>OJLA01002249.1_pt1 | contig 11681 bp, 17 predicted proteins | sample 1596611 | NCBI WGS metagenome assembly OJLA01 (sample SAMEA4350168, study PRJEB24818) | metagenome | biome: human; feature: gut; material: faeces | place: Denmark | collected 2013-09
CGTTGATTGTTACGGAATGGAACAGATAGAGGGTAAAACTTCGCTCTTTGCCCTCGGCATGCTGCTCATCAGCAAAAAACGCAGAAAAGAATTTGCTGATAAAGTCACCACGGCATTACACGCCATTCATTCCTGCAAAAACAACAAGTTCGGCGACACGATGAACGCCGATTGCGATAGCTGGCTCGACTACTATCGTCCTTTTGCCGCAGAGGTATTGAGAAAAGCCGAAGAATATTTTGCGGCAGGAAAGTTGGAAGAAAAAATCATCTTTGCCATGCGTGCAGCTTGGAAAAAATTCGACATAATATTTTCCGAAGAAGTCAAAGATGCCTGCCTGATCCACGGAGACCTCAATGTCGGCAATATTATGGTTGGAAAGGGGTATAAAATCACAGGGTTCATTGACCCTCTCAACTCGGCATATGCAGACAGAGAGTACGATCTGTTTCAGTTCGACAATCTGACGGGAAAGCGTTTCTTCTTGCGCGAAACGTATATCAAAAAATATGGGGCAAGCCGTTATTGTATGCAAAAACTTGCCTTCTACGGGCTCTGGAACGAAGTTTATTGCTATATCAAATCGGGTGTTCTGGTAAATCTTATCATGAATCCGCTCGTAAAGAATATGAATGAAAGGCTGAAAGAGTTATGATCTCTTTGGGTGCGGCAATCATACGGACGGCGCTCAGAGCCTATACTTATCCGTACAGAAAGAGATTTGCTTCATTATCCCGTTCGGTCACGTTAAAAAATAAGGCTTATGAACCGCCGAAAGGTTTTACCTTTACTAAGGAAAAGTACGGCGGCGTTCAGGTGGAAAAATTAGTACCGCCAGAAGCGAAGAAGGGGATTATTTTGCAATTTCACGGCGGTGGTCATACTGCATCGATGAACGATATGTACCGAAAGGCGGCGGAACAACTTGCCGCAAATTGCGATCGTGTTGTTTACAGTATCGATTACAGGTCGGGTACCGATTTGGTATATCCTGCCGTACATGACGAATGCTATCTGGCATATGAGGCTCTTTGTAAAGCCGTATTATCAAACGGCAATTTTGTCGTTATAGGAGATAGCTTTGGCGCAAATCTGCTTCTTTCCACTTGCCTGAGGGCAAGAGATAATCATCTTCCGCTGCCGTCCGCGATTGTTTGCATCTGTTCATTCATAGACATGGCGGCTTCAGGAAGTTCATACAAGGAGAATTGTTATAGGGATCCTCTCTATGCTATGCCAAAGAGATACAGCTTTGAAAAATATGAAAAAAATATCCGTCGCATATCGCCATATTGCGCGAGTACGCCTTTGACTGATCCTTATCTATCGCCCGCTTATGCCGATTTTGAAGGATTTCCGAAAACGCTTATTCAATGCGGCGGTTTAGAGACATCATTAAGTGACAGTCAAATGCTCTATGCCGGGTTGTTGCAAAAAGGCTGTTCCGCCAAGCTCCACATATTTCATGGAATGTGGCACGACTTTATGTATATGTTCCCTTGGCTGAAAGAAAGCAAGGTCGCCTGGAGGGAGATATTTTCATTTCTATTAAAAAATTGAAGTATAAGATATAAACTTCTCTGCTATATGCGGGGAAGTTTTTTATGTTTACAATTCTATTGACAAATGTTACGTTTAGTGATATATTTATTACAGTAAACGTAATATAAGGAAGGATAGTAATGCGGGATAATGTTAAAGGTGGCGCATTAACAGAGGTAACATTTTTAATTCTGTTAGCTTTATATAAGCCGCGTCATGGTTACGCGATAATGCAATTTGTAGAAGAAAAAACGTGTGGCAGAGTTGTTTTAGGTGCCGGGACAATGTATGGAGCAATAGAAAGTTTAAGCAAGAAAGGATTGATAGCCCTATATGATGATACAGACAGTAGGAAGAAAGAATACCTGATAACTGATCAGGGCAAAGAAGTTGCTAAGCGTGAATTGAAGAGAATAGAGGGCATTCTTGTAGTCGCAAATGAGATAATGGGAGGTAAGAATATATGATTAAGACATGTTTGAGATATTTTGGCGGTTTTATATCGGCACAGGAAAAATGGTTGAACAAGATGGCTAAAAAAGGATATAAACTTGTGAAGGCAGGAAAACTGATGTATAAGTTTGAGTCCTGCGATAAGGGAAAATATCAATATTGCGTTGATTTTATTGCCGACAAATCACACCGCGATGCCGAAAGCTACAAGCAATTTCTTGAAGGTTGTGGATATACTGTCTACTATAAAAATGTCAACTTAGGCTTATCTTTCGGTAAAGTGCGTTTTCGCCCTTGGGCAAAAGGGAGCGGTAAAGTATCTTCTGATTTTACAACAATGTATAAGGAATTGCTTATAGTAGAAAAATTAAATGACGGAAAACCTTTTGAATTGCATACAAGCAATGAGGATAAGATTTCGTATTACAAAAATTGGAGAAATATTTGGCTGACTTACTTTGCTCTTTTTGCTCTCATGAGTCTTATTTTTCTTTTTAACCCAATCGTCTCAATAGTATTAGGTGCTTTAGGCATATGTGCTCTTATTCCTGTAATAGCTTACCAAGTACAAATAGGTAAAATAAAAAAGCAGAGTAATATAGAAGAATAGGAATTGAACTTCCTCGTCAGTTGACGGGGAAGTTTTTCTCTCATAAAAAAGCATAAAAAAGAGAGGTGCGAAAATTTATATTCTGTTATAATAGATGCGAGGTGAAAAATGGATACTCTCGAACGATTTAATGCTGCTCTTGCTTACATAGAAGCTAATCTGGATGGGGTTATAGACGGCAAAGAAATATCAAAAATTACTTTGTATTCGGCATATCAGTTTCAAAAAATTTTTACTGCCATGTCAGGCATTCCGCTGTCCGAATATATCCGCAACAGGAGATTGGACAGAGCCGCTTTTGATTTGCAGAATACCGATGGAACGGTGGGCGATATTGCGCTGAAATACGGATATGATTCTCCGACAGCGTTCAATCGTGCGTTTCAAAGGCTGCATGGCATCGCGCCGAGCAGGGTTCGGACAGAAAAAGGTTTGCAACTGAAAGCCTATCCGCCTATGCAATTTCAACTTTGTATCAAAGGGGCAACCGTTATGAAATATCGTATCGTTGAGCAAAAGGCTTTTCGTCTTGTGGGATATAAATTGCCTACAATGAGGATGAAAAACTTTGAACAGTTCAAGGAAATTCCAAAGTTCTGGGACGAGCATTTTGCAAACGGAAATTTTGCAAAACTGATGTCCATAAATTTGTCTGAAAAGCATGACAACGGTCGGGTGGACGGCGTACTCGGAATTTGCGTTGTTCCCGATATAGACAGCGACGCGCTCGATTATTACATTGCCACGGCATATGAGGGAGAAGCGCCTAAGGGCATGGAAGAAGTCATTGTTCCCGATTGTACTTACGCTGTTTTCGAGTGCAGAGGTAAAATTCCATTTTCAGTGCAGGATATGACACGAAGGCTTTACGGTGAATGGTTGCCGAATTCTGGTTACGAATGGGCAAACGCTCCCGATATTGAAAGATATTTTGACGGTGATCCGACGAGTGAAGATTACGTTTGTGAGTTATGGCTGCCTGTTCGCGCAAAAGAAAGAGAGGGGAGATAAATGTATCATTGGAGATTAAAGGGGACTCCCGTTGAAATAGGAACAAGAATAGGAAATATATTCAAACGCTGTAATGCTGAATTTCCCATTGTGTTGGATGATTTTCAGTTGAACTACGGAATTGAAAGCGGAAAACTTCTGAAAGAGCATTTTCCCGAAGCCTATGACGAAGTGAAAGCTATCACCGACGTGATTGGCTACCCTCACGATAAATTTTTGGCGTGGATGATGTGCATGGGATGTTGCCTTGATATAGATGAAAACAGGTGTGCGGAAGTGCGCGGCTGTACGGCTTTTGCTTTTACTTGCGAGGGAAAAACATACTATGCAAGGACGAACGATCTACCGCCATTTTTGAAAAAGATCAGTAAAAGCATTTTATATCAGCTCAAGGGAGGCTATAAATTTCTCTTGAATACTTCTTCGTTTACGAACGGAGAGGAGGGGATGAATGAGTACGGGCTTGTTGCCGCTATGACGTTTGCCATCCCGAAAATTACAGAGATTAAACCGGGTTTGAACTCTGTCTTTTTGGTACGCTATCTTTTGGAAAAGTGCAGAACGGTCGATGAAGGGATTTCTGCAATTCAAAGACTGCCTGTTTCGTCAAACTGTAACATACTGATTGCAGATAAGACGGGAAGAATGGTCGTTGTGGAATGTAATCCCTTTGAAAAACACGTACGTGCTCCGCAAACAAATGAATTTGGAAATCAGTTTGTCATTACCGTAAACAGCTTGCTTTCTCCTGAGATGGAAAAGCATAAAGCAGGAGAAGAAAATCCTTTCTTTTCAAAAGACAGGTATCAGACGGCAGAAACAGCTCTTTTGAGATTGAAAGAGCGGCCGATTGAAACAGCAAAAGCGATTTTAAGCGGAAAATGCGGTTTTATGTGACAATATGTAAAGGAACTGAACTTCGATACTATTTGGGCAACGATTTTTAACCTGTCTGATCTGAAAGTTTATAGGGCAGAGGGCAATCCAAAGAAAAAAAGTTTCGTTAGCGATGACAGGTTGATGTCAAGACATTAAGAATGACTATTATAAAAGCGCATGCATGACTTGCGCTTTTATTTTATGCTCATTTCCAAAATGTGCTTAAAAATATACTTAAATACTGTTGACAAATAAAGCACTATTGTGTATAATCAATATATACAATATGGACGGATAGAGGATGAACATTCACATTTCAAACACGTCGGGCAAGTCGCTGTACGAGCAGATATACGCCCAGATAAAAAATCAAATACTTGACGGCACACTAAAAGAGGGGGAGCCATTGCCGACCATTCGCGGACTTGCGAAGGATTTGCGCATAAGCGTAATTACGACATCTCGTGCATATTCAGATTTAGAGAGAGACGGTTATATTTACTCTGTTGTGGGTAAGGGAAGTTTCGTTGCAGAGAGAAACAAGGAATTTGTAAGGGAGCGTAATCTGCGGGAGATGGAAGAATATCTTACAAAAGCCGTTGAAATTTCTGCAAGGTGTGGAATGAGCGAAGAACAATTTATCGAAGTAGTAAAGACAATTTTCCGAGGTTAAGTATATTATGTTAAGCATAAAAAATTACGCAAAACATTACAAAAATTTTGATATTGAAGACATATCTTTTGATATTCCAGATGGAATGGTAGTAGGATTAATAGGCGAAAACGGAGCGGGAAAGAGTACCATAATCAAGTCTATTCTCGGTGCAGTACACCCCGACGGTGGAAACATTCTATTTAACGGAAGAGAAATATTGAAGGTAGGCAAAAAAGAGCGCCAACAGATTTCATTCGTGCTTGACGATACAGGTCTGCCGATGGAGCTAAATCTCGCCATGCTTGACAATGTATTGTCATATATCTATGATAAATGGGATTCATCAAAGTTCAGGGAACTTGTTCGGCAGTTTGCATTACCCGAAAAAAAACTCTTCAAAGACTTTTCCAAGGGAATGAAGATGAAGGCGGCGATAGCTGTTGCGCTGTCGTATGACAGCACTATTTTAATTCTCGACGAGCCGACGAGCGGACTCGATCCCGTTGTTCGCGATGAGATACTCGAAATGATTTACAATTATAATAAAGACGGCAATAGGGCAGTTCTGCTGTCCTCTCACATAACCTCTGATTTGGAAAAAATCTGCGATTATATAGTCTATATTCACGATGGTAAAATTATTTTCAACGAGGAGAAGGACGTACTATTAAACAAATATGCTGTATACAGTATAGACGAGAAAAAGTTAGGTGAGCTGGACGGCGATGCATTTGTAAGGATAATCAGAAGGGAATACGGCATGGAAGTGCTTGCAGAGAAGGATAAAATGCCACATGACTTCGAATACAAGCCCGTCACTCTCGACGACATAATGCTGTTTTATTCAAAGGGAGAACAAATATGTTAGGACTTTTACTTAAAGACATCTATAACGTTAGAAAACAGGCGATCTGGTATCTTGCCATGATTGCCCTGTTCTGCGGACTGTCAATCATATTGAAGAACGTCGCCTTTTCTTCTACGATAGGAATATTGGTTACGATTTCAATGCCACTGACTGCAATTGCTTATGAAGAAAAGGACGGTTGGCAAAAGTTCGTCGTCGCAAGTGGCACTAAAATCCGTACGATTGTCGGGGAAAAGTATTTGCTTGGCATTGTCTTTGCACTCGTCAGCATTATCGTCTATGCAGTTACGTTTATGCTTGTTGGAGAGACGGAAAACCGTGCGGTAGAAATTACTGCTCCCATCTGTATGCAATTTTTCGTATTGTCTGTCGTATTGCCAATGGTATTTAAATTCGGCGTCGAAAGGGGGCGCGTGTACATGATTGTAGCGGCAGTTGCACTTATGGCAGTATTGATAGCTGTTTTCCCGCTTCTCGAAGATATGCAGGAGGGAGGGACAATATTTATAATTTGCGCATGCGTTTTTACGGTCGTTGCAATTTGCGTTTCATTTTTAGCGTCATTGAAAATTTATAAATCAAAGGAATTTTAAGGGAAATACATGCTATGCCTAGAAGCGCTGAACAAAAAATCAGATTACTCATATTATATGATATACTGAGAAAGGAATCAGATGCGGACACTCCTTTATCTACAAATGAACTGATAGAAAAGCTCAATGAGTATGGCATTACTGCAACGCGGCAGACTATCTATGACGATATAGAAATGCTGAACGCTTTTGGTTACGAAATTCTATGTGACCACGGCAGGAATAATCGTTATTTCGTGGGCGATAGGGCATTCGAGTTGCCGGAAGTGCAGATTTTGTTGCATGCCGTCGGCGCCTCGAAGTCTTTGTCCGCGAAAAAATCGGCTGTTCTTACGGATAAAATAGCCGAACTTCTCGGCAATGTGCAAGCGGATAAGGTCAAAGACCTATTGACTGAAAACGAATGCGAATACGGCAATGAAGCTATTTATTATAGCATAGACACTATCACAACGGCTCTTATCGAAAAACACAAGTTGTCTTTTCTGTATTTTGACATTGGGAGCAAAGGAGAGAGGATATATAGGAAGGGCAAAGAACGGTATGAAGTCAATCCCCTCGGCATGGTGTATTCTGGTGAATGTTTCTATCTTGTATGTTTCCACGATAAATACGGCAATCCAGCAAGCTATCGCATAGACAAAATGGACGAGGTGAGAGTAGAGGACGAGCCGATCACTAAGAAAAAAGAATACGACAAGTTCGATTTGAGGGCATATAAACGCGAAACTTTTGGTATGTATTACGGCGAAAAGACGGATGTTACATTGAGTTTCCCGAAAGAGCTTTTTGATATCGTGGTTGAACGTTTTGGCGATATTCCTATTTCAAGCCGCGGAACTGATTATCTTATCAAGCCGACCGTTCGGGTGAGCAAAACTTTCTTTGCCTGGCTTACTATGTTTGAAGGCAAAATTAAAATTATTTCTCCACAAGAAGTAGTAGGGCAATACAAAGAGTTCGTTTTACGGTTGTATCATAATCTATAATATAAAAGCGGGGCATTGGCTCCGCTTTTTATGTAAAAACAGAGAGGAAAGGCGAAATGCCTTTCCTCTTTTATCATTTGTAAGGGAATCATCTTATGTAAAAAGGTTAATTACAGGATTTAACGGAGATCAGGAAAGACTGTCCGTTCTCAAATGAGAGTTTGAGGTTTTCTCCTGATTCCGTGAAAGTGGCGACATAGTATTCTTTGATAAGGCATTTCAGATCAAACAAGAGGTCCTGTTCGCTTGTCTTCCAATTTGCCGCAGTGCATACGTTCTTTTTGTCAGTTTCAGTGGTTTGTGTTTCGTTCATTACAGATTCTCCTTAAATATGATGTTATCTTCGTTGCGCACCGAAGTATGGTTCTATTATATCCACTTTATAGGTGGTTTGCAAGTATTATCCAACTAAAAAGTGGATAATTATTGTGTGCGAAGGTACTAATATTGACGAATTTTGTCGAAACTTAAATCGGAGGCGAAATCATGGAAAACAAGAACGTATTTCACGAAAGATTGACCGAGTTGATGATTGAAAAAGGAGTGAATACCGTATCGCTTGCTGCGGCGATCGGTGTGAGCGATGAAACGGTACGCAGGTGGAAAAACGGAGAGCGTGATATTTTACTTTCGCAGCTTGTAAAGCTCGCAGATTATTTTCAATGTTCTCTTGATCTCTTAACAGGGAGGTCAGACACCGTATTGGATTATCAAGTGAGGGAAATGCCACCGTTTTACGATAGTCTGAGAGCAGTTATGGCAGAAAAAGGGGTAACGAGATACAAGCTCGTTAAAGATTTGCCCATTTATGACGGATACTTTACGAATTGGAAGAAGGGGAAGAGTCCTAATATTTTAACGCTTATCATGCTTGCAGATTATCTTGATGTTACAATTGATTATCTTGTCGGGAGAGAAAAGTAATAGACTGATTACTTTTCTGTGCAGAATGCCGGACGTAAGTTCGGCGTTTTTTTATGCACAAAAAGGAAAAATTTTCCTGTCGCGTTAATTCTATTTAACGCGACGGGGTTGATTTTCTAAAAATTGTATGCTATAATGCAGACACTTCCTAAATTGAACGCAAAGTTCAGTTTACGAGAAAGGAGCACACCAATGAGAACGCTGAACAAGAACACCCTTGAGAGAATGGAAGAGTATATTAAAAGCTATTCTATGGAAAAGGGCATTTCTCCGAGTTACAGAAATATTATGCACAGCCTTGGAATGAGTTCGCTCAATCTGGTGCAGCGATATGTGCTCGCGCTTGAAGCGCAGGGAAGGATTAAAAGGACAAACTTGGGTAACATCGATACGCCCAAAAAATTTGACAAGGGTGAGAGTTCGGTAGTACCGCTTGTCGGACAAATAGCCTGCGGACAACCCAACTTTGCGGAGGAGAATATAGAAGGCAGCTTTTCACTTCCGAAGGGAATATTTGGTAGCGGTAAACTATTTATGCTCAAGGCATTTGGCGACAGTATGATTGATGCCGGTATTTCGGCGGGTGATTTGCTTGTATTGCGTCAGCAAGACTATGCGGACGAAGGAGAAATTGTTGTTGCTCTCGTGGGTGAAAATGCTACCCTGAAACGCTTTTATAAAAGGGGACATAAAATTATTTTGCACCCCGAAAATAAGGCATTGCAGGATATTATCGTGGATGATTGTCAGATACAAGGCGTATTGGTTTCCTGTATTAAGATGTATTAAGGGGAGAATGAGAGCATGGGAAAAGATTTTTATTGCCCTGTCTGCGGTGCGTTTCAGGAGCATGTCAACTTAGAGGAAACGGATAACACATTTATTTGCGACAAATGCAAATCGGTAGTTCATTTTGATAAGATTAGCGACGATCGGTCAAAGATTGAGTTTACAATCTTTTCAAAGGACGAGAACGAATAAGGTATCAATACTCACTATGCCCCGTTGTGAGTATGAAATATATGGACAAGCATCAGGATGACTTTATTGTCGGAGTTCCCAACCGCATAGAAAGTTATTCAAATCAAAAGGTGTTTGTCAGGGAAAAGGAGGATTCAATAATGGCAAAAAGAACCGAATTGAAGTGTCCGCTTTGTGGAGCGGTGCAGATGCGAGTCAAGAACTGTAAAGAAGCAGAACTTATCTGTCACGGTTGCGGTGCGTCTTTATTGATCAGTAAAGATGAGGATGGGTCATGCTATGTAAGTGCGCGTCCGCAGGAGTTCGAGCCGAAAGTAGCAGCGGCACAGTAAAGCGTTACATATTGCAGAAGAAAAATCCGTTTGCCATTCTCTGACAAACGGGGCGAATTAAAATTGAATAGTAAAAACGTATCACGTTTGTGGACAGAGGCAGTATAGAACCATAAGACCGAACTGCACGGCGTGATATAAGTTGTGCAGAAACAGAAGCTATCTGTAAAAAGAAGTTATCCACGCCTCACAAGGATTGAACCCAGCAGGGCTTTATTCTTGTGGGGCGTATTTTTTATGCCTTTTTATGCCCGATTGCGGTTTGATCCGACCGCAGTCGGGCTTTTTTCATCTGCGGGCGAAATCTGTCCGATTGCGATTTTCAAAGAAAAATCAAAAATCGGAGGATTTCAAACATGAAAAAATTAACCACCAAAATTATGGATGACGGCGACGAAAAGGAAATATCAGTTTTTCTTGACGATGAAACAGCGAAGGTATTGGAAGAGTGCGGCGACGAAGAGTTGAAACACAGATACATAGTAGAAGAGTACAAAGACAAACTCATTGAGCGTCGAGAAACCAGACGTCATCAGTCTTTGGAAAAGTCAATAGAGGGCGGACACGAATTTGTAGACCATAAGGCAGATGTGGAGCAAAATTTAGAAAAAAAAGAGGAAATAGAGCAGCTCTATAAGGCATTGAAATTCTTAACGAAGAAACAAATGTACGTTTTGCGGCTTCATGTTTTGGAACAGAAAACATTTCAGGAAATATCTGAAATCATGGGCATCAATTTATACACGGCATACGAGCATTACGTCACCGCGAAAAAAAAGTTAAAAAAATTTTTTGATTGACACCCCCAAAAAACGCGATTTTCGTGGCTATTAAGTGAAGGGGTTGAATAGCGGCCTCAAAAAAGAAAAGGAAAGAGGAACAATGCCGACAGACAAGGTCAAAGAATTTATCAAAAAATTGGGTGCGCCGAAGCTGACAAAAGCACAGGTTGCCATCATCAAGGATCATCACGAATATCACGGTGATAAAAAAGTCAAAATTATCGGCGCATTGCCGGGCGGAGGTGTTTTTGTCCGGTGTATCAGCCATCAGGGACATCTGGATTCCGTAATAGATCATTTCTGTTATGACAACGATTGTTCGGAGGACGAGTTCATTCGGGAATCCGACGAAGAGGCGGAAATAAGATTTATCAAGAAATGGCTGAACAGGAATCTGGGTGCCGAAGAACGCAGAAAGCTGATAAAGAGGGGGTGTTTATGATACCCGCAAGACAAGAGGGCTACTCTCTGAAAAAGTGGTGCTTGAAACAATGGATATACTCTCACGGTTACACACAACCGTATGTAGCAAGAAGGCTCGGCGTATCTGCAGAGGAGTTCAAGAGAAAATTACGCGCACACGAGAAGTTCAACGAGTATCAGATAAGCTGTCTTGTAGAGCTTATGAAAGCAAAGGCAGCCTTTCAAGTTCTGTATTTCCCGACGTTGGAAATGAGGCGTCGGATTTATAAAGAGGTGTTCGGGTAGTTATGGAGGAGAAATAAATGAGTGAGAACAAGAGATTATCGGAGCGAAACGCAAAAATCGCGGCGATGCTCTCAGACGGGGAGCAGCTTAAAAACTTTTACCGCTTTATAGCGCAAAACCCGTATATCAATCTTCACGATGCGTGTCAAATCGTAATCGAACGCCCGGACGCGACCGTCTGCAACTCTATGGAAGAATGGAACGCTTTGGGCAGGCGCGTCACGAAAGGAAGAAAGGCAATTTCCTATTACGACCACGACGGCTATAAGCAGTTCGTATTCGATGCGGCCGATACCCACGGAGAGGAGCGGTATCAACGCCCGATTTTTCCGTTGAAGCGTATGCTCATAGGTC
>OJLA01002254.1_pt1:0-2500 | contig 11651 bp, 9 predicted proteins | sample 1596611 | NCBI WGS metagenome assembly OJLA01 (sample SAMEA4350168, study PRJEB24818) | metagenome | biome: human; feature: gut; material: faeces | place: Denmark | collected 2013-09
GGACTGAAAGGGGGTGAGGAACAAAAGTGGAAGTCGAGACATGCTGTGCATCATGCAATCGCGACTTCCACCGATCCCTCCGTTATGATGTTGGTTGGAAAGGGCTCAAAGAGGAGAATTGAATGGTATGTGTTTGGGGCGAATGGGAGGAGTTTCGTGAATGGAAAAGGAGCAAAGAATGTTTTGAAGTGGGAGCGAGAAGGCGTACAATTCGCCTTGCTGAAAGGGTTAGGGTTGAAGGCTGTGCACTGCAATGCACTGCACTGTGAACTTGTCAAAGTAGTCAAGGGTAACTTGTCAAAGTGAATGACAACCCCCCAAACCTTATGGGACATAGGGTCAGAACGGGAGATGGAATGGTTGGGGCATCCCTCAGGAGAGTAGCCATAGGAGGCTCCAATGTCCACAAACCTTGCTTCCCTCCTCAAGTACTGAGTGGGTAGTATGGAAAGATTGCGAATTTTTGAAAAATGAAAAGTGTGAAAAGGGTGAAAGGGAAAGGAAGAGGGAGTTGTCCTCAGTTGGAATTTGAAAGGGTTTTGAATTTGGACGAGGTCGAAATTGTACACAAGTCCTATAGTACCCTCCTGTGGACCGAGTGACTCAGTAGGTTGGTGGTCCATAGGGAGTGGGTTAAGTTTGGTATGGGAGTGGACTTTGCGAAATTTTGAAAAATGTCAAAGTTGGAAAGAATGCAAAATAAGAAAGAGGGAAGTGTCCTCAGTATGGATTTGAAAGGGTTTTGAATTTGGAAGAGGTCGAGTTTTGGGGTGAGGTCTAATGGTAGAGTCCAATGTCCATCAACCTTGCTTCCCTCCTCAGTCCCTAGAGACTAGGGTGGACTTACTATGGAAAGGGAGTTTGTGAAAAATTTGAAAAACACAAAGTCCGAAAAGAACTAGTTAGTAAGTAAGAGGAACATAAGTGTAGCACGGATTTAAGAGGGCATTCAATTCTGAGAGGGTCGACCCAAAGTCATTTTGTATGGGAGGGTCCAATGGACCACCAACCTTGCTTCCCTCCTCAGGTACTGAGTGGGTCCATACAAAATAATGGTGCACAAAATATTAACCCCTATCAAAACCTAGTTAATAAGAAAGAGGAACTTAAGCCTAATGTAAATTCCAAAGCTCATTCAATTCTGACTACCTCACCCCAAAGTCACTTACCATAGGACCCTCCAATGGACCACCAACCTTGCTTCCCTCCTCATGTACTGAGTGGGTCCATACAAAATAATGGTGCACAAAATATTAACCCCTATCAAAACCTAGTTAATAAGAAAGAGGAACATAAGCCTAACTTACATTCCAACGCTCAGTCCATTCTGACTACCTCACCCCAAAGTCACTTACCATAGGACCCTCTAATGACCCTCAACCTTGCTTCCCATCACGATCCTTGGACACTGACTCGACCTACCCTAAGATGTCGAAAGTGTAAAATTTTCAACCCCCCTCAAAACTCAAATAAGTAGAAAGAGGAACATAAGTGTAATGTACATTCCAACGCTCATTCCATTCTGACAACCTCGACCCAAAGTGACTTACCATAGGACCCATCAGTACCCTCCAACCTTGCTTCCCTCCTCAGTCCCTACACTTCCCACCAAGTGTACCATGGGAAGTGTAAAAATTTCAAAAACTAAACCCCCCAAAATATTCTATGGGAAGAAAGACCAACATAAGGGTAGCACGAATTCGGAATATGAAAAGATTTGGAGAGGGTCGAGGTCTGGCGAAAAATTCTCGAAATGAAAATTTTGGCTGGGAGGTCAAGGGACCCTCGATCAAGTCTCAGAAAAGGTTGGGGAACATAAGGGAGTCCATAGTAAAGAAATTGAAGAAAAAGTAAAAATGCCACAAAAGTAGGCCCACCCCCCAAATTATACTATGAGGAGGACATGTCTGGCGACGGTTAGTATGGGGTGGTCCAGTGACCGAGGAGGGAAGCAAGGTTGACCGTTTGACAGAGAGTCCAATGCAAAATGACTTGTTGTGAAATTGAATGGAAAGTGGTTATTTGAGGTCGGTAATACGATTTAAAGGCTATTTTCCTTCCGAGAATTCGATTTCATGAAATAGTCGAAGCGAGTGTGTGGGTAACATGTGTGTGGGTAGTGGGTGTGAGTAGGCTATGGGTTGGTGGTGAGTAGTGGTTGGAGTGGTAGGGTGAGTCGGGTGGACCATTCTAAGTACTATGAACTAGTAATTTGTAGTTTGCAAGCATTCAGTATTCAGGCAGTAATGCGTGGTGTGGTTACTTGAGTGCTCAATAGGATGGTATGGTGATTGGTATGGTATGCGTATTGGGTATGTGTGTGGTGAGTGGTGGTTGGAGTGGTAGTGTGAGTGGGGTTCACCATTCTGACTAGTACAAGTCATGCATGTGCTTGGTACAAGTATTGTATTGGTCATTGTATTGTCTTATAGTCTTCAGTAGAGTAGTTGGTTGTGCTGGTGGATTGTGGGTATTGGGTTTGTGTGGTATGTATGTTGGT
>OJLA01002254.1_pt1:10000-11651 | contig 11651 bp, 9 predicted proteins | sample 1596611 | NCBI WGS metagenome assembly OJLA01 (sample SAMEA4350168, study PRJEB24818) | metagenome | biome: human; feature: gut; material: faeces | place: Denmark | collected 2013-09
TCCCTTCATGCTTCATGGAAGGAGACTGCCTAGTCGAAGCGTGCGTTCTTGCGTCAACACGCGAACAATGGAGTGTGGCGGGGGTTGCGATGGTGTTCGGGTGGAAGGCTGATGGCATGCTCACCCTGACGGGTGGGACATACCCTCACTGAAGTGAGGGTGGTGGGTGAAAGGGTCACCTTCACGCATGCGTCTGTCTTCTATCGGATCTGTCTTCTCCGTTTTCTGGAGCGTCCTGCGGACCGCTGGGACCGCTAGAAGGAGAAGAAAGAGAAAACAAACACCTCTCAATCCTCAAAACACTATATTGTACTAGGCTATCTCCTGCTACTACAGGCCTAAGGCCATGAGGCATGGGAAGGGGGGAGAAAGAGAAGAGAGAAGGGAAAGAAAGGAGAGAGGAGGAGAAGAGGGGGAGAAAAAGGGACTTGAAAACCCCATTGGGGTTACGGGGGTACTCCTAGAGCGTGCGCAGGGCGCGCATGCGCGACCAAGCACGCCCCGCGATTTGGCGCCGCCTTAGCGAGGCGAAGCCGAGGCGAAGCCGAGGCGCCGCCTCGCTTAGAGCGGCAGTGACAAATCGCCTGTTCAGGCCGCGACCCAAAATGAAAGAGCGCACGGTCCTCTCTCTCCTGTCCAAATTTGAAGCCTCTAGCTCGCTTCCTCATCGAGATATTCGCGTTTGAAATTAACTGATCCACTTGAGGAGAGGCTCATTTTTGACTTGAGGGAGATTGTGGTTGGGGTGAGTGGGGTGAACATGGGTTGTCAGTTGGCTTGCAATGAGTTCCTAAGGGTTCCTAAGGGTTCCTAATAGTGAATAGAGGATGTCATGGGATGTCATGTGATGATGCACATGCATGCATCATGCATGCATCATGCAACATACATGTCACATGACATGTCACATGACAACTGCAACACGATAAGAGATCACTTAAGAATGGTATGAAGCAGAATCGAGGCAAAATGCACATAACTGAGAAAGATACGCTCAAGATACGCCTCGATTTCTGACACAACCAACCATGCAACATTGTGTTGCACATGTGCGTTGAAGAGTACTCCTTCAATACGATATGGGAGTACAAGGACGAAGCAGGAACACAAAGGAACACAAGGAACACAATTGGAAACACATCGTTTTCTACCTCACCAACCCTCCTAATACGTCCCAAACAGGTCCGTTGGAAGTGTTTTGAGTTGGGGAAGAGTCACCCTCCATATGGCTTCATGGCCACTCGCGATTGCCGAAATCGTGATCTGCGATTACCCCCATCTCTCAAAACCAAGTAGAGAATTGAACAGATCTCAAAAGGCCGCATCTGAAAATGGTGCATATGTCGGGGTTTCAGCAAACACGAAGCCAAACCCAGTTCGCAAAGTAGCAAATCAAGCAAAGTGACGAACAGTAGGAGTCTAGGTAGTTACCAACGAACCTTCAACTTGTCAAATAGGTTCAAGGCTTCCCATGACTTGGCTATTGGAGGGTGTAGAGTTGTAGCACTAGGTAGGGGGAGGTTGGGACTGAAAGGGGGTGAGGAACAAAAGTGGAAGTCGAGACATGCTGTGCATCATGCAATCGCGACTTCCACCGATCCCTCCGTTATGATGTTGGTTGGAAAGGGCTCAAAGAGGAGAATTGAATGGT
>OJLA01002255.1_pt1 | contig 11640 bp, 13 predicted proteins | sample 1596611 | NCBI WGS metagenome assembly OJLA01 (sample SAMEA4350168, study PRJEB24818) | metagenome | biome: human; feature: gut; material: faeces | place: Denmark | collected 2013-09
ATAAAATACTAGTAGAAATTATCACCAAATTCTCTTGCTATTTTAAAAGTTATATAGTAAAATAGTAACCGAAAGGAAGCGTGATATATATGATAGCAATAGGTAGTGACCATGGAGGATACAAATTAAAAGAAGAAATAAAAAGATATTTAGAAGAAAAAGAAATTGAATATATAGACTGTGGAACATTCAGCGAAGAAAGTGTGGATTATCCAGAAATAGCTAAAGCAATAGCATTGGAAGTACAAAGCAAAGAATGTGATAAAGGAATTGCAATATGCCGTTCTGGAATAGGAATGAGTATTGTAGCTAACAAATTTAAAGGAATAAGATGTGCAAAGTGCAATGATGAAGAAGAAGCACGCTTATCAAGAGCACATAATGATTCAAATATATTAGCTTTAGGTGCTGATTATATAGAGACAGATAAAGCTATTAGAATGGTAAGAATGTGGATTGCGACAGAATTTGAAGGTGGAAGACATCAAGAAAGAGTAAAATTAATAGAAGAAATAGAAAATGAAAATATGAAATAATGGAGGTTGCATCTAAATGTGGGGAAATATAGCAATAGCTTTTCTACTAGCATTTATCGTTTCATTTATGGCAACACCATATACCATAAAAATAGCAGATAAAATAGGTGCAGTAGATATACCAAAAGACAAAAGAAGAATGCATACTAAAAAAATGCCTAAATTTGGTGGCCCAGCAGTAATACTTGGCTTTTTAGTATCAATAATATATTTAATTATTGTAATGAGTATAGAGGGGACACTAGATTTATTTACAGAGCAAGAATATGGCAAAAAAATATTAGGAATATTATTAGGAATTGTAGTTATAGCGATTACAGGAGTAACTGATGATATAAAGACTTTAAAATGGTGGCAACAATTGGCTGGACAAACATTAGCAGCTGTGATTGTTGTGGCATTTGGAACTAGAATTGAACATCTAGATATACCATTTCTATATATGATTGGTTTAAATGATGTTGTATCAATAATTGTTACAGTTGTGTGGATTGTTGGAGTAACAAATGCGATAAATTTGATTGATGGATTAGATGGACTTTCATCAGGAATTTCGTTAATATCATGTATATCATTATTAATAATATTTTTAATGAATGGTTCACCAATGATTGCAACAGTAATTGTAACTGCATTAAGTGGAGCACTAGTTGGATTTTTACCATTTAATTTTTCACCAGCAAAAACATTTATAGGGGATACAGGTTCTAACTTCTTGGGCTTTATGTTAGCAGTGGTTTCAATCCTTGGAGTAGCTAAAACATATACTGCTGCAGTAATTGTGTTGCCTGTAATTGTTTTAGGATTGCCTATATTTGATGTTTTATTTGCAATCGTAAGAAGAATAATAAAAGGTAAGTCAATAAAGGCTGTATTTATGCCGGATAAAGGACATTTACATCATAAATTAGTTGCAAAAGGATTTACACCAAAACAAGCAGTATTAATCTTATATGGATTAAGCGCATCTCTTGGAATGTTTGCAATTATATTATTTGATAGCGGAATCTGGAAAGCATTATCATTTTTGTTAATGATAATTGCGACAGTGGCAATTGGATATAGAAATTTTGAAAAAGAAAAAGATAGTAGACCAAAATTAACAGATAGTAGTAATAAAGGGAGGGAATAATATGCTAAAAGAATTTAAAGAATTTGCACTAAAGGGAAATATAATGGATATGGCAGTTGGTGTAGTAATAGGAGGTGCATTCCAAAAAATAGTTAATTCATTAGTAAATGATATTATAATGCCAGCAATATCTATATTAATAGGAAAAGTTGATTTTTCAGATATGGTATTAAAAGTAGGAAATGCTTCTATAAAATATGGAAGTTTTATTACATCAATAGTAGACTTTTTGATTATAGCATTCTCAATTTTTATAGCATTAAAATATATTAATAAATTAAATAGAATAAAAGAATTTGGAGAAGAAGCAGCAATTAAATTCGACAAAAAAGGAAAACTAAAGAAATATATAGAAGAAAAGAAAGAGGCAGAAGAACATAAAGAACCAGAAACAAAAGTATGTCCTTATTGCTTAACTGAAATAAAATATCATGCAACAAGATGCCCTCATTGTACATCAGAATTAGGGGAGACGGTTGAAAAATAAGAAAGGGATACGATTATGAAAGACCAGATTATAAAATTTTTAGCATATGACGGAAGAATAGCAGTAGCTTGTGCTTCTACAACAAACTTGGTAGAAGAAGCAAGAAAATTACATGATTTAAGTCCATTAGCAACAGCAGCAATGGGAAGAGTATTGACAATAACAGCATTAATTGGTGCTGAAATGAAAAATGAAACTGATAAACTTACAATTCAAATTAAGGGGAATGGTCCAATAGGAAAGATAGTTGCAGTTTCAGATAATACTCCAAATGTAAAAGCATGTATAACAAATCCACATGCAGATTTGCCATTAAATGAATTTGGAAAATTAGATGTAGGTGGAGCTGTTGGAAATCAAGGATTTATAAATGTTATAAAAGATATTGGATTAAAAGAGCCATATATAGGAATAAGTCCATTAACATCAGGAGAGATTGCGGAAGATTTTGCAAATTATTTTCAAACATCTGAGCAAAAACAAACAGCAGTAGCTCTTGGAGTATTAGTTGATAAAGATGGTGTTTGCTCAAGTGGAGGTTATATAATATCACCAATGCCTGATGCGACAGAAGAACAAATAGCAAAAGTTGAGCAATCAATATTTCAAGCTGGTGCAATGTCAAAGATGTTAGACAACAATCTAACATTAAAAGAAATTGCACAAAAAATAACAGGTGATAAAGATGTAAAAATAATTGATGCATCAATTGAGCCAGCTTATAGATGTGATTGTAATAAAGAAAAATTTGCAGATGGATTAGCAACATTAGGCAAAAAAGAGTTAAGTCAATTAATAGAAGAAGATGGAAAAGCAGAAATCCAATGTCAATTTTGTGATAAAAGATATGAATTTAATAAAGAAGAATTAGAAGAGATTTTGAAAAGGAGTAAGTAGAATGAAAAAAGTATTAGTATTTGGACATAAAAGTCCTGACACAGATTCAATTTGTTCAACATTAGCAATGGCAAATTTACAAACAAAATTAAGAGGAGAAGAAGTAATTCCTTGTAGATTAGGAGAATTAAACGAAGAAACAAAATATGCTTTAAAATATTTTGAGGTAGAAGCTCCAAAATTTATAGAAAAAGTAGAAGAAGGTCAAAATGTAATATTAGTAGACCATAATGAATTTTCACAATCAGTAGATGGAATTGAAAATGCAAAAATTATAGCAGTTGTAGATCATCACAGAATTAATAATTTTCAAACATCAGAACCATTATTATATTATGCACAACCAGTAGGATGCACAGCAACAATCTTATTAGAATTATTTAAAGTAAATAATATTGAAATAGAACCTAAAATAGCAGGTTTAATGTTAAGTGCAATAATATCAGATACATTATTATTAAAATCTCCAACAACAACAGATAAAGACAAAAAAGCTGTTGAAGAATTAGCTAAAATAGCTAATGTAGATATTAGTAAATATGGATTAGACATGTTAAAAGCAGGAACAGACTTAGATAAATATACAGAAGACGAATTAATAAGATTAGATGCAAAATGCATAGAAAAAGAAGAAATTAAATATGTAATAGCACAAGTAAACACAGTAAGCATTCCAGATGTTTTAAAAAGAAAAGCAAAAATAGAAGAAGAAATGAACAAAGAAATTTTAGCTAAAGGATTAAGCTTATTTGTATTTGTAATAACAGATATAGTAAATAGTAATTCAGAAGCAATTGTTTTAGGGGATAGAACAGAACTAATATCAAAATCTTATGAAATAGATGATGACATAGCTGTTATGCCAGGAGTTGTTTCAAGAAAGAAACAAATATTACCACTAATTGAAAAAAATATGTAACAAATTAGATACACAAATTGTCTAATAGATGTAGGCATTGTGTATCTTTTTCTCAATTGACAATATATGGTAAAGGTGATATAATCAACAATACGAGGCTAATATGTGATATGCAATGACTTATAAGAAAGGAATGGATATTAAATGAAAAAAATAAGATTTACAGTAGCTATTAGTGCTTACAATATTGAGGCATATGTAAAAAGAGCAATTGATAGTGTTTTAAGTCAAACATTTACAGATTATGAATTATTAGTAATAGATGACTGCTCTAAAGATAATACAGTTCAAGTAATTGAAGAATCATTAAATGGAAAGGGAATAATATTAAAAACAATTAAAAATTCTGGAACAGCTGCAGCATCAAGAAATATAGCTATTGATAATGCTCAAGGTAAATATTTATTGTTTTTAGATGGAGATGATGAATTATATAGCAAAGATACTTTAAAAGAAATAGATGAGTTAATAAAAGATAATACATATGATATTGTATATTTAGGTTATGAAAATGTAGGAAAATCAGAAAATTATTATAGAATTTCTAATAAAGATAATTCAACGAGAGAAGCAAGATTAATCTGTGATGAAAGTTTTTCAGTATCAAGCAAAGTATGGAATGTGAAATTTTTAAGAGATAATAAGTTAAGATTTGTGGAAGGAATGTATTATGAAGATGAGTTGTTCTCGATAAAAAGTAATATATTATCTAAAGTAACAACATTTGGAGATTTTCCGATATTTAAATATCATAGAAACCGTGAAGGAAGTGTAATGACAAAGCCAACAATTAAAAAATGTTCAGATTGGTACAGAATGTTGGCAGAAGTTACAGAATTATATGAAATAACACCAAAAGAAGATAGAAAATACTTTTTAAGTTTCTTGAAGAATGAAAATGATAGTATACCATTAAGAATAAGAGTTGTACTAGAGGCTCTTGCTGAACATGAAAATACAAAAGTATTGCCAAAAAGGGAATATAAATACGAAGACTTTTTTGAAAATGATTAATTGAAATATTATAGAAAAGGGCTGGTTATGTGAAAAAAACTAGAATCTTTATTGTTAGACACACAGAAACTGTTGGAAATATAGAAAAAAGGTTAACCGGAAGACAAGATTATGAGGTAACTCCAAGAGGAGAAAAATTAATTCAAAAATTGACAACTGAATTATCAAATATTAAATTTGATAAAATATATTCAAGTACTTCAGGAAGAGCTATAAAAACAGTAGAAAATTTAGCAAAATTAAATAATTTAGAAATAGAAACTAAAGAAGATTTGTGTGAAATGTATTTTGGAAAATATGATGGTTGGAAATGGGAAGATGTAAATAGAATTCAACCAGAAATAAAGCAAAGACAAAATGAAATAAATGAGATATCAGGAATAGAAGGTCAAGAAACAATGAAATATGTAGCAGATAGAATGGATAAATGTATTCGAAACATTGCACAAGCCAATATTGGAAAAACAATATTAATCAGTTCACATGGAGTAGCAATAGAAGCATTTTTGAGAAAGATTTCTGGAATACCATTTAGTCAAGAAAGAGAAAAATTTTGTCAATATAATGTTGCAATAAATGAATTAGAATATGAAAATGATAAATTTAAAATAATTCAATTAGCAAATATAGATTATTTAAATGGAGAGTAGAAATGAGTCAAGAAAAAGCATTGATATCAATAATAATACCAGTATATAAAGTAGAAAAATATTTAGAAAAAGGCATACAAAGTGTTATAAATCAAACATATGAAAATTTACAAATAATATTAGTAGACGATGGTTCACCAGATAATTGTGGGAAAATTTGTGATGAATATGCCAAAAAAGATCACAGAATTGAAGTTATTCATAAAAGTAATGGAGGCTTATCAGACGCAAGAAATAAAGGGCTTGAAATAGCTAAAGGTGAATATATTGGATTTGTAGATAGTGATGATTACATAGAAGCAGATATGTATGAAGTGCTTTACAATTTATTAAAACAATATAATGCAGATGTAAGCATTTGTAATTTTTATACTGTATCACAAGGGAAGATTTCCATAAAAAATGCAGACAATGGAATAAATGAATATAATAGAATTGAAATATTGAAAGAGATTTTATTAGATAAAAATATTCAAAGTTATGCATGGAATAAATTGTACAAAAAAGAATTATTTGATGAAATAAAATATCCTATAGGAAAAAAATATGAGGATATTGGAACAACATTTTATTTGTTAGAAAAATGTAATAAAGTTGTTGTAACAGGAAAGTCAGAATATTATTATATAAACAGACAAGATAGTATTGTAAATAATGTTACAGAAAGTACAATTACAGATTATATTGAATTAATTATGCAGAGATATGATTATATTGAAGAAAATATAAAAGAATTATCTAGTTATAATAAAGATTATTTAAAAAGAATATTAAAAACTGCTGAAAAAGATATAAAAAGTTTGAATGAAGTTGGAGATTATACAAAGAAAAAATATGAAGAATTATATAATAAGGTACAAAAATTTTAGTTAAATATTTGACATTTTTTTATTTTAAGTATATACTTAGTAGGCACAAGAATAAAATAAAATGAGGTTGAAAATGAAAAGATATAAGAATTTAACAATAATCGTACTAATGACAATATTCTTGCTTATATTAAGTGGAAAAGCAGAAGCAACAACAGGAAAAATAAACACAGAAACAGCAAGGTTAAGAGAAGAGCCAAATACAACTTCAACAATATTAGAACAATTAAATGAGAATGATGAAGTAGAGATACTAGAAGAGGAAGACAACTGGTATAAAGTAAAAGCAAATGTAAATGGGCAAAAGATTACAGGATATGTAAGTGCTAAATTAGTTGATGCAGAGAAAACAACTTCAACAAAAGTTGAAGATACTACAAATACAACAGACAATAAAACCACAGAAACTACACCAGAAGTTACAACAAATACAGAACCAGAAAAAGAAGAACCTTTAACTGATATAGATGTTAGTGATGATATCAAAGAAAATAAAGAATATGATTTACAACAAGAAGTAGAAGTAAAAATTTTACCAATAATGAGTTCAAATACAAAATGTAAATTAAGTGGAAAAGTAAAAACTGTTACAATTTTAAATGATTGGTGTAAAATAGAATGTGATAAAAGTTGTGGATGGATAAGAACTAATGTCTTGAAAAAACTTGTAAAAATGGAAGAAGATGCAACAGAAACTAGTGCAAGTACTACAAATGATACAACTTCAGAGAATAGTACAAACAATTCTAATAACACAACATCAGTTAAAGAATTAAATAAAACAGGATATGTAAAAGTAGAAGGATTAACAGTAAGAAAAGGACCATCAACATCAACAGAAGCTATAAATGGTTTATCTAAAAATGATAAAGTAGACATTATTGGCGAAACAGATGGATGGTATCAAATAAAATTAAAAGGTGAAGTAGGATATGTATCTGCAAAATATATTTCAGATACTAAAGTTACAGAAACTACATCAAGAAGCGGAAGTACAATAAGAAATGCTGAAGAACAAGAAAAGACTGAAGAAGTAGAAGAAACTAATACAGAGACAGAAGAAACAGACGAAACAGATACAAATACAGTAAGTTCTTCAACAGGAATATCAGGAGCGGAAGTTGTAGAATATGCAAAGCAATATTTAGGATATAAATATGTTGCTGGAGGTTCATCACCATCAATAGGATTTGACTGTTCAGGATTTACAATATATGTATATAAACACTTTGGAATAAGTTTAAATAGATCATCAAGAGATCAAATAAAAAATGGTGTTGCAGTTTCAAAGAATAATTTACAGCCAGGAGATATATTGATATTTAATGGTTCGTCAAATACATCGATAGGGCATGTAGGAATATATGTTGGGGGAAATGACTTTATACATGCTGCCAATTCAAGAGAAGGTGTAATTATTACATCATTATCATCAAGTTATTATCAAAAAAGATATGTGGGAGCAAGGAGAGTAATTTAATTGAATAGACCAATTTTTATTATATTAATTGGTTATATTATAGGTATAATATGGGGGCTATACTTTAAAATGAGTATAGTCTTTTTTTATGCAATGCTGTTGATTTCCTATATTATAATCAATAAATCTTATAAAAAGAAAAAATTTAAAATTTTTTCAATCAAAAGATATTTTAAATATTTCAAGTTAATTTTTAAAGTAGATATTATTATAGTAATTATTATTTCATCATTTATATCAAATTGTATAATCAAATATCAAGATAACAAATATAATACCTTTTATGGTGGAGAAAAATTAGAAGTACAAGCTATTATAATTGGAAATTGTGTGCATAAAGAGTATTATAATAGATATAAAATTAAAGTATGTGAAGGAAAATTTAAAAATATCCAAATGTACTTAAATACAAGTGAAGAACTAAATTTTGGGGACAAAGTAGAAATAAAAGGTGAATTTATAGAACCTCAAATTAGAAGAAATTATAAAGGATTTGATTATAAAGAATATTTAAAAACTCAAAAGATATATGGCACAATAAAGGCAGAGAAAGTAAATAAAATAGGCATTTCTTCTGCTAGTTCGATATTACAAATATCAAATAAAATATTTTTGAAAATAAAAAATGATATTGAACAAACATATAGTAATAGAATGGCATCTATCATAAAAGGAATAATGCTTGGATATACAGAAGATATAGATGATGAGACAAAAAATGATTTTTCTAATAGAAATATTTCACATGTGCTTGCAGTGTCAGGAATGCATATATCATATATAATATTTTTAGCTACGAGTAGTAGCTCCAAAATTTTAGGAAAGCGTAAAAGTAAGATTTTTGCAAGTATATTATTAATGGCATATATGTGCATTACAGGTTTTAGCATATCTGTTGTAAGAGCATGTGTTATGGGCATTTTGACATGTATGGCATTTGTGTTTTACAGAAAAAGTGATACATTAAATAATATTTCTATTGCAATGCTCATTACTTTGATTGATAATCCATATAGCATAAAATCTATTAGTTTTTTATTAACTTATGGTGGGACTATTGGAATTATATATTTTAAGACACCTGTAGAAAAATTTATAAAAAACATAAAAATAAGGAATAGAAAATGGAAATATGTATTTTTAAAATTGCAAAGAAAATGTGAAAATTTAATTAGTATTATTTCTGTTTCTATATCAGCTCAAATTGTTATTTCTCCAATAATGATAATGTTCTTTAATAAACTTAGTTTGGGATTTTTGGTGACTAATTTATTGTTAAGTTATGTTATTGGGAGTGTTGTAATTATTGGTTTTGTTCAAATTATTATAACAATGTTTTCAGTTAATGCAGGAATTGCAATAGCAAAAATAGTTGAAGTACCAGTGTATGCAATTGTTTTGATTTCAAAAATAAATCTATGGAATTTTAGAGTAGTCACACCAAATTGGTATGAAATTTTATTGTATTATGTGATAGCTTTTATCATAAAATATTTATATTCAATTTTTAATTCGAAAAATTTAACTATAACTCAAGAAAGAATAAAAAACAGTATTTATTTAGTAAAATATAAAATTAGACCATATTTTTTTAAGACAATTGTTGTTATAATAATAGTTAGTATATGTTTTGGGATTGTGAAAAACAATGAATTATCTATTCATTTTATTGATGTTGGACAAGGAGATAGTACATTGATAGTAACAACTATGAAAAAAACAATTTTGATTGATGGAGGAGGAAGTAGTACATATGATATTGGAAAAAATGTTTTAGTTCCATATTTGCTAGCACGAAAAATAAAAAGGTTAGATTATGTTATAGTTAGCCATTCAGATTTAGACCATATTTCAGGAATACTAACAGTTTTACAGGAAATTAAGGTAGAAAAGATTATTGTTGGAAAGCAAGGAGAAATCAATGAGAATTACAAGAAATTAGTTAATATTGCTAATGAAAAATCAATAAAGATTATAACTGTAAAATGTGGTGATAAAATAAATATAGAGAAAAATCTTTGCTTTAATGTACTATTTCCAACTGAAAAACTGATTACTGATAACATTTTAAATAATAATTCATTAGTTTTAAAAATGTGTTATAAAAATTTTTCAGTGTTGTTTACTGGAGACATAGAAGAAAAGGCAGAAGCAGAACTATTAAGATTATATAGTGCAAATGAATTAAAATCAGATATTATAAAAGCGCCACATCATCGGTTCTAAAACATCCTCTAGTATGAGATTTATAAGAGCTGTTTCACCAACAATCGTCTTAATAGGAGTAGGAGAAAATAATAAATTTGGACATCCTAATAAAGAGGTTTTAGAAAGATATGAAAGTCTAAATTCCCAAATATACAGGACAGATGAATGTGGTGAAATAACAATAACAAATTGTATAAAAATTACAACTCAGGTAAATAATAATAGAAAATGAAGGGTTGTGATTAAATGACAAGAAGAGGAAAAAGAGTTATTTTAATATGTATACTTATAACTGTAGCATTTGCAGTGATTATAGGATATGGAGTTGGAAAATTGCTTCAAACTAAAGATGAAAAAATAGATGCTCCCAAAATATCAGAAGTAATAGAAGATGAGTGCACTGAAGAATATAAAGAAGAACAAAATGTAACAGAGGTAAATTCAACAGAAGAAAAAGTTTCGTCAAATGCAATATTAATTTTAAAAAAATATTATATTCAATGTGACCATACAATAAATGAATATGTGGAATTGCCACAAGAATTGGTAAATATGACAAAAGAACAGGTTCAAGCACATTATCCGGATTGGGAAGTAATTGGTTTTGAAAAGGGCAAAATAATATTATATAAAGAATTTGATGGCGTATGTGGTGAACACTTTAAATTGAGAGTGGAGAACGGCAAAGTTGTTATATATCTTGTAAGTCAAGAAGGAAGAGAAAGTTTATATGAAAAAACGAATATTTCTAGTGAGTATTTAACAGAGACAGATTTAATAAATATGCAAGATGGATTAGAGATTTATGGAAAAGAAGAATTGAATAAAGTTATAGAAGATTTTGAATAAAAAAGGCATACTTTTGAGTGTATGCCTTATTTTTTTGCTCTTATAAATTTAGATATTACAAATTGAATTGCGTACATAATTAATGAGAATAGTGTTGCTAATATTGCTAGGTAATATAAGTATAAATCGATTCTAAATGGTATTCCTAAGTTAAAATTGTTCATAAGTAAAGACATTACAATGGCTAAATAAAATAGAACTGTAGCTAGTTTTCCATACCATTTACTATATACAACAACGTCTTTTTTCTTGTATAAAAGAGAAGCAGTTGTTACCATTAAAACTTCTTTTATAAAAACAATTGCAAAAATCCACCATGGTAAAATATTTAAAATAGTAAGAGATAAAAGAAGAGAGATTTGTGTTAATTTGTCTGCTAGTGGATCAATTAATTTACCTATATCAGTTATATAATTATATTTACGAGCTATATATCCATCAAGAACGTCTGTTATAGCAGAAAGAGTAAAAATAATTAAAGCTGTTAAATAATGATGAGAGATTACAGAAAAAAAGATAAAAGGTATTAAAATAAAACGTATTATAGTTAATATATTTGGTATATTTTCTTTTTTCATTTCCTACAAAATCCTTTCTTT
>OJLA01002257.1_pt1 | contig 11625 bp, 10 predicted proteins | sample 1596611 | NCBI WGS metagenome assembly OJLA01 (sample SAMEA4350168, study PRJEB24818) | metagenome | biome: human; feature: gut; material: faeces | place: Denmark | collected 2013-09
TGCTTGCGCTCCTGCGTGGAGATCTCACGATGGATGTCATTTTGCAGCTTACGGAAATACGTGTGCAGGCTGTCTACCACTCCGCGGCGATCCGGCACCTCCATGCCGTCGAATACCTGCCCCACGCGGCTCACATCGGGCTGCGGGGCCTCCACGCCGAAATTGCGGCAGAGCATATAGCTGACGCTCTCGGCGTCCATGGCGCAGTCCTCGCGGGTATAGTAGGGATAGCGCCCGTGGTCATGGATGCCGGCGTGGACGATCTCGCGGGAGAGCGCCGCAAAGATCTTGCTGTCGATCAGGCGGCTGGATACCGTAATGCTCTGCGTCTTAGGATCATAAACGGCATCCTGATACATGGTACTGCTGGTGACCACGGGAACGGGGGAGCTGTCCAGCAGTCGGCGCAGGGCGGCGTCCATTTCCGGTGTATTGTCTTTCAGACTCAGCGCCGGAACACCGGCCTTGCCGTGGGTCTGGGAAATGTCGAACACGCGCCCGATCTTATAGCCGTGATACTCTCTTCCGTCCTTCACATAGGTATCCGACACGCGGATCTTCATGCCGTTCTCATCGCGGTTGACGCTGCGCCCCAGCCGGTTCCACACCTCCAGACTGTTGATGTAGGTGATCTCCGGGTTCTGTGCCATCGCCAGCATCACATTGGATGCGCTGTATCGCGGGTTGATGGCCTGCGTGTCCAGATAGTGGAGGTATGCGCCGGGTTCACTGGTGACGCGCATGACCGCATCGTCGGAAAGCTGCCCCAATTCCTCGCGCTCCGCTGTTTTCTTCGCCTTCCAGTCCTCGTCCCTCTGCTGCTTCTGCTGGATCAAATCGTCTAACTTTGCCATGTTCGTTTCTCCTTCTCAAAATCAATTTATTCCCGCGTAGGCATAGCCTTTTGAATGGCTTCCCGCACGGTGTCCTTGGTGGGAGCTGTGCCATCCCGTTCTGCCGCGGCTTGCAGCGCCATCAGACGGCTGCGGACGGAGGGGCGGGCGTCAGCCTTCTCCATAGCCGGTTCCGTAGACGCTCTCGCACCAGTCCCGCGCTCCTTGGAGCTGTTCTCGGACGGAGCGCGGGCGTTCTCTTTTTTTGCGGCAGTATCCTCCTTCACCGGGGCTGGATAGCCCATGCGTTCAAAAATGCGGTTGATCTGCTTGGCGTCCCTGGCCTTCGCCATGATCTCCACCGTGCCGGTCTTTTCCACCTTGTTGACGATGGGGTAAAACAGGACGCCATAGCGTTTGGCCTCCATCTGAAAGCCCTTCAAGTCCTCCTGCTTGACGGAAAAGATCGTCAGCTCCTCGCCGTCGTGGATCAGGCGCTTGAGGTTGGTCTTACCGGCGAGCTTCTGATTGTCATTGGCAAGGGCAATCAGAAGGGCGGCAAGATTTTTCGCCCCCAGCCCTGCCAGCTTGAGGGCGCTCTCGGTGATCTGGATGCCCTCACGCACCATCAGGTCAGCGGTTTCACCGTTGGTACTCATGCTCGTGTTCCTCCTTGTTCTTTAGATTTTCCTGCCGCTCAGTCTGCGCCTGCTGACACTGTTGGGATACCCTCGGAATGTCCGATTGTCTCCTGCGGCACAGCCGCACTTCCCGGCGTTTCTCCCGCAAGGCGGCAGTCTGCTGTTGGATCTCCGCGCTGTACTTGGCTTGTGCTTCTTCATCGTTGGTATTCCTCCTTTCCTGATAAAGTGGTTTTCTCTGTTCCTCCAGCAAGCGGATGTCCCACTCCAGCACACGGATACGCTGCTCCAGCTCCGTTTCGGTAGTGATCCCGCTTGATAAAAGGTATTTGAATTGCTGCTCATACCGCTCCAAATGAATGACCTCCCGCTTGACGGAGAAAGGCAGCTTGGGCGGCAGCTTTTTCCGCCTGCCCCCACGCAGCAGGTAGAGGTAGCGGAGATAGAGGGCGTGAAAGCCGGTGATTTTCTTTTTTCGGACAGTGGCCAGCTTGCCTTTCATGCGGTAACGCTTGACGGCATGGGTGACGGTCGGCGGGGCCATGCCGCCGTGCCGTTGTTTGGAAAGCCGCGCCATAATGTCCGCTTCGGTGTAGCCCTCGCCCAAGCTGTCCAACCGAATGGCCCGCTTTGCGCCGGGTGGCTTGACCGTGGTGTATTTCCGATTGGGGCTGCGGCGTACCTCGTAACCGTTCTTTCGCAGCAGCATGAGAAAGGAATCGTAGGTGTAGGCTTGCCCAATGATCGTGTCAATGTCGGCGCGGATGATGCCGCGCACGGTGGGCTTGCCGCCCTGCTCCGCCTTCCACTCGGCGTAATGCTTGCCCTTGCCCTGCGGGGCGATGACGGATAGGTCGTTTTCCCGGCACAGTGCGTCTGAGGTACCGCGCACATCGTTGTAGTAGCTCTCCGGGCTGGAATGATACTTGTGGCCGTCCGTGCGGGAAACAGAATTGACCACGATGTGATTATGCGGGTGGGCCTTGTCTAAATGGGTCCCGATGACGGCTTCAAAATCCTCACCGAATAATCGCCGCGCAAACTCGCACCCGATCTCATGGGCCTGCTCCGGCGTGACCTCGCCGGGTGCAAAGGATTGGATGAAGTGGTAGCCGAGAACGCCGCCCGTCTTGCCGAATTTCTCCTTGGTTTTCCGCATGACATCAAAGGCGGTTTCAGCAGACTTGCAGTTCAGAGCGGTTACAAAGCGGACAGAGTTGGTTTTCACAAGATCTGCCGCATAACCGATTTTCTCGTTCAGCTCTGTCTTTTCTCCGTTGACGGCATATTTCACTCGGTCATCCAGCCTTGCACGAATGGCAAAAACTTTCGTGTACGCCATATCAAAGCCGCTCCGTAATGTTCCAGATCGTCTCCTGCGCTGCTGTGATCGCGGCAATGTCCTCCTTTGTGGCAAAGCCGCGGGCATTGACCGCGCGGGTGATCTGATTGATGTTGTTGCCGATGGCGGCAAGCTGGCGGCGAATCTCGGCGTATTCGTCGGGCGGACGGGGATATAGATTTACGCCCATGACGAGGGCGCGGATGGCAGGCTCCATCTTCAAACCGCTGCTCTTAGAAAGCTGCTTGACATGGGCATATTCATCAGCGGTCAGGCGGAGTGTAAGCTGTTTCACATTATTGCGTTTCAATGTTCCCACCTCAACGAAACTTTTCTTCTGCGCGTTTGATCGCGGTATGTACGCGGACCTCATGGCGCACTCTGGCATTCCAGTATTTCGGATGATGATGCTGGATACTCTGGTCAATGGTATGTTCGTACTCTGCCCGGCTCATTCCGTGAGGGGCACAGAGTATACCGCGATCCAACAACTCCCGTATTACGATAGGAGCATCGCTATCTTCCTCAAAGCAACGCCATCCGCTAAAAGAAAAGCCACAGTTCCATGCAGTGGGCAGGAACAGCGGCGAGAGTTCAGAGTAGACCATGATGCCGCCATGACTGGCGGTGCTGACGGAGAAAATGCCGGAGGCAACCTTCTCGCAATACTGGACGCTTCCCCAAGGGGAGGTTTCAGGCGGAAGTATCATATTCCAGTTCACTTCTTTCTTTTGAATTAGGGGTTTTAGGGGGCTTGCCCCTTAACAAGCGCATTTTGATGTCAAAATGCTATGCTTGCGACTGCAAAGCAGCCGCAGGCCGCTTGCAGTCCTAAACCAGCCGAAAAAGAAAATCAGCGCACCTCGCCGCCACGGGTCCTTACCCTGCCGCTGATTCCTTTCACAAGCCGGAGCTGGTCGTTGTAGTCCTTTCCGCTGCGAGGTGGGTTGTCGATGACCTCATACTCGGAAAGTCTCTTTTGAATGGCTGCGGACGCCGCTCGTCCCGGCCCGTCGTTATCCAGGCACAGCACGATCCGCGCCACGCCAGGGTTGTCCTTCAGGTATTGCTCCAGTGCCGCGGGGAATCGGATCGAGCCGTCCTTCCGCGGCTGATAGATGCCGGAGAGGGACAGCGTATTGGCGACGCGCCAATCCTGCCCCCGCAGCTTCAGCAGTGTCAGGTAAGAAAGGGCGTCGATGGCGGATTCAAACACGCAGAGGGTTTTGCCACCGGCGCAAAGGGGAACGGCAAAGGAAAACCGCTTATCGCTGCCGGGGACTTCACCGGCGAAGGTGGTTTCTGAGAGCGTCCCACGCAGTGCGCCGTAGGCAGGGGCTCCATATTTGTAGCCCACAAATACGCAGTTATGGCGCTCGGCGTCCTCGTAAAGCTGCCCGTGCTTGATGCAGTGGTTGATAATTTCCGCGTCAATGCCCCGGCTCCGCAGATATGCAAAAACGCGCCGGGTGTCGGCGTGTTTGGGTGGGAGGGTAAATTCAGTTTTCGGGAGCGGTGCGGTTGGCTCTGATTTGGGCGGCACATGGGGCGGTTCCCCAAGGATACGCTGCACGGCGTCCAAAAAGGAAACACCCTCCACTGTTGTCAGATAGTCCAGTGCAGTTATGCCGCCGATACCACGCGACCACCAGCACCATTTCCCGTTGGAGATTTTCAGGGAATCATGTGTGCGGGTGGCATAGGTGTCTCCGCCGATATGCACCAACTCTTGCGGTTCAAATCGCCGCAGGTAGGTTATCAAATCCATCTCGCGAGCGGCGGCGATCTGGTCTTTCGGAATATAAGGCATGGCATTCACCTCCTTTGGGCATAAGAAAAGCGCAAGCATTTCTGCCTGCGCTTTAGACTTATTAAGTTCCATTTCTGAGTATTTCAAGATATGCTTCGTAAGAAAACACACGATTTCGTGCTGCATTTGTCGTTTCACGCAGGATACCCAACTCCACAAGCGTCTTTACCGCGGTAGAAGTCGTGTTATAGCTGATTTTAAGAGTCTCTGATGTGTGCTTAATATCAATGATAGGATGCTTTTCAAGGTAATCGAACAGCATACGCAGATTATCCTTTTTCCGCTTTGGCTTTGGCAACAAAGCGATATTCTTTTCATGCAGTTTTGAGAGCTTTTCTATAGATTCCACAGCATCTGAGGCTGCGGAATCTACTGCCTCCAAGAAGAATTTTACCCATTGCTCGTAGTTTCCGCTTCTGCGTACCTCGCTGATTCGGTCATAGTATTCCACCTGATTCTTTTTCAGAAAGTAGGACACATAGATAACTGGTTCCTTCAGTAATCCCTGTTCCATCAGATAAAGCAAAATCAGCAATCTGCCGATTCGTCCATTGCCATCCAAAAACGGGTGAATCGTTTCAAATTGATAGTGGATCAAGGCAGCCCGTACCAGAGGATCATAGTCCTGATTTTCGTTGATATACTTTTCCAGATCCGACATAGCAGTCACCATATCTTCCGGATTTGGCGGAATATATCGCGCATCCTTCAAGCCGCAACCGGCAGGGCCAATCCAGTTCTGTGAGCGTCGAAATTCTCCGGGGTTCTTTTCCTGCCCACGGACGCCTTCCAACAAAATAGCATGAGCTTCACGGAAAAGACGGTTACAAATAGGAAGTTCATGAAGCCTTGTAAGGGCATATTGAGCTGCCTTTACATAGTTCACGACATCTGCTGTATCCAAGTTTGCGTTGGTATCAAGCTCAGGGTCAAGGATGTCGTCCAAGGTACATTGTGTTCCTTCCATCTGCGAGGACATGAGCGCCTCTTTGCGGACATACATAGATACAAACAGCTCGGCGTTTGGAATCAATTGGGCAGAAACATCCAACTGCTTCAAACTGCGGCTTGCCTTGACCAGAATTTGAAGCATATCCTCATCGAATTCAAGTCCCGGAACTGGTGGAAGTGGATTAGGACAAAATGACTGATATGAAGTATCTCCCGGCATATTATTGACAAATTTACCTGCCCGGTTCATTTGTTCATGCGCCTCCTTTTGAAAGAAGTTGAAATATACTCTCTACTATACCTGCTTTATTTCAAAAAGACAATCACTTTTTGAAATAAAGTCATTTGTTCATTTGCCTTATTTCAAAAACGATTTTACCTCTCCGGCGCGTCCTTTTTCACCGCCTTTCGCTCCACACTGCGCTCCGGCTTGGCAAGCTGCTCCATCGCGGCATTGATCACGCAGGAGTGATTGTCCACCGCGTAAACGTCTGTGTGCCCGCCCATCTGCTTTTGGAGCGCCGCAAAGCGGCCCGCAGCCTGACGCGCCGGCAGATAAAACCGCTCATCTCCGCCACGCTGCCGCATGGTGCAGGCCAGCACGAACATACAGCGATCCTTGCCGTAGGTGTTTGTCCACTCCTTCAAAAAAGCAGGCAGCTTTCCATCGTTGTAGGCGTTGGTCGCGTCCTTCTCAAAGGTTCCCGCACAGGTCAGCGTTCGATCCCGGCTGGCCATCCACTCAAAGACCTCTCCGCGAGCCATGGCTTCAGAACGGGTGTTAGGGTATATGGGCTGCGCGGGATCTCGATATTTGTCTTCGACTCTTTTCCGCAGAACATCATCCGCACAGCACGCAATGCTGTCTCGAAAGGCATCCCTCTCATCCGTATCGCGGGAGAGCCAGTCTGTATAAAGCTGTGACAGGGGATGCTCAAACTCGTTCAGCACCGCAAGCTGCCGTTCGGAGAGGCTTGTTTCATCCTCAAAAAGCATCAGCAGATTATCACGGCAAGCGATCTCGTAGGCGTGAGAAATGATCTCATCAGGCGACTGCGTTTTCATCTCCGCAAGAAACGCCTCGTTTTCCTGCGACATTTTTTCGTATAATTTGGTTTCCAATTCGTCTTTTGTAGGCATGATGTTCTCCTTATAACTCAATAATACGGAAATCGCTCTCTTTTTCCATGATCTCGCTGCTCAATAATATCAATGGCATATCCGAGGCTGCCAGCCGTCTCAGCTTGCTAATGGAAAGCGGAGTTGGTGCTTCAAACAGGGCCACAATGCAGGCCCACAGGTCAACAACATGACAAAGGCAAACGATACGTTCCGAAGAAAAGGACTCTGCTGCTTCGGGCAGCATCGTGCGTAATTCTTTCATGAGGCTTTCCTGCTCTTTTAGCATCTGCTGATGTATCTGGCGTTCTAACCGTTCTTTTTCCTGCTTTCTTTCCAACCGTTTCATTGTAAACGATCCTCCATTTCAAAAATTATCTCGCCAGCCCCGCCCGCATCCGGTGGGCGTAATTGGCGACGCTGTATCGTTTCATATAGGCGTTTTCGCTGGGGGCCGGACTGCCTAAGTCCAGCCCCTCCATGCGGGGATCGTCGGTGCCGTCCAGTACCTCCTCCACCGGGATCACGCGAAGCCTGCCGGAGCATTTCAGCTCGCCGCCAAATACGCCAGCGGCACAGTGAAAGCCACGGTCACCGCACACCCAAAGCAGCTTCTTTCCTGCGGGAATATCGCCAAATGGCTGCTTCAAAACAATAACGGAATGTGGTTCCGCCCCGGCTACCTCATAGTAGCCGGACTGCTCCGCCTTTTCGTATGCCTGGATCAATTTCTTGAATTTGTGCTGCGGCTCGATGTAGAGCCAGCTTTCCTGATAACCCATAATTTCCTCCAATTTCTATTGGTTTTACCGCTCCAGTTGCGGTCTGCGGCGCTCCGGTGGCCTTTGATCCTCGTCCGGCTCGGCGTCTACGATCTCCGGCTCCTTGTGGTCTAAATTCAGCAGGGAATTCAATTCCTCCAGCCGTGCCGTTTTGGTCGTAAGTTCCTCTTCGCGGGGAAACGGCTTTTGTACCTCTGCCTTTGCGGTTTCCAACTGCGTTTGCAGATTGGAAAGCTGCTCGCGGCAGGCTTGCTCCTTGATGGGCAGTCCCTCCAGCGCATTGTCCATGCGCTGCAAATTGCCGAACACATCTGTTCCCAGCGTGACCGTGTGGCGGAGCTGCCCGATCATGGTCAGGCGGTACTCCCGCGCGAAGGTATCAAAGGACAGCTCCAGCGTCAGGCCGCGATAGCTGCCGATCTGTGTCGCCTCCGGGGAGAGCATCGTTTGGCACATGGTCAGCAGCGCCGCGCCCGCCTCTTTCTTGTCAGCGTAGGTGACGCCCGCCAGCGTGAGCGGAGAGAAACCGTCCGCGTTTGGGTGTGTGTTTCCCTTGACCGTGGCAATATCTGCGCCATACCCGGTGATCCGTGCCTGCGTTTCCGCGATTTGTTTTGGAAAGCCCTTGCTGATGGCGTCCTCCAGCGCGTATTTCTGAGAAAGATGGTTGGCTTTCAGCAGTTTCAGCTTGGACACCTCAATGTCGAGATCCATCTTTTCCTTGATCATGGGGTTGCCACTGGCCAGTGCCTTGATCTCGGCATAAGAAAGCGCCTGCTCGTCCACATCTTCGGCGGAGCGGACAGGCGATTTGCTGGTCATAATTTGCGATATAAATTTCTGCTTGGATTCTACCAACTGATACAAGTAGGCATCGAAGGTGCCCTCGGTGACATAGCTGTAAATGTCCACCTCCGGATTTTCGTTGCCCTGCCGGATAATGCGCCCCTCCCGCTGCTGAAGGTCGGACGGACGCCACGGACAATCCAGATGGTGCAAAGCGATGAGCTTTTGCTGACAGTTGGTGCCAGCACCCATGCGCTGGGTGCTGCCCAGCAGGATACGCACCTGACCGCTCCGCACTTTGCCGAACAGATCTTTCTTCTGTACCTCGCTCTTGGCGTTGTGGATGAATGCGATCTCGTTTTCGGGAATACCCAATTCCAGCAGCTTCGCGTGAATATCATCATAAACGCTGAATGTGCCGTCATCCTTCGGGGTGGACAGGTCGCAAAAAATCATTTGCGTGGAGTGCTGGTCTGCGGTGCGCTGCCAGATCTCAAACGCATTTTCCGCGCACTTGGCGGCTTTGCTGTTGGGGTCGCTGGGCAGCATGGGGTTGACGAGCCGCTGATCCAGCGCCAGCTTGCGGCCATCATTGGTGATGAGCAGCATATTGTCCTCGGTGCTGTCTACCATTCTGTTACGGACTTTTTCGGCGCGCTCCGCCAGCGACGCCACGATCTCTTTCTGATACTCGGAGGGTTTCAGGGCGATGTTGTGGTAACGCGCCTCCGGCACGGGCAGCTTGAGCATATCCGCCGTCTGGATGTCCGCCACATTTTTGAATACGCTCATCAACTCCGGCAGGTTATAAAACTTGGCGAAGCGCGTCTTGGCACGGTAGCCAGTTCCTTCCGGGGACAACTCGATGGCGGTGACGGTCTCGCCGTAGTTCGCCGCCCATGCGTCAAAGTGCTGCAAGCCCTGCTCCTGCAAGGCGTTCATTTGCAAATACCGCTGGATGGTGTAAAGCTCCACCATGCTGTTGGAAATGGGGGTGCCGGTGGCAAAGACAATGCCGCGCCCTCCGGTGATCTCGTCGAGGTAGCGGCACTTCATAAAGAGGTCTGAACTTTTCTGCGCCTCGGTCTGGGCAATACCGCCCACATTCCGCATTTTCGTGTAGAGAAAGAGGTTTTTGAAATAATGGCTCTCGTCAATGAAGATACGGTCAACGCCCAATTCTTCAAAGGTGACCACATCGTCCTTGCGGCTCTGGTCATTCAGCTTGTCGATCTTGGCTTGCAGGCCCTTCTTGGTTTTCTCCATCTGTTTGATGGTGAAGTTCTCGGCTTTTTCTCGCTTGGCTTCGGAAATGCCCATCATGATTTCGTCGATCTGCTGTTCCAGAATGGCCCGCTGGCGCTCTACGCTCATGGGGATCTTCTCGAACTGCGAATGCCCGATAATAACGGCGTCATAGTCGCCGGTGGCGATCCTACCACAGAATTTCTTGCGGTTTTTGGTTTCAAAATCCTTACGGGTAGCGACAAGGATGTTCGCTGCCGGATAGAGCTGCAAAAACTCAGTGGCCCACTGCTCTGTCAGGTGGTTGGGCACCACAAAGAGGGACTTCTGGCACAGGCCCAACCGCTTTGACTCCATCGCCGCTGCGACCATTTCAAAGGTTTTTCCCGCGCCCACCACATGGGCAAGCAGGGTATTTCCACCGTAGAGAATGTGGGCGATGGCGTTGACCTGGTGCTTGCGGAGCGTGATCTCCGGGTTCATGCCGCTGAAATTGATGTGACTGCCGTCGTACTCACGGGGTCGGTTGGAATTAAACAGGATATTGTAGGTCTTGCAGATGGCTTCACGCCGGTCAGGGTCTTTCCAAATCCATTCAGCAAATGCTTCTTTGATAAGCTCCTGCTTGCTCTGCGCGATGGCCGTCTCTTTCTTATTCAGAACGGCAATTCTGCGCCCTTCCTCATCGTATTGGTAATCAAAAATGCGGACATCCTTCAGGTTAAGTGTCGTTTCGATGATCTCATAGGCGTTGATGCGCTTGGTGCCGTAGGTGCTGATGGCCTTGACATTGCCGCGATCCTTGTTTTTGTCCTCGATGCGCCATTCACCGGTGATTTTAGAATAGTGGACCTTCATGCCCCATTGTGCGCTGCGGGGTGTACCCAGCGTTTCAAAAATAAATCGGCGGACATATTCCGTATCCAGCCATGTGGCACCCAGCCGGACGGAGATCTCGCTGGCGGTGAGGTCGGTGGGCTGCACCCGTGCCAATGCCTCGGCGTTGATCTGATACTGCGGGTCCTGTTCTGCCTTGCCTTGGGCAACCGCCAATTTCTGACGCACATTGCCGGAAAGATACTCGTCCGCGGGCAGGTATTTCTCATGCCCATCGTTTTCGCCGGTGTAAGCGGGGTTCAAAAAAATCACGCCCTTGAGGTCAGAAAACAGCGTTTCCTCATCCTTGCCGGTGAGCCTGCCCATATAGTCCATATCCACATGGGCCTTTTCGCCAATGGACAGTGCCAGGGCCTCCACCGCTGTGTCTACCTTTTCAGCGGGTCTGTGGCTGCGGATGGTGCGCTTGGTGAACAGGTCCGCCTTTCTTTTCAGGTTCCGGTCCTCGTCCAGAATTTCCAGTGAACACAGCAGGAAGTAAGAACTGTCCTGATCGAAGGCGATGGCGTTACCGCGGGAATTGATGAGTCCGTATTTTCTGGTGAAGGCATCGTAGAGGGCATTCAGCTTGGCTTGCTGCGCCTTGATCTCTTCATCGGGATAGTCCTCGGTCTGGTATTCCAACAGCGTCCGCACACAGTCCCGCAGCTCGATCATGCCGCGGATTCTGCTCTCTGCCGTCTTGGATACCTCCACCGGGTTCATGCGGCTGTTTTCACGATAGTAGATCTGCCCGTCCACCAGTGTGCTGGACACATTTCCGGCGCCTTCAGGCAGGGACAGGGACAATCCCGCCGCATCCAGCCCGGACGGTCCGACAAAGCGGACAATGGGAGTGGTTGCAGGCTCCCGACTGCTACCGTCACCCGGCTTGCCGGAGGTCAGACCCGGCGCACGCCAGAGCGTAATCATCAGGATGCACAGGCAGGCGGCGGTCGGAAGCCCGTACCGCAGAAGCTGCCCCCAGAAGCCCGCGCGGCGGCGTGCCGGTTCCGGTGCGGACACGGGAGTCGGTTCATCGGCGGTCTGCCGGGCAGCCGCCTTTTCCCGGATGCGACGCAGCATCCGTTCCCGCGCCTCCCCGTCCGGCTCCACGCTGTCCAGCGCCTGTTGCAACTGTCCGCGCAGGACGGCATCCTCCTGCTCCTGCCTTCCGTCAGTCCCCGGATCCGTCCTTTGACCGTTCTCCTCCATACCTTTTTTCATTACGGTTGTATCC
>OJLA01002267.1_pt1 | contig 11576 bp, 7 predicted proteins | sample 1596611 | NCBI WGS metagenome assembly OJLA01 (sample SAMEA4350168, study PRJEB24818) | metagenome | biome: human; feature: gut; material: faeces | place: Denmark | collected 2013-09
CAGTCGTATATATCGTGTTGCTTTATCGTTTCGCCAAGCGTCGCCGCGAGCAGTACGGTCAGGAGCAGGGATTTCCTTTCGGCCACGGCTTGGGTTTTATTCTGGCTCTGATCCTGGCGTCGGCCATGATCAAGGGGGTGGTAGAATACCTTTACCGCAGTGTTTTCATCGGATATTCGGAGTATATCGACCGATACACTTCCGCATTGATCCGGTTCGCTGAGGAGGGAAAGTTCCCTGCGTCGATGGAGGGCGTATTCGCCGAAATGCTGAAAACCATACAGGAGGCGTCGGAGCCTTCCATTCAGGCTACCGTAGGAGCTTCGATCTGGGGCAACCTGATCGTCGGCCTCGTCCTGGGGCTTATTTTGGCCGGCATCCTGGCGCGTGCACCCCGGCCTTTCGGTCCTCAATCCGAAGAGTAAGAGAACGATGGATGCTACGCTCGACATATCGGTCGTCGTTCCTCTCTATAACGAGGAGGAGTCCTTGCCGGAGCTGGTCGAATGGATCGATCGCGTGGCTCGCGGCGAGGGTTTGTCTTACGAGGTAATCCTGGTGGACGACGGTTCCGGCGATGGTTCGTGGCGCGTGATCGAAAATCTGCACGAGCGGTTTGCGGCGGTGCGGGGGATCAAGTTCGCTCGCAACTACGGCAAATCCGCCGCCTTGTATTGCGGTTTCGCTGAAGCGCGCGGCGAGGTGGTTTTCACGATGGACGCCGACTTGCAGGACTCGCCGGATGAGATTCCGGCTCTGCGGCGTATGGTCCTCGACGAAGGGTACGACCTGGTGTCGGGCTGGAAAAAGAAGCGCCACGACCCGGCCGGAAAGCGGTGGCCGAGCAAGTTTTTCAACTGGACGGCCCGCACCGTTTCGGGAATCCGGCTGCATGATTTCAATTGCGGACTGAAGGCCTACCGCCGCCGGGTGGTCAAGGCGATCGAAGTCTATGGCGAGATGCACCGTTATATCCCGATTCTGGCCAAACAGGCCGGATTCAAGCGGATCGGCGAGAAGGTCGTCGAGCATCGCGCCCGCAAGTACGGTCATTCGAAATTCGGTATGGAGCGGATGGTGAAAGGGTATCTGGACCTCATTACGGTTTCGTTTCTCTCGCGTTTCGGCCGTTCGCCGATGTACTTTTTCGGCAGCCTGGGAACGTTGATGTTCCTTTTCGGCGGCTGTACGACGGCGTGGGTGATCGGTGCCAAGTTGTATAAACAGTGCCACGATCTGCCTGTGCGGGCCGTAACGGACCAGCCGCTTTTCTATCTTTCACTGCTGGCTGTCGTGCTCGGCGTGCAGTTATTCCTGGCGGGATTCCTGGGCGAGTTGATCGACCGGAATGCCGCAGACCGTAATAAATACCTGATCGAAAAAACATTGGATAATCAATAAACCTTGCAGAGCCTGCGATTTTCGGCAGGATTCGAAGAGGTTCGCATAAACAAAATAGAAGTTATATGATTCAACGTATTCAGACTCTGTATCTGTTGCTGGTCGTCGTACTGACGGGATTGGCCTTGTGGCTGCCGCTGGTCGATTTCACCGTTGGGGCGGACACTTGTACGCTGACCGCTTTCGGCCTGAAGGATGCCGCCGGCATCACGTTGCTGCCGACGGTGTATCTGGGGGTTGTTCTGGTTGCCGCCTGTCTGGTGCCGCTGGTGACGATTTTCCTTTTCAAGCGCCGTCTGGTGCAGATCCGGTTATGTGCCGTCGAGTTGGTGCTCCTCATCGGTGCCGGGGCGATGATGGGAATCTATTTCTACCTTTGCAACCGTTACTTCGCGGACAGTGAATTTTACTCCCATACCCTTAAAATTTCGCTCGTTTTCCCGTTGGTCTGCCTGGTTTTCGACTTGCTGGCTTTGCGGGCGATCTTCCGGGACGAAAAGCTGGTGCGGTCGCTCGACCGGATTCGCTGACCGGACGTATTTCTCGGAAAAAAGGCGTGCGGTCAAAACTGCACGCCTTTTGTGTTTATTTTGCCGGGAAAGAATACGGTTTGGTGGGGTTTTTGATACGAAATAAAAATCCGGTGTGTCGTTATATTTGATTTAACGGGATTGTAATACGAAAATAGTGTTCGAATTATTGTCGAAACAGGAAAAAATAGTATTTTTACAAAAAGTTTAAGAATAAGTGGCCTGAGTAAATATGCAAGACGATGAAGTTATTTTTAACCTATTTTTATATCACTCTAAAATTTAATTGTTTATGAAAAAGAGTAGCATTTGGAAATTGCTCTTCAGTGCATTGACCGTGTTCGCCGTGGCGGTGTTCGCGGGATGTACCGACGACAATGACGACATGGGCGCTCCCTATCTGAACGTCACGCCGGAGAACCTGACGTTCGATGCGGAGGGACAGCCCGCAGATGAGTACAACGGTACTTTTATCGTTGAAACGAACCGTCCCTGGCGTGCTATCGTCGAGGACGAACAGACTTGGGTGCGCCTTTCGGCTACCGAAGGCGAGGGCGACGCTGCCGTGACCGTTACGGTACCCGCTTCGAACATCGGTCAATCGGCCAAGGTGACTTTCGAGGTTTACAACTCCTACGGCGCATTGATTCAGAAGGATGTCAATGTGCTTCAGGGCGAAGTGGTGCCGCCGACGCTCATCTTCAACGAGACCGCAGGTAGCGAGTCTGTTGCGAACCCGTATCCGTTGGTTGCCGACTATACGGGTTGGAACACCACCGGCGAGGGGGCTTCGAAGGTTTCCTACGAGGGCGTGAATACTTCGATCCGCGCTTCCGGTAAGAGTAGTGCGGGTGCTTATGACGGTGCTTCGGGTCCGAACGTGATCTTCTTCGGCTCGGCTCCGGCAACCTTTACGGTTAAAGACATAACGCTTGCCTCCGACCAGACCAATCTGAAGCTGACTTTCGGCGGACAGTATTACGACAGTGATAACAATGACAATAATTTCAACAAGGACAACTTCGTGGTTTATCTCAGTGCGAACGGAACGGACTATACTCCGCTGTCTTACGAGGTAAACGACGGTGATCAGGTCGATCCTTACTGGGTATTTGCAACCAAGAACTTTACGCTCAAGAATGCGACTTCGACGCTTTACATCAAGTTCGAGGCGAAAGCATCTTCGAAGTTCCGTCTGGACGATATCACGCTGATGACCGGTAACGGCGGCGAGGAGATCGACTTGGCGGGCGGCGGTGTCGTGCCTCCCGATCCGAGCGGCGATGCGATTTACGAGAACAATTTCGATAAGACGCCTGCTGCGGAGGTCGATGGTAAATGGCCGTTCCTGGACCGGACCGACGCATGGCAGAATGCTTCCGGTACGGGTAATTCGACGGTGACCTATACCTCTACGAACGTATCGGTGCGTACTTCCGGCAAGCTCAGCGGCGGTTACGACGGTGCTTCGGGTTCGAACAAGATTTTCTTCGGCTCTGCACCTGCGACTTTCGACATCAACACTATTACGATGCCTGCGGGCAAGACCAACTACCGGATCATCTTCGGCGGTGCTTATTCGAAGAAGAACGGTGCGACTTACGACAACATTTTCAAACCCGAGTCGTTCCACGTCGCCGTAGGTAACGGAACCGACTGGTCGGGCAACCTGACTTACGAGAAGATCGGCGGCAGCGATACGACCGATCCTTACTGGATTCAGTTTGCCGTAGATTTCACGCTCAAGGAGGCTGTCAGCCAGCTTTCGATCCGTTTCACGGCTGATCTGGCGTCGGCATTCGCAATCGATGACGTACAACTCGTCGAGGGCAACGGCGGTCAGGAGGTCGATCTCGAAGGCGGTGTGGTTCCGCCCGATCCGGGTGAGGCTACGGCCATTACCATTCCCGAGCTGATCGCGCAGATGACTGATACGAAGGCTCCGGTGGATGCCAATGCAGATCGTTATCTGGACGCTGTAGTGATGAACGACGTGGCCGGCGGCAACTATACCTTCAACAACCTGATCCTCGCTACCGAGAATGCGACGGAGGCCGGTAACGGCATCACGCTCTACGGCAGTCAGGTAGAACCTTCGACACTTGGTCTGAACAAAGGCGACAAGGTGCGTGTAACCCTCTATAAGGGGCTTGCCAAGGTAGAGAATTACAATGGTATGTACGAAGTGACGGGCGACAGGGAAGCGACCTGGTGCAAGGTCGAGAAGACCGGTACGGTGACTTCGATTCCTACGGCGACGATCGCCGCTGCAGATCTGGCGAATTATCAGGGTATGGCCGTGACGATCGCCAATGCGTCGGTTGCCGAGGGCGGTGTTTGGGCGAGCGCAGCGCAACTCTCTTCGCATACTTTCACTGCCGATGGAGCCAATTTCACCGTATTCTGCAAGAAGAGCGATGAAAAGAACCCGAGCGTGTTCCTCGACGTACCTTTTAAGGCTGGCTCGGGTAATATCTCCGGTCTGGCTGCTGTATATATGAATAATTCCCAGCTCGTTCCGCGCAATCTGGACGACGTGGCCGCTTTCAGCGACAGTTCGACCCCGATGATTACGGGGGTAACTCCGGCCAGCGTTTCGATTCCGGCTACTGGCGGAGACCAAGTTCTTACGGTTTCTGTACTCAACCAGGGTGACAACCAACTTAGTGTAAGCGGACTGACCCCTCCCCTGAGCGCTACGGTCGATGGCTTGACCGTGACGGTCACGGCCGAGGCCAACACCGGTACGTCGCCCGTTAATCAGACGCTGACAATTACCCTTGCCGGCAGTACCAAGACCGTGCCGGTTACATTGCTCGGTACCGGCGGCGAAGGCAGTGGTACTTATACGCTGATCGACAATCTGTCGAACCTTACTGCTGGAACATTCCTTATGGCCGGATTCCGTGCCAAAGGTGAGGCTCAGTCCGGTTCTACTACAGAACCGAATCCTGCAGCAGAAGATTATTATGGAGTTTGGACCGGTGAAATGATAACCGGAAATGGTAAAACAGATTGCGAAACGCTTCAAATGACGTTTGCAAACGGGGAATTAACCAAGATAGATGCTAATGTGACTAATTCTCCTGCTGAAATGGAACTTGTCGCAGTTGATGGTAAGTCCAATACATATTATATCAAGTGTAACGGACAGTATTTGGCTTCCGGTTCCAAGAGCCGTTCATTGTCATTGGGAGCCGACCCTGCGGAATGGGTATTCTCAATGGTTGATAAAGACGGTGAGTCCCGGTTGGTTGCAGCAAATGGCGGTTGTTCGTTGCAGACGGTAGATAGTTCTTTCAAGACGATGATTCGTGGTTATCAGAGCGCTACGCAGGGTAAGCACGGAATTTATTTCTTCAAAAAGAATTAGTTTCTAATTTTGAAAATTCAAACTCTTGGAGGGATTATCCCCTCCAAGAGTTTGGTTTCTCGGATAGTTTTTATAGTTTACCGATGATGTCGATGTTCAGATATTGTGAGAAGGGATGGAAATGGCTGTTCCTGACGATGATTGCGCTCTCTGTCGTAGCTTGCGGCGACGATACGGACGATTTTTCGGGTTCTGCCGTATGGCGGACCTCTTCGACGGTCGGAGCTGCGGAGGGTTCGGCCGCCATACAGATTGAGGGACCTGTCGGCGCCGGATGGCGTGCCGAAATCAAGGACGGAGGTGCTTGGTGCTCGTTCAGGCTCAACGATCCGACGGTCCTCGTGAAGGAGGGCACCGTACAGAGTTCGAACATCAGCAATATCCTGGACGTCTATTACACGGCGAATACCGGGAGCGGGGAACGTTCGGCGACCATCGAATTCGAATTTTTCGGCGGTGAGCCGCAGGTGCTCGTGCTGACGCAGTTTTCGGCCTCTTCGACCAACGATCCCTACGATGAAGGTCATGCGAAGGCCTGGGCCGAATTGCCGGAAAAGCGAGTCGATGAGAATTTCGTTTACGTCAGCCACTTCGCTTCGCTCAATAACCGCACCGTGCGCAACTATTCGTTCTGCTACGACAAAACGCTCCATGTGGCGCATTGGGTGGCTTATCCGCTGCATTCGGTATATAGGGGGTCGATAGACCGTACCGACGATTTTCAGTACGATCCGAAGGTCGATTATTCCTGGCAGCCCAACCTCGCGGCCGGTTCCTATCGGGGCAGTTACGACCGGGGACATCAGCTCCCTTCGGCGGACCGTACGGCTACGCGGGAGTTGAATCTCCAGACGTTTTATGCGACCAATATGACGCCGCAGCTCAACCGGCTCAACCAGGATATGTGGGCCAATCTCGAAGCCAAGGTGCGTGCGCAGATATGCAACGACACGCTTTATGTGGTGACCGGTTGCTATTATGCCAATACCAATACGACGACGACCGACCGTGACGGGAAAGTTTGTCCGGTCCCGACGAATTATTTCAAGGTATTGCTTCGCACGCGCACCGGTACGACCGGTAAACGTATCGCGGATTGTTCGGCCGATGAATTGAAGGCGATCGGATTTTGGGTGGATCAGAAGAGCTACGGCGATATTCAGCCGCCTGCGTCCATTTGCATGAGCGTGGCGGAGATTGAAAAGAAGACCGGCTTTACGTTCTTTCCCAATATTCCCGAGTCGGCTGCGGAATCCGTAAAGGCACAAAACTCTCCGAGCCAATGGGGAATCCAAAACTAATTTGACTTATGAAAAAACGACTGATTTTTACAGGACTACTGGCCTTACTGTTCGCAGCCTGCTGTTTCGCGCAGAAACCGTACAAGGTGGTCTTTTACAACTTGGAGAACTTTTTCGATACGATCAACGATCCCGAGGTCAATGACGACGAATTCACGCCGGAAGGACCTAAAAAATGGAATTCTGTCAAGTATGCGAAGAAGTTGGGTAATACCGAAAAGGTGCTTTTCGACATTGCCGGTATCGATAAGGATTATCCGATCGTGATCGGCGTATCGGAGGTGGAGAACCGCTCGGTGCTCGAAGATATCATCGCTACGCCGAAGATGGCTCCGGGCAATTACCGGATTTCGCACTACGACTCTCCCGAAGCTCGCGGTGTGGACGTCGCTTTTATGTACCGTCCCGATGTCTTCAAGCTGGAGGGCAGCGCACCGATCCGCACGCAGATTCCTTCGCTTCCGAATTTCAAGACCCGCGATATTTCGACCATGTGGGGTACGATCGACGGCGAACCGTTCTTCTTCATGGTGGCTCACTGGCCTTCGCGTCTGGGCGGCAAGGACGCTTCGGAGTTCAAGCGTATCGCCGTCGGCGAGCAGATGCGCCGAATCGCCGACTCTGTCCTGAAGGTCAATCCCGCGACCAAGATCGTGGCGATGGGCGACTTCAACGACGATCCGACCGATCAGAGCATGCTCGAAGGATTGGGTGCCAAGCCCAAGACGAAGGAGCTTCAGCCGGGTGATTTCTTCAGTCCGTTCCACGCCGTGCTGCGTGCCGGTATGGGAACGCTGGCTTACGGCGACGCCTGGAATCTCTTCGACAATATCGTAGTGTCGGAAAACCTGGTCAATGCGAAGCCCGGCGAGTTGCGTCTGGTGCGGGCTCCGGGATCGAAGTACTACGGGAATGTCTTCAAGCGTAACTATATGATCCAGCGGGAGGGGCAGTTCAAAGGCTATCCTTTGCGCACGTACGTCGGAAACAATTTCCAGGGCGGTTACAGCGACCACTTCCCCGTTTATATCTACATCGGTAAATAAATACCTTAACTTGAAAGGATATGAAAATAAAAAGTTTACTAATTTTTGTATTTACCCTGATGTCGCTGACTGCGTTCGCTCAGAGCGGCGGTATCAAGGGTAAGGTCGTTTCCCGCGAGGGACGTGTCGCGGTGGACGGGGTGAAGGTTTCGGTCACTCCCGGTGAAATGACTGCCACGACCGACGGCCGAGGTGGTTTCGTGATCGAGAATGTCGAGCCCGGCGAATATACGTTGCAGTTCGAGGCTCCCGAATTCGAGCCTTTGACGCTCGTGGTGCGCGTGGACAAGATGGTGCGCGACATCAATACGGTGATTCTGGTCCCCGAAGTGCTTTCGACCGTAATGGACGATTCGATCTTCGCAGAGTTCGACACCGAGAGCGGCAACGATGCGCAGTCGCTGCCTTCGTCCCTTTCGGCTTCGAAGGACGTTTTTAACAACATCGCTTCCTACCGGTTCAGCGAGATGCGTTTCAACGTGCGTGGTTACGATTCGCAGTATTCGGACGTTTACCTGAACGGTATTCGCTTCAACGACGCTATGACGGGCTATACGCCCTGGTCGTTGTGGAGCGGTCTGAACGACGCTACGCGCAACCAGGAGATCACCAACGGTTCGGTCATGTCGGATTACGGCGTGGGTAGCATCGGCGGTACGACCAACATCAACGCCCGTGCTTCGCAGGTGCGCCAGGGCCTTCGCGTGAGTCTGGTGAACGCCAATTCGATGTATCGCTTCCGTGCCATGGTGACCTATGGCTCGGGTCTGCTGGACAACGGCTGGTCCTATGCGTTGTCGGTATCTACCCGTCAGGGCGGCAACTCCTACGTGGACGGCGTCTATTACAACTCCTACGGATATTTCGCTTCGGCCGAGAAGATTTTCAATTCGCGTCACCGGTTGGGCTTCACGATTATGGGTGCTCCCACCGAGCGCGGTGCGCAGCAGGCTTCCACGCAGGAGGCTTACGATCTGGTCGGCAACAACTATTACAACCCCAACTGGGGCTACCAGGACGGCAAGATGCGTAATGCGCGCGTGCGTAACAGCCACGAGCCGATCGCTATGATCAACTATACGTTCGATCCCAATGAGCATACCCAGTTCAACCTGGCCACTTCGTTCCGTTTCGGTAAGAACGGTTATTCGGCGCTGACGTGGTACGACGGTGCAGACCCCCGTCCCGATTATTACCGCTATATGCCGAGCTACAAGTTGCTGAACGCTACCGACCTGGAGGCCGCTTCGATGGCTGCGGCCAGTCTGGCGGATCAGTGGATGCGCAACGTGGGTAATATCCGCCACTTCGACTGGGACGAAATGTACCAGACCAACATGAATTTCCGCAATGCCGAGGATGAAGCGATATACGGTCCCGGCGCCCGTTCGAACTATATCATCGAGGAGCGCCATACCGACCAGTTGGACTGGAACCTCGCCGCGCAGATCAGCCGAATCTATAAGGATAACTCCCGTCTGACGGCCGGAGCCAACGTCCGCATCAACCGCACGTGGTACTACGACGAGGTGAAGGATCTGCTCGGCGGCGACTATTACGTGGACGTCGATAAATTCGCACAGCGCGACTTCGGCGATCCGATCATGGCGCAGAACGATATGGATTATTATAACCAGTACGGTCATGCAAGAGCCGTCAGAGAGGGCGACAAGTTCAGCTACAACTACAAGGCGCATCTGCGTTCCGGCGGTGTATGGGCTACTTATGCCACCCGTTTCGGCGGTTTCGGCATGAAGTTGGGCGCCGAGCTCGGCGGACTTTCGATGTGGCGCGAAGGTCTTTGGCGCAAGGGTCTCTTCCCGGATAATTCGAAGGGCAAATCGGAGAAACTCGAATATTTCGTATATAAGGCCAAAGGTAATTTCGACTATGTCATCAATGCCAACCATACTTTCGAACTCAACGCCGTGGCGATGCAGAATGCTCCTGCGTTCCAGTCGGCCTTCGTTTCGCCCCGTACGCGTAATTCGGTAACTCCGGGGCTTACGACGGAGAAGGTTTACGGCATCGACGCTTCGTACAACCTGCGTTACGGCGATTATAAACTCCGTGTTTCCGGTTATTATACGAAGGTGAACGACCGTTCGAAGGTGATCTCCTTCTACGATGACGTGCTGAAGACCTATACCAATTTCGCCTTGAGCGGTATCGACGAGCAGTATTTCGGTCTGGAAGTCGCCGCTTCGATTCCGATCTACAACGGTTTGTCTTTGAACGGTGCGATCAGTTGGGGTCAGTACACTTACACGTCGAATCCCAATTACGTGCAGATTGCCGACAACAGCGCCGAGCCGCTGAACTCCGGTACGGTCTATTGGAAGGATATGCGCGTGGAGAGCACTCCGCAGACGGCTATGAATATCGGTTTGTCGTACCGCGGTCCTCATAACATCTACGCATCGATCGATCTGAACTATTACAACAATATGTATCTGTCGATGAACCCGCTTTACCGTACGGACGAGGTGTTGTTGCCTACGATGACGGACGAACAGATCCGGGAGCTGCGCAGTCAGGAGAAGTTCGATTCGGCCTACACCTTGAGTGCGAGCATCGGTAAGAATTTCTACATTCAGCGTCGTTATACGCTCGGCTTCAGTTTGCAGGTGAATAACATCCTGAACAACCAAAATATCAAGACCGGCGGTTATGAGCAGATGCGTGTGCAGGGCATTAAGACCGGCAAGGAGATCACTTCCTACCAGAAGTTCGCTCCCAAGTATTTCTACCTGTTCGGCACGACTTACTACCTGAATGTCTATTTCCGTTTCTAACGGCTTAACGAATTAATATTGTGAAGAATATGAATAGAATAGCAACCATATTTCTGGCGGTGACAGCAAGTTTGTTCTTCGTCGGCTGTTATAACGATTTCGATACGCCGGCTCCTGCGAAGGTATGGACGGATGCGGACTTCAGCGACAGTAAAATCATTTCGATCAAGGAGCTGAAGGATATTTTCGAGGAGGCTTATCCCGGGACCAGCGGTATCGGCCAGTCGCTGACCATTACCGACGACCTGGTGATTCGGGGCAAAGTCATTTCCAGCGACCAGGCCGGTAACGTCTATAAGTCGATGTACCTGTACGATGAAAGCTGCCAGTCGGCCATTGAAATCAAAGTGACTTCGGGATATTACATTACCTATGCTCCCGGTCGCCTGGTTTATATCCGTTTGCAGGGTCTGGTGCTGGGAAATTACCGCACGATGCTCAGCGTGGGTGTCGCATCGACCAATTCCGATTATGCGAACGGTAACATGGAGGATCGCAATACCTTGGAAGAGCATGTCAAGCTCGGCGAATTGATCGGCTTGACGGCGGCCGATACTTTGGTGGTTACTCCCGCTTCCTATTCGACGCTGACGGATGAGTCGCTGGGGCGTTTGATCCGTTTCGAAGGGTTGGAAAGCAAGTTCGGCAAGGCCGGCTGGGGGTATAAAAATACATTCCCCAACTACTTCGCCAACAGTACCTCCTACGATGTGAATTCTCCGGGTTGGACCGATATCAACGATTGGGCTACCTGGGCGACGAAGCGGGTCGATGAGCTTACGCACGAGAGTACGTTCTATTATGGCTCTGCCTGGTTCACCTATGGCGACATCAACACCCTCGCAGGCAATTATGTCGTACGTTCGAGCGGTTATTGCCGTTTCCGTGACGAGAAAATACCTGCGGACGGTTCCGTGGTGAACATTACCGCGATCTATACCAAGTTTTCGCAGGGCAGCGATGCGACGGCGGCCTATCAGTTGTTGCTGAACAAGGCGTCCGACGTGGTCGTGACTTCGAAATAGCCGCAGTTTGCAGTTGAAATCGCCGGGCCTCATCTTTTTGATGAGGCCCGTTTTTTATTCTTTATGCGGTTTCGATTCCGCTCGTATTGTCCGTTCAGGATCTTT
>OJLA01002274.1_pt1 | contig 11556 bp, 8 predicted proteins | sample 1596611 | NCBI WGS metagenome assembly OJLA01 (sample SAMEA4350168, study PRJEB24818) | metagenome | biome: human; feature: gut; material: faeces | place: Denmark | collected 2013-09
TGTTATAGTAGTCCATGTATTCGGCCGGCATCTGTTCGCTTTTGGTTTTCATGCCTTCATAATCGGTCAGGAACTTCTTCAGTACATTGGCATCGAAACGGCCGGTTTGTTCATTGCGGAAAGGAGTTTGCATCAGTATGGGACTGTTGCCTTCCGAAATAATGGATTGGATTTCTGTGTCAGTGACAGTTAGTCCCAATTCTTCAGCTTCGTGCTCGATGAGTTTGTTGTTGACGTATGTGTTCCAAACTTGGTCGCGTAATTGAGTGAGTTGTTGGTCGTTGAGTGCGCTGTTGCCACTGGTGAACTTCACAACTTCCGCATATTCGTCCACTAAGTTTTGGAATTCATGTACTGAAATCCGCTCTCCGTAAATTTCGCCGACTTGCTGCTTGCTTTCGTTAGAAGCAGACTGGATGGAGCGCATGGCTTCCTCAGCAATGAATGCAAAAAGAGCCAGACCGATCACGATGACCAGCAAAGGCCCCTTAGCTCTGATTTTCTGTAATGTTGCCATTGATTTAAATGATTATTATTTTTATTATTTTCTTTAAACGATTTAAGCGCACGAAGATACAAAAATCTTCGCACATATTCATGTCTGTCGGGCTAAAATTTAGTTATTCGACGATTTTCAGACGTACAAGTTCTATTTTTGTCGTTGTATTCTTGATGATTTTGAACTCGAAATGGCCGAATCTGATGATTTCGTTCAGTTTCGGAAAGCTTTGATACTGGTGTAGAATCAGTCCGCTGACCGTGACATATTCTTCGGATTCCGGCAAATCCAATCCCAACAATTCATTGGCTTTTTCTATTTCCAGTCGTCCGGACAGGACGTATTCATTCTCATCGACCTTTTGGGCAATGTAGTTTGTATTGTCGTGCTCGTCTTCAATATCGCCGAAGATTTCTTCTACTAAGTCTTCCATCGTTACGATTCCCGAAGTTCCACCGAATTCGTCTACTACGATAGCCAGAGATTTTTTCTGCTGCATGAACTTCTTTAATAGCTTTTGGGCAGACATCGTTTCCGGGACCACGGGAGTTTCTTTAATTCGTAAAGTCCAGTCTGCCGGGTTCCGGAACATTTCGGATGAATGGATAAAGCCTACGATATGGTCTATGTCTTCTTTGTAAACGATGATTTTGGAATTTCCGCTTTCAATAAACCTGTTTTTAAGGTTTTCTATGGATGAACTGATTTCCACCGCTTCTATTTCTGTCCGTGGCACCATACAGTCCCGAACCTTGACTTCCGAGAAGTACAAGGCATTTTGGAATATCTTGATTTCATCCGTAATGTCGTTTTCATTTTGAGCCGATTCGATACTGGATTGTATCAGGTTGTCTAAGTCTATTTTGGTAAAAGCTTGTTCCGACGCTTTCTTGTTTACTTTAAGTCCCATCAGGCGTAGTATGCCGCGAGATAGCGCACTGGTGAATTTGGATACGGGATAAAGAAGTATATAGATGATAAACGCCGGAACGGCGAATATCTTCAGCATGCGGTTAGGGTTTATCTTGAATAGCGTTTTCGGAAGGAACTCTCCGGTTACTAATACGATTAGGGTTGAAATGATGGTTTGCAAAGCCACGTTCAGTCCTTCGTGTTGGTTTAAATGGATTGGAGAAAGGACGAATTCGTTGATCACTCCTGCCATTAAAATACCATAGACGACCAACGCGATGTTGTTTCCGACCAAAAGGGTCGAGATGAAATCATTCGGACGTGTATAAAATATGGTCAGAATTTTGGAAGTTAGACTGGCATCGCTACGGTCTAACTCAACTCGAAGTTTGTTGGAAGAAACAAATGCGATTTCCATCCCCGAGAAGAAGGCGGAGAGCAACAGTATGATGATGATTTCTATAATGGTCAGTGTCATGGCTGATTGGGTTTGGTGGGAGCGGCACGCATGACCGAGTCATTGGAGGATGAACTGCCACTGTCGCTGAAAGGCGTTTCGGCATTGGCGTTGCTGACAGAGTAGCGTGTCATTTGTTCGTTGGAACGGAAATTATAACCTTGGAGGAATTCATCCGGTTTCCGGATGGTCATGAACATGTTGGAATACATTTCATGACGGTCCATATCCCAAAAAAGTTCTTCGCTGGTAAAGACAGTACCCTCTTGGTTGCGTATGACCACACGTCCGCGCAACTCCCATAGTTGTTGATTGTGGCAATATGCCGTATCCGATTGCACGAACCAATCGATATGGAACGTGGAGTCGAACTTTTCCAAAAGTATGCCTTTTACGAAAGTCCATCGCGGCGGATTGGTCGTATTGTAGATATTCCATTCTTCTGCCGTGATTTTATAGCGGATGACTCCGGAGTCTGAAATGAGAGTCGAGATGCCCCACGATTGCATGAAAGGCAAGGAGTCGTTTTCGTTTACGGCCGGAGCGTGGTTTGATTTTTCCGTAGAGCACGAGAGTATTAAAATAAGCATAACAGTCGCCCAAACGGAGACTGTTATGTGGGTCAAACGGGACAATCCCGTCGTAGACTTTACCTTACTTTTTCTCATTACTGAATCTTCCATTTCATGAACCATCTTTCGTTGAACGTAATACCGACGTTGAGACGCAAGTAGTTTTCAGTAATTAAAGATGATACGCTAGGAACGGACCTGCCCCACTGAAATGCGATATTGACCACGGAACGGTTATTGATATTGTTGGATACGGGAAGAGCGAATCCCGCCGTTACACCGAATTCCCGTGGGCCGTTATGTCCGTTTACCTTATAATAAGGTGTGGAAAAAGACGCCCCCATACGATATTGTACCCGTCTTAAGTATTTGCTGCTGTAACGGTCCGGTTGGAACTCCCCTCCGATCACAATTTTGGTGCGGTTCATATAGTTTTCCGTAGTGCTGACAAACTTGTCGTTTATAATTTGAGGCACACGGCATTCTCCCCATCTTTGATGAGTTACGTCCAAACCAACTTTCCATTGCTCTTTGTGTGCCCATGCCAATCCGGCTCCGAAAGATGTGGGTAATTCGAAAGCCTTTTCTATGACGGATTTCGTGGTATCTCCGTTGGCCACATAACTGTAATAATGGGCAGGAGAGTTGATTGCATGTCCGATACCGTATGTAATACCGGGAGTCAAAACATCGTTTTTACCGATTTTAATGGGATATTGTACTCCGATATCTATTTTATAAGAAGAAAGGTCTGCTTCTATTTGTCGACGTAGCCCGTTGCTTGCGCTGGTGGCTGTTCCGTCTTCATAAAAAGTCTGCGTGATATTTTGGGCATAGTTTCCCCATACATATCCGAAATTTGCTCCGACAGAAAAGTCTGCGAACGGATTCCATCCCAAACCCACATACACCTCGTGCAGTCCTCCGTCGCCGGTATAGCTGTTGGTATAAGTCATGGTCGAACCGCTGTTGAAATGATCGCCCAGATATTTGCTTTCCGAGAAGTCATATCCTATACTGGAAAACGGGATAAAACCGAATGAAAATCCCAATCCCGGGCACAAACGGAAGCCCGCGTTGATATAGTCCAACGTGGTGTTGTGCGCATTGATACTGTTGCCTCCGCTTTTGAAATTTACGTTTTGCAACGTGAGACCTACGTCGAAGATGAATGATAAGGAATCTATGGCAGAATAGGAAGCCGGATTTTGCATATTGATGCGGTTTCCGTCGCGGAATCCCAATGCCACTCCGCTCATAGCCTTGTTGAAACCTTGCGACTGGTCTTTCAAGCTGCCGAGTCCGAAACGGGAATACGGGGAGTTTGAACCATTGGTCTGTGCGGGAGCATATAGTGTTGCCATGGCCAGCAACACGCAGAGTATAAGTTTATGACTGCTCATTATTAAATGCTAATATTCGGTTTAGCCCTCTGGGCACTATATATTTATCTGCAAAGATGAGATTTTTTATTTTGCTATCAAAGTTAAAAATATCGCCACCAGTTAAAAAAACCAAAAGGGACGGGTATTTTTCTTGGAAATATTTGATGCGTCCTTCTATTTCAAACTTCATGCCCTGAATGACTCCGGAGCGGATAGACGTTTCCGTATCATATCCGATGTCTAAGAGCGGCCCCTCGCTGTCTATCAACGGAAGTTTGGCTGTGAAAGCACGGAGGCTTTTTAGGCGCATTTGAAGTCCCGGAGAAATGCACCCTCCTTTGTAATGTCCGTTTTTGTCGATGAATTCGTAAGTCAGGCATGTTCCGGCATCGACTATAAGGATGTCATGCCCGGGGTATTGCATGTAGGCACCTACAGCCGCAGCCAACCGGTCCGCTCCCAACGTGTCCGGAGTCCGGTAATCGTTTGTGATCGGGACGGGAGTCTGTGCATTTAAATACAGCAAAGGGAAGTCGAGCCTTTTCAGTTGTCGTTCGGCTTCTGCGGTGATGCCGAATACACTTCCGACGATACCTTGTTTAAACGCATATTTATTCACGAATTCCGGCAGGCGTTCCAGTGTTTCATTTGAGGTTTTGATTTCTTCCACCGGAGTATCACCGTCAAAGGCTACCAGTTTGGCCAGCGTATTTCCTATGTCTATGATTAAATTCACGTGTTCATGCTTTGCGGTTGCAAAGTTAATCAAAAAATAACATGGCAGATGATTTCTTTGTCAAAAAGATGCTCGTCTCGCTTTTTTCCGTGAATGGCATGGGGCAAAAGGGAAAATGCACTAACTTTGCAAAGCTAAATATGGCATGGAATGAGATATTTGAGATTTGTGTTTTTATACACCTTATTATATATAGGAGGGATGGCTCATGCCTTTCCGGCCGACTCTGTCGAGGTTAGTCTTTTGACTTGTTCTCCCGGAACCGAAGTGTATTCTTTGTATGGTCATACGGCCATTCGTGTGAAATCATATACCACGGGGGAGGACTGGGTTTTTAATTACGGTGTGTTCAGCTTCAACCGTCCGAATTTTATATGGCGCTTTACGCGCGGCGAGTGCGATTATCAAATTGGAGCCTTGCCTTTTGCTTACTTTGCCGAGGAATATGAAGAGCGTGGGTCGGCCGTCTATCAGCAAGTGCTGAACCTGAGGGCATCGGAGAAGGAACGGCTTTGGACGCTGTTGGTAGAGAATATGCGTCCGGAAAACCGGGAATACCGTTATAACTTTCTTTATGATAATTGTACGACGCGGGCACGCGACCGTATAGAGGAAGCTGTGGAGGGAAAGATCATTTATCCGGAGCAAGACACTGTCCATACCTATCGTGAGATTATTCATCAGTATACAGCTCAGCATCCCTGGGCGGAATTGGGTAATGACATTTGTTTGGGGGCGGAGGCTGACCGTCCTATTTCTGTACGTGACGAGATGTTCGCTCCTTTTTATTTGTTGCGTTACGCCAATGGCGCGGTGATTCAGGGTTCCGACGGCAGTACGCGGCCGTTGGTGTTGTCTCAATCGGAAGTGGTTGAAGGGCGTGATGTGGAAATACAGAAAGAATTCCCTTGGTCTCCGGCACTGTCCGTATGGATACTTTTCTTTTGTGTGGCGGGGTTGACCGTAGTGGAACAGTGGCGTCATGCATGTTTTTGGGGGATAGACATTTTTTTGATGTCATTGGTCGGAGGAATCGGATTGGTGGTCACGTTTCTCTTTTTCTTCTCCGTTCATCCCACAGTAGGCTCGAATTGGCAGATTTGGGTCTTCAATCCCATTCCGTTGGTGGCTATGCCGTGGGTGGTTTGGTGTGCTGTTAAAAGGAGAAAAACTTACTATCATCCGTTAAATGCGTCGGTTTTAATATTATTTATGTTTTTTTCTGCCCTGATACCACAAGATTTTTGTGTGGTAGTTGTACCTTTGGCCTTAGCTTTGTTGCTACGTTCGTGTAGCTATTGGATAAGCTATCGAAAAAAAGAAAAATAAGCAAGCCATGCATTCTAAAAGCTATCGTTTTCTGACTCCGTTGATTATGGTGCTGACTTGGGCCAATATGGAAGCCCAGACGTCGCATCCTGTCCCCCGGTTGGTGGTCAACGTGACGATAGACCAGTTGCGTACGGACTATATGGAAGCCTTTTCTTCGCTTTTCGGAGCCGGAGGTTTCAATAAGGTGATGCGCGACGGGCGTAGCTATATGGATGCCGCCTATCCTTTTTCCCACATAGACCGTGCTTCGGCAGTGGCGTGTATCATGACGGGCACCGTGCCTTACGATAATGGAATCGTGGGCGAGCATTGGATGGACCGTAAGACCTTGCGTCCGATGTATTGCGTAGACGATGCGACGTGCGAGGGATGGCTGACTTCCGAGAAGTACTCTCCGGTGGCGCTGAATGTTTCGACCGTCACCGATGAGCTGAAGATGGCTACCGGAGGACGGGCTTTGGTGTACAGCATTGCCCCGGATGCCGACGCTGCAATTCTGGCAGCCGGGCATGCCGCCGACGGTGCTTTTTGGATAGACAATGCTTCCGGGCAGTGGAGCAGCACGTCTTATTACGGCCAGTATCCGGATTGGGCCTTGCGTTATGACGTTTCCGACCGTTTGTCCGGTCGTATTTCCGATTTGTCCTGGACTCCAATCAGTCCGATTGTAGAGAATTTCAATTTCTTTATTTCGCCTCAAGAGAGCAAAGGGTTTACACATAAGTTTACGGGAGACCGTAAGATTTATGAGTTCAAGACCAGTGCGTATGTCAATGACGAGGTCAACCGTTTCGCCAAACATTGTCTGGATCATACCGAGTTGGGCGAAGACCTTGTGACGGATTTCCTGTCCCTGACGTATTATGCAGGGACGTTCGATCACAAACCGGTAGCCGAAGTTCCGGTAGAGTTGCAGGACACGTACGTGCGTCTTGATCTTGAATTGGCAGAGTTGATTACGATGTTGGAAAAGAAAGTAGGGGCCGGACGTTTTTTGTTGGTCGTTACTTCTACGGGATATACCGATGACGAAATCACCGATTTCTCGAAATACCGTATTCCTACTGGTACGTTCAGTGTGACGCGTGCTTCTGCGTTGTTGAACATGTACCTGATGGCTGTATATGGCCAGGGGCAGTATGTGGAGACGGAGTTTGGCTCGCAACTGTTCTTAAACCAGAAACTTATAGAAGACAAGCAACTGAATTTAAGTGACGTGCTGACACGTGCGCAGGCTTTCCTGATTCAGATGGCCGGCGTAAAAGACGTGTACACTTCCCAGCGGTTGGCTTTGTCTGCGGGAGAAACCGAAATACGCCGTTTGCGGAACAGTTTCAACCAGATGCGTTCGGGAGATATCTTCATTGAAGTGTCTCCGGGTTGGAAGGTCGTCAACGAGGAGACGCATGAACAAACCTTGGAAAGGGCTTCATACGTAGGTTTTCCCATTTTCTTTTTAGGCTGTAACGTACGGCCGGAAACGATAAAGACGCCGGTAACGGTGGATTGTATCGCTCCCACCGTAGCCCGCTTCATGCGTATCCGTGCTCCAAACGCATGTTCCGCAGCCCCTTTATCGGCCGTCCGCTGATGAAGATATTTAAATAATTTTCTATTCTTTTACTTTTTTTGATTAACTTTGCGCAAAGAAGCGCAAAGCGCATCGCGTGAATAAAAAACAAAACAAAATATATGGATATAAACAAGTTTTTGAGCAAGCTTTTCGGGAATAAGTCTACCCGGGACATGAAGTTGATTCAGCCGTTGGTAGAGACCGTGAAAAAAGCTTACCCTGAAATTCAGGCGCTCAGTAATGATGCCCTGCGCGCCAAGACGCAGGAAGTGAAAAAGTACGTGCAGTCTTCGGCCGACGACCTCAAGGCTAAAATTGCAGAGTTGAAGGCAAAGGTGGAAGAAATGCCGATTGAAGACCGTTCTTCTCTTTTTTCGCAGATCGACAAGTTGGAGAAAGACGTGTTGGAACGTTATGAACAGGCTTTGAACGAAGTCATGCCGGTGGTGTTCTCCATCGTGAAGTCCACGGCCGAACGTTTTGCCACTCAGGAAATCGTGGACGTGACGGCCAACGATTTCGACCGCGAGTTGGCGGCAAAGTTCGATTTCGTGGACATTGAGGGCGACACGGCGCATTACCACAACCATTGGACGGCCGGAGGAAACGATACGGTGTGGAATATGATACACTACGACGTACAGCTTTTCGGTGGTGTCGTACTGCACCAAGGCAAGATTGCCGAGATGGCGACTGGTGAAGGAAAGACGTTGGTGGCTACCCTGCCTGTGTTCCTGAATGCCCTGACCGGAAACGGCGTGCACGTGGTGACGGTCAATGACTATTTGGCCAAGCGTGACTCCGAGTGGATGGGGCCGCTCTACATGTTCCACGGTTTGAGTGTGGACTGTATCGACAAGCATCAGCCCAACAGCGACGCCCGCCGTCGTGCCTATCTGGCCGACATCACGTTCGGAACGAACAATGAGTTCGGTTTCGACTACTTGCGCGACAATATGGCAACGAATCCCAAGGATTTGGTGCAACGTGCACACAATTACGCCATCGTGGACGAGGTCGACTCCGTATTGATTGACGATGCCCGTACTCCGTTGATTATATCCGGCCCCGTGCCTAAGGGCGACGACCAGTTGTTCGAACAATACCAGCCTCTGGTAGAGAAGTTGGTCGGCGTACAGCGTCAGTTGGCCACTCAATACTTGGCCGAGGCCAAGCAGATGATAGCTTCGGGCGACAAGGAAAAGGTGGAGCAAGGATTCCTGCAACTGTACCGCAGTCATAAGGCGTTGCCCAAGAATAAGCCCTTGATCAAGTATTTGTCCGAGCAGGGTATCAAGTCCGGTATGCTGAAGACCGAGGAAATCTATATGGAAAACAACAACAAGCGCATGCCCGAGGCTGTGGAACCGTTGTATTTCGTTGTAGATGAGAAGTTGAACAGCGTGGACCTGACGGACAAAGGTTTTGCCTGGCTGTCCAAAGCTACCTCAGACCCGGAATTGTTTGTTATGCCGGATATTACGTCGGCCATGTCTGCGTTGGAGACAGATAGTTCTTTGACCGACGAGGAACGCGTCATGAAAAAAGACCAGCTCTATTCCGACTATGCCGTGAAGAGCGAACGTATGCACACCTTGCAGCAGTTGCTGAAAGCTTATACCATGTTCAACCGCGACGATGAATATGTCATCATCGACGGCGAAGTGAAGATTGTGGACGAGCAGACGGGACGTATCATGGACGGGCGTCGTTGGAGCGACGGCTTGCATCAGGCTGTGGAAGCCAAGGAGCACGTTAAAGTGCAGGCTGCAACCCAGACTTTTGCCACGATTACCTTGCAGAACTATTTCCGCATGTATCATAAGTTGGCGGGTATGACCGGTACGGCCGTAACCGAGGCCGGCGAGTTTTGGGACATCTATAAACTCGACGTGGTGGAGATTCCGACCAACCGTCCGATTGCACGCAAGGACATGAACGACCGCGTGTATAAGACACAGCGTGAGAAATATAAAGCCGTCATCGAGGAAATCGAGATGCTCATCAAGGCCGGACGTCCCGTGTTGGTCGGTACGACTTCGGTGGAAATCTCGGAGATGTTGAGCAAGATGTTGCAGATGCGTAAGATTCCGCACAACGTGCTGAACGCCAAATTGCACCAGCAAGAGGCCGATATCGTGGCGCAGGCGGGACAGAGCAGCACGGTGACCATTGCCACCAACATGGCCGGTCGTGGTACCGACATCAAGCTGAGCGACGAGGTGAAGAAAGCCGGCGGTTTGGCCATTATCGGTACGGAACGTGATGAGAGCCGCCGTGTAGACCGTCAGTTGCGCGGTCGTGCCGGACGTCAGGGCGACCCGGGCTCATCCGTTTTCTTCGTGTCCTTGGAGGACAAGTTGATGCGTCTGTTTGCCAGCGAACGGATTTCCAGGGTTATGGACAAGCTGGGCTTTGAAGATGGCGAGATGATTGAACACAAGATGATCAGCAATGCCATCGAGCGCGCCCAGAAGAAGGTGGAAGAGAACCACTTCGGTGTGCGTAAGCGTTTGTTGGAATACGACGACGTGATGAACAAACAGCGTACGGTGGTCTATGAGAAGCGTCGCCACGCCCTGATGGGTGAGCGTATCGGGATGGACATCTCCAATATGATTTGGGACCGTTGCGTGAACATCATCGAGAATAACGACTATCAGGGTTGCAAGGAAGGCTTTATCGAGGTCATGGCCATGGAAGTGCCGTTTACGGAGGACGAGATGAACAGCATGAAGCGTGAAGATTTGTGCGAAAAGGCCTTCCAAGCTGCCATGGAACGTTTCAAGCAAAAGACGGATATGTTGGCTGCTGTGGCCCAGCCTGTCATCAAACAGGTGTATGAGGCACAAGGGCACATGTATGAGAACATCATGGTGCCCGTGACGGACGGACGTCGTATTTATCAGATTTCCACTCCGCTCAAAGAGGCTTACGAAACGGAAAGCCGTTCCATCGTGAAGGCTTTCGAGAAGGCCATCATGCTGCATACCATCGACGAGGCGTGGAAAGAGAACTTGCGCGAACTGGACGAGCTGAAACATTCCGTACAGAACGCCAGCTACGAACAGAAAGACCCCTTGTTGATTTTCAAACTCGAAAGCGTGAAGCTCTTCGATGCCATGGTGGACAAGATTAACAACCAGACCGTCAGCGTACTGATGCGCGGGCAGATTCCGGTGCAGCAGCCCGAACAGGTGCGTGAGGCCGAACCGGAACTGGCTCCCCGTCAGGAGAGATACGTGGAATCCCGCGAGGACTTGACCGACCCCAACCAGGAGGCAGCTGCCCGTCAGGATACGCGTGAACCGCAGAAGCAGCAACCTGTAGTGGCTGAGAAGCTTCCGGGACGTAACGACCCTTGTCCTTGCGGTAGCGGAAAGAAATTTAAGAACTGCCACGGACGCGGGTTGTAATCCGTAGGTCGTGCTGCCATAGTATACAAGGCATCTCCCGGAATGGAGAGGAGGCAATCCTCTCCATTCCGGGAGATGCCTTATTTCCACCCCTGCAGGTTGAAAAGGATATGGGTGAGTTTTTCTAAGGATGTCTCTATGCGTTTGAATCCTTCTTCTGTGTTTATGTCGATGCCGCAAAATGGTGCGCATGGGCTGTGCAAGGTGAGGTAGTAAATGCCGGCCGTGAGTAGGGCAGATACGGCATTGATGTCTATGCTTGTGTTTTTAAAAGTTTCTTCATATCCCCCTACGAGTGGCAAGGTGTGAAGTTCGCGGTTTTGTGCCGTATGTTTGGTTATGTCGTTTGCGTCAGATACTTCCCACCTGAGCAGTTCCTGCATCAGGGGACTTTCGCCCAATCCTCTGAGTAGTCCTTTTAATATGTTGGAGTAACGTTCTTCCGAGCACGCTCCGGACGTGGAGTGTTTGACAGTGTCGCTAAACCAGTAATCAAATTGATGTGTGAAGTTGTTGTAAAAATCTTCCAGGTTCTTATAGCGTTTGTAAAAAGTGGCAGGTTCTATTTTTGCCTTTTTGATAATGTCTAAAATGGTCGTTTGCGCGAACCCGTTTTCCATGTTGGTGCTTCGGGAAGCTTCGTTTATGGCTTTTTACATGTCTGCCTTTGATGG
>OJLA01002280.1_pt1 | contig 11540 bp, 11 predicted proteins | sample 1596611 | NCBI WGS metagenome assembly OJLA01 (sample SAMEA4350168, study PRJEB24818) | metagenome | biome: human; feature: gut; material: faeces | place: Denmark | collected 2013-09
ATTGGAATGCTGCCAAATTCATTTTTGATTGCCTGAATCTTAGCATCATCGTCCTTCGATATTTTGAATCGGTCTTCATCGATTGAACAAGGAATTATTGATACTTTCGACTTGTTGGCTGTCAGATTTTTTGAAGCCTCGACATAATTCGGACTGGTGGCGATGATTGCGTCAGCTCTTTTTAGCAATCGCCGTTCTATGGGCGAGATAAAGCGATGCAGAAAGCGTTGCGCCACAACGTCACTATGCCAATGCACAATCAATTTGTTTTCCTTCCTTATGGTAATTAGCAGATAAAAAGCACCGAGCGGGTTGGGATAATGAAAATGTATCACGTCGGGGTGAAACATCCTGATATTTCTCCGCAGTTCCGAAAAATACTTCAAAGATAGGGGCTGACTTGCCACTATTCCTTGCGAAGAAGTTCTGATGACAGGCACTGAATCGACATCATCCTCCACGGTCATTCCGCTGTTGTTGAAAGAAATGATGCGTTGAATATTTCCTTTCATCGATTCAACGACAAAACGATTTATCGATTCTATCCCACCTTCTATCGGGGAATAGAATTTACCTAAATGGAGTATTCTCATTGAGTATGGTTTATTAACTGGGATTTTATGACTATGAATTAGTCTTTCTTATATTGATTGTAAGAGAAGATGAATTTTTTCAGCAGAACTGTCCCATGAAAATTTTTTTAAAACTCTATTTGTCGAGTCGTCTGAAGATGGCATCGAATTATTGTAACTCTTAAGAATTGCACTAATAATACCATCTATATCTCTGGGATTAAAATAGACTGCTGCATCTTCAAATATTTCATGGAATACGGGGATGTCAGAAAGGGCTATTGGACACCCGTTAGTAAGAGCCTCCAGCGGCGGAATACCGAAACCTTCATACAAAGAGGCAAGAATGAACAGATGTGCATGGCGGTACTGGTTTCTTAGCTCTTCGTCAGATATTCTGCCAAGAAATTTAATGTTTGGATAATTCTGCATGTCATACCCTAATTCTCCAAATACCTTATTTGTTCCCCCTACAATTCTTAATTCCAGATGCTTCAATCTTTCATCGGAAAAAGCACGAATCAAAGTCTTGAAATTTTTCCTCGGATCTAACGAACCTACTGTTAGAATATACTTTTCTTTCTGATTATCAGGAGTACTATTCTCTAATGCTTTTGTTACGGCATTATATATGACGTGTATTTTCTCCGGCTTTACATCATAATATTTGAGAATTTCACTTCTTGAAAATTCACTTACAGTAAGTATCGCTTTTGATGTCTTTATAATCAGCGGGGTCAAGATTTTATAAAACAGATAATATCCCTTAGAAAACCAATCCGGATTATGGAGAAACGATACATCATGAATAGTGGATATTTTAGATTTACTGAGTAATGGTCCTAATCCGCTAAAACTTAACAATACATAATTTTTCTTTGAGGACAGAAATAAGGGCAAGGAAATTTGTTCCCAAAGATGGGATTTCAGTCTTCCATACTCGATAATCTTTAATCCTCGGATATCATATTCAGGTAATATCCGACCTTTCGGTGCAATTATGGTGAATTCAAATAACCGCGATAGTGCCTTGCATAATTCATAGGCAAAACGATTTATACCGGTCATCGGGTGAGATAGAAATCTTCCGTTAACATAAATGTTTCTGATTTTCATTGACAAATTACTTTTTGTATAGAAGCTTTTGTAACAATGACTAATTACCGAATTTTGTGAAAAGATTAGTCGTTGTAAATAATATTTTATCGCACAAAATTATCGTCAAATATGGAATAATAGGGAAGATATAAATAATCGTAGAAACCATTGATTGTCCCTTGATAATTAAATACAAAATATGCACAAATAGCAGTTATCAATGCTAACCTTTTGACATTAGTTTTTACTAATGAGACAATAAATAACAACATTATAATGAATCCCCCTGTAAAAAAAGACGTAGCGCGTGCCAGATCAGGAATCACAGTCAGAAATATTCTATTAAAAGATATCCCCGCAACATATAATGTGTATAACATTGAATACATTCTGTTATCCGCAAAGTATTTTACTTTGAAATAATAAAATACGATGACAAAAATGGAGCTGTTAATGAGCGACAAGGCATATCTTATTGGTGTCATTTTAGCAGCATCCGGAATCTCGCCTGTGACATATTCTTCCATTTTGCCTTGGAACGTAGCATCCATTCCTCCGTACATCATAGATGCAAGTTTCAAGACATTTCCAAAAGTATATTCAGCCGCCAATCCAAGACATATTGACGTGATATATACAATTAGATATGCTTTTAATGAATAGTTACGTTGACAGATAAAATACATCGGAAAAAATAGAATTGATGAGCGATGAATGGAAAATGCTAAAATATTAAGTAGAAGAAAAGGAATGAATTTACGCTCTAAGATATAGCAATAACTGTAAACTAATATACTTGATGCTAACGTGAATCTAATTGGAAATATATTAATGGAAAAGAAATATAGTAAACCGAGGCAGGGATTGATTTTGCCGAATTTTTTAACAAATAGTATTATAAATAATAGATTCAGCCCACATTCAATAAACAAAAAGAATGTAAATGTGCCGATGGTTTCTTTGCAAACGAAATTTAGGAATCGATATCCCGCTTCGAAATTATCTGTGTCTCCGGATAAATCGACATGTAGAAACTCATTCAAATATGATTCCCAGTCGGTCCCGGTGCGCCATCTAAGTGCCTGGAAGCACAAAATTACTGCACCACCCAAATATAAAAGATATCTCCTTTGCTCGGCTCTGACTGAATTAGAGAAAAGGGTAAGAAAGACTAGAATAATATAGACTAATGCATAAATCATATCATTTATATACCGTTTGGAATTTTTTCAAAGTGGAGTCAAATGAATATTTGTTGAGATATAGTTGATATGATGCATCGTTAAATTTATATTTTAAATTCAGATTGTTGATGGCTTTAATAAAATCTTCCGCAGAATTGCACTCAATGCCACAATCGGGTGTTATTTCATAGCCCATAAATGCTTCCTTAGTCCCTAATATGTATTTGCCATTCATTAAACTTTCCGCAGTCTTCACCTTCATTCCGCTTCCGGAAAATATAGGTAGAATCATAAAATCTGCATTCTCAAAAAATTTGGTAAGATCCGGGACGTCTGAGAAAATTTTTACCTTCTTTTCTCTTTTGATATTATCCGGCAGTCTATTCATTGATGCGCCGACTATATATAATTCAATATCAATGAATGGCAGTACATTTTCGCAAAACCAGGTTATGCCTTCAATGTTAGCAAAGAAATAACTACCAAGAAATAGCGCCGTTTTTTTCTCATTTATAATGTTTTTATCAATATGTTTAGCATAATCTCGGAAAGAAATTGGAATAAGTATATCAGCCGCTCTGTTATATTTTGCTTTCAAAGCATTGCTATCCCTTTCATTTAATGCTATAATAATATCGGAATAATCAATGGCACACTGTTCATTGTATTTTGTAGAAGGATACCAATACCAATGAAAAAAGTCTTTGCTTACTTTTAATGCATCAATGACATATTCAATTTCAATATTGTGAAAAAAAGTGACTACTCTTACTTTTGGGAAACGCTGTTTTACTTTTTTAGCGAATGCTCCCAATAAAGAACTGTCTACGAAGACATCTGTGATTCCATGATTTTCTATATAATCAAGCAATTCTTTTTGGAGTTTTAAGTTCATGCCTCCCATAAAACCGTGGGTCGCATCTATTATGCGGTTATATATTACTTTTAAAGTTCGTTTAGGATTATACGGTTTGATAATATACTCATGGGTATTTTCTTTGCCAAATATTTCGCGCAGACTTTCTCTGTTTCGCTGCGAGCATTGCATTCCTCCTGTATATTTTTGACCGCTGTCAAAAGACAAGGTTAATACTTTTCTCATAAAATTTAATTTAATTAAAGATCTAAAAATTTTCGCCAATCGAAACTGTCGTAGTATCTTTTACCTGAAATGTCGGAATATTCTGTAATGGCTCCAAGTGTTACAGCATTTTCCCAGCCGGGGATTGTGAATTGCTTGTTAATTCCGGGAATAAGGTGATTTACTAATGCGATGGATTTCTTAAATGTAAATTTGTCAAATTTATTTATAAGATTATCATTGCAACTGGACTGTTGGACAAGAATGACATAGAGATTATTATAATCTATTCGCTCACATCTCTTTCTCCACTTTTTCTCTGCTTCCTCAAAAGTATCGTAATGGAGAAAATGCAACGTAATCTCGTTTTGGAGCAGTCCTTTAGGATAATGAGCAGATTCCGTGATATCCCTAATCGATGCAGTCGGCGAGCAATAATACGATATATTAGACAGTAGTTTTATATATTCAGGGGCGGTGATATATAGGTTTACAAATGGAGAATTGAAGCATAATCCGAAATCATGAAGAACCATAGCCCCAACGCAATTATTGCAGATAACAGACCTTGAAATATTTTTATCCAAATTGCGATTTGCATAAGACAATTGTAACTCTCTGTTTTTTTTGCAAATACGTTTTTTAATGCTTTGTATTCTAATCATATCTATATATGAATCAATTAATGGCGTTTAAAAAGTCGATTGATTTCGTTCTTAAAATATCTAATGATTCTGTTACTCTATTCCAGTCAATTTTATCTGCAATGATTTTCTCCAGATTATCTGAATTTTCATATATGATTCTATTTGTCAGATTTACAGACTTGAGAAGAGAAATAAACCTTGAGTTCCCTCTTTCTCGATTTGCAATTGTGACAAAAGGTTTTTGAAAGATTATCGAAAATACAGTCCCATGAAAAGAATCTGTAATTATAAATTCTGCATCGCGGAATAAACATAACCATTCCTCAACAGAGATATCCTCCGGAGCATTAGTGATTATCTTGCTTGTTTTTATTCCGAGTAATTCTTTAGTATCTTTAATCAACTTAGTTGTATGAGTGTCGCAGTCCAATATATAGGCACCTAAAATGGGGATAGACTTTGAATGAGCTTTCCCGATGATTTCCAAATATTGTTCTCTTTTTAATAGAAGTGTTGGATCTAATACGATTTGAGCCGCTTTCCCGAAATTGTTATATACGATTGATTGTCCTGATTCTTCTCTGACAGAGATAGCATTGAATAAATCTACTAATGGTTTAACTCGTTGTATTTCTTTATCAGTATATTCATTTTTGTCTACTCCAAAAGATGCTCCATAAGCAATGCGTTTTATAATCGCATTCTTAGCAAACTTTAAAAACATATCCTCCAAGAATTGATTATAGCTTGGACGCCAAACCTGGTCACTTCCAACGATTAGGCAATCTAAATCATAATTATGTATCAGCGACGTTTTATATCTATGGACAATGGGGGTTTTGTTAATAAATCTATTTATAAATTGTTCACTGATTTGAGGACGAGAAAATTTCCGATGCAAGAATTTCCTTCTTTTGGGGGTGAAAAGTAGGACGAAACTTTTTAAAGAGGTGAGGATAAATAGATGCCAAGGGATTGTTGACATAAAATCAATGGTAATCGGATTATGCCCCATCTTTTTTAATATACATTGTAATGCAAAATTTTGCATTATTCCCCCAAAATTCCCGTTTAACGGTTGTGTGACGATCCCTATATTCATGTTATATTATACATCAATGGCTTAGTCGGATTTATAATTTCTTAGTATAGAATTACTATAACAGAGCATGATCAGATCGCTTATTGCCGGTTCAATACAGACTTAATCAGTTGTTTAAGTCTGTATTGAAATACAAGTAGTTTCAGTGACAGTAATTGTCCCTGATATTTTTGATAGTCGTCACAATATTGTGATAAATCATCGAATGCCTGCGTATTAATTGCTCTTATAGTGATATTCTTTACTTCCTGTCTTAAAAATTCATTGCGCAGTTTTTGTCTTAATGTGGCTGGCATAGACCTTAGGCATTTAAATATACTATCAATATATTCTTCCTTTCTTGCGTACAATGTTTTTTGTATCGGATATTTTGCATAATCTCCATGACTTACCGATTTTTTTCTGACTAGATAACAGGCTAGAGGCTCTAAAATTGTATAAGCTTTATATTCGTAATAGAGGGGCACACAAATTTGTCTTTGCTGACCGAAATTATAAGCATTGAATATTTCCATGCCGGTCAGCTCTTTTAAGGTCGACACCTTTACCATATAATTGATTGGAGCGAAGCAATAATTATTAATGCCAAACAGACAGTCTTCAAACAAGTTTTCATCTCCTGTCTCCTTTGTCACAGTTGTTGCCACTAGTCCATCTTCATTCACAAATTGTAATCGACATCTTACAATCGCATAATCACTTGAAAGTGATTGGAAGACATCTACCCATTTCTCAAGAGCATAGACCGTATTATAATAATCATCACTGTCCGGCATCAGAAGATATTCTCCTGATATCACTCTTAACCCAGTTTGAATAGCAGAAGATGGTCCCAAATCGTCCTGATGTATATATGTTAGTTTATATCCTCGGTTTTGGAACTTTGGTATATAAGACTTTATTATGTCGGCAGTTTTATCAGTTGAATCATTGTCAACGGCAAACATTTCGACACAGGGATAAGTCTGGGATAGAATCGAATCAAGGAGTCTATTGAGAAACGCCTCGGAATTATGACAAGGCGTTATTATTGAAACTAGCGGTTTCTTTTGCATGCAATATAAGTTTTTAGTTGATTTTTTATAACATCACGCCTATTTTTGGGAAAAACAATCAAATAACCGGTCAGAATACTAGTTGCAGTCGATATCAGACATACAATCACTAATTTCAACCACCCGGTTGCAAGAAAGAAGCTCAATGAAATTGTAAAAAGGAATGTAACAATCAGGGCACACCAATCCCTGATTAAATCAGGAATCAAGGTTGAATGAATCGAATATCCCCTCAGATGCTTCTTTAAAGTATATCCGGAAATGAACGGAGAAATCATTAATGTGAAAACATTGAGTGCATAAGGGAGCCAATACGGAAGACCAAATTTAAATGACAAGTATGTGATTGGAACGACCAACATAAACAATGTCCCGGATATTATGCTGACAAACTTAACTTTTGCACTTGCTTGTACCCCATAATTGTTAGTTATGGTCATGGAGGCAACAGTATTCCATAATAAAGTCAATATACAGATAACAGCAGTATGTTCAGGGACAATACCTAGCCATAAATTGAGGATGAAATCAATCTCTATCATGAGAGGTATCGATAATATCATCATTAATATAAACGTGATTCTTGCACTGTCTCGCATCAATAATATCATTTGGGAATGATTGTCAATAGAATAATTTTTAACTATCTGAGGTCGGGATGCAAGTGAAACATTTGTAGATAAATTCATGACGATTCCTTGAACTTTTGTTGCTATATCTGATGCAGCATTCATCATCGGACCGAAAAACATATTCAGAAGCATATTGATGCCCTGTGTCCTGGCAACGACACTTAAATTGCCATATAGATCCCAACCGGAGAAACTCAGAAGATTTCTGACAAGTACACCATCCCAAATCCAACGCAATTTACATTCATGAAAATTATGTATGCAATAATATCTATATAAACATCCAACAATAAAGGTTGCGCCGAAATTTAGAATTGCATATAGAATCAGTTTGTCAAAATTCCCAACTAGTAATAGATATACAATTCCTAATTTGAGTAACGAACTTATTATTTCAATATATGCATATACATTCATTCGCTCATACGAAAAGATGATAGAGTTATACGGAACCTGTGTAACCGTTATAATCATTGACAATATTGCAAATTGAAAAACCCAATGAGCCGCATATAATTTATCCGAAGGTATTACTAATTCATTATTTATAAACCAAATTCCGATGGTTTCGCATAGTACAGCAATTATTATCGCAATCAATATATGTACAATTACTGATGTACTAAAAGTTAAAGATAGCCGGTCTTTATTGTTCTTACCTAATTCAAATGTAATATATCGGGACGTGGCTCCACTCATTGAGGTATTAAGAAATGAGAACAATACTAATACTCCGCTTATGACACTATATATGCCAAAATCATCGATGCCCAATATCTGTAGTACGACTCTGGACGTATATAGTGATATTGCCATGTTCACAATTAAGCGAACATACAGCATAATCGTATTCCTTGCGATTTTTCTGCCTCCGCCTATTTCAGCCATTGATTTTATGATTCAGTAGCATCATTTCCAAGTCGTGTTCAAGGCTATGAGATGGTTTCCATCCAATATTGATAAGTTCACCTATAGGTGCGACTGCATGCATAATCTCTGATTGTCGGTATTCAAGTGCGCCCCAATTTATATTGCATTTCTTTCCTGAAATATTTTCAACGATTGACGCAACTTCCCTAAGTGAATGTCCTATTCCACTACCGAGATGGACTCTTTCCCCATTGGGCAAACAATCGATTACACCTTTGTTATTAATAAGAAATATTATGAACGAAACTATATCATTGACATTTATAAAATCCAACACCTGTTTTCCTTCAGACATCTTTACTGGAGAATCAATGTTAATTGATTCAAGTATGATGTCAAGGACTTTTCGATTTGTATCCACTCCGCCGTAAATTGTGTAAGGTATTAGATGTAAATATTTAAATCCAAGTAGGGATGAATAATATTCAAGAATCTTTTCAAAAGCAACTTTTGTAGCTCCATAGATATTTGCAGCGCATATCTTATGAGCCCCGAATTTATATTCAGCAACTGTACCAAAATTTAAAAACAAACTGATATCTTTGCAAGATATCATAGATTCCAAAAGCTTTGCTCCAAAAGATATGTTAGATGTGATGTAGTCTTCAATTACTGTTTCTGTCCCTCTCGCCGTTAGTTTTGCAGCAAGATGGATTACTATATCTGGATGATATTCACTTATTTTATCTATATATCTAGTTTCAATACATTCAAGCCTCTCATCCACAAAAAGAGTCTTAAATTTTTGTATATCACGACAAATACAAATAATTTTAGCATTCGGTATTTTTAAAAGTTGAGGAATTAAATGCCGGCCTAAAAATCCGGTTGCACCTGTAACTAGTATATTCATTCCAATTTAAATTTCAAGATATTCTTTGATTTGAGATGTGCAGAGTTTGTAGACCGGCTCGGTCAGATAGCGGCGGTACCAGTCGACTGTGAGGGCGACGGTCTGGTCGATGTCCATGCGCGGTTCCCAACCGAGGCGGAATTTTGCCTTGGAGATGTCGAGCATGAGCAGCTTTGCCTCGTGCAGTGCGTTGGGGTCGGAGAGGTCGCGGAGCGTGCCGGTGCCGTAGTGGCTGACTACTTTCGTGGCGACTTCCCAGACGGTCGAGATTGACTCGGCGCGCGGTCCGAAGTTCCATCCCTCGCAGTATTCGGTGGGTGATTCCCACATCTTTTTTGCGAGGAGCATGTATCCGCTCAGCGGCTCGAGCACGTGCTGCCAGGGGCGTATCGCCTTGGGGCTGCGTATGTCTATTGGCTTTCTCGCCTTGAGGGCACGGATGCAGTCGGGGATGATACGGTCGAGCGCCCAGTCACCGCCTCCGATGACGTTGCCGGCGCGGACACTGGCTATGGCCTTGCCATGTCTCTGATAATCATTAGGGTTGAAGAAGCTGCGGCGCCATGATGCAATGGCTATCTCTGCGGCGCCCTTTGATGATGAATAGGGGTCGTAGCCTCCCATGGGCTCGTTTTCGCGGTAGCCCCATATCTGTTCCTTGTTCTCGTAGCACTTGTCGGTGGTGATCATCACTCCGACTTTCACGCTGTCGGTGGCGCGGATTGCCTCAAGGATGTTGATGGTGCCCATCACGTTGGTCTGGTATGTCCCGACCGGGATGTCGTAGCTGAGCCTGACAAGTGGCTGCGCGGCGAGGTGGAACACTATCTCGGGCTTGTATTCGGCGAAGATTTCTTTCATCCTCTCGCCGTCGCGGATGTCGGCGCGAATGTCAGCCTTTATCTTTTCACCGATGCTTGAGAGCACGAAGTTGTCACGGTCGGTTGCCGGGTCGAGTCCGACGCCGATTACATCGGCGCCGAGTTCATGGAGCCACACGGAAAGCCAGGAGCCCTTGAAACCGGTGTGACCGGTCACGAGCACGCGCTTGCCGCGGTAGAAGCTGTCAAATATGTCAATCATTGGAAGTTATAATTGATAAGGTATCGTATCCTTAGGATTGTATAATAAATCGGTATATGCTAATAAGATAAAATCTTCATCATCTCGGTTTTCTATTTGATGGGCGACATAATTTGGGATAAAAATTGTTTGAGGGTTGTCTAGGGACATTTCAATTTCTTGTCTCTCATGTGTTTTGACATCCTCTAATTTTAGTATTGCTCTACCTTTAATCAAAGTAAACCATTCTAATGCTTTTGGATGATAATGACCACCTTTTGTTTGTCCTTTTTTGCCCATTGTAAGATATATTTCACCCGTCCGTTCAGGTAATTTATTCTCGGTCCCGGTTATCGCTTTAAGAAACCATCCCCTATCATCAGAAATGAGATTGCGTTTTATAATCTCAACTCGTTCAATATTGCTCATAATACTACTTATTTTTTATTTTAAAGGAACTTCTCTCTCCCATCTTTTCCATGGAGCGGCATTCTTTTCAAGTAATTTTTCAAGCATATTTTTTTCTCGTATATTATCCATGCATTGCCAGAATCCTTCATGAATATACGACATTAGTTCTCCTTCTTCTACAAGGCGTTCAAGCGGCTCTTTTTCAAATATAGTGGTGTCACCTTCAATATAGTTAAAGATTTGTGGTTCTAAAACCATGTACCCCGCGTTGATTGGCGCGCCGTCACCGATATTCTTCTCTCGGAAAGATTTTACCGCATTGTCTCCACCAATATTTAGAACACCTTTGTCTTGTGCTAATTTAACAGCTGTGAGAGTCGCTATTTTGCCGTGGGATTTGTGAAATTCCAGCAGCTTGTTGATGTCCACATCGCACACGCCGTCGCCGTAGGTCATGAAAAACGGCTCGTCACCGACATATTTCTGTATGCGCTTTATGCGTCCGCCGGTCATCGTGTTGTAGCCTGTGTCGACGACAGTCACCTTCCACGGCTCGCAGTTGCTGTAATGCACCGTCATCTCATTGCGGTTGTCCCGGTAGTCAAAAGTGACATCGGAATTGTGCAAGAAATAATTGGCGAACCACTCCTTGATGTATTCTTGGCGATAGCCGGCGCAGATTATAAACTCGGTATGCCCGTAATAGGCATACTCCTTCATGATATGCCACAAAATAGGCATACCGCCGATTTCAATCATCGGTTTGGGCTTGAACTGTGACTCCTCTGATATGCGGGAGCCGAAGCCGCCAGCAAGCAGTACTACTTTCATTACAAAAATCGAGAAATATAGATATGTAGTATTAAATTATCCGTTTAATTTTATATACTAATCGCATCGCATAGGATAAGAC
>OJLA01002285.1_pt1 | contig 11518 bp, 14 predicted proteins | sample 1596611 | NCBI WGS metagenome assembly OJLA01 (sample SAMEA4350168, study PRJEB24818) | metagenome | biome: human; feature: gut; material: faeces | place: Denmark | collected 2013-09
GCCTATAAGGGATATATCAGCATGGAGGAAGTGATGAACGGTGGTCAAAGCAACCACATGGTGCTGGGAGGGCTTTCACGATGATCATTCAAGCAGAACTGAAGTGTAAGCAGACCGGGTGTGAGGCAGACCCCTGTGCCGTGGATAAGGTCATCGAGCTGCCAAGCCCGCGGTTCAAGCAGTTCAGCCGCGCACTGCTGGCTGACTATGATTTCATCGCAGAGAATAAAAACGCCATCCGGCACGATGAGGATGCCAGGCACTGTTTGCTCGTCCTCGACGCGGAGGGAAAGGACGGTTTCCTTATTGACCCGCAGGGGTACAACTACGCCCGGTACAGTGCCTTTGTCCCCAACGCCCGCAGCTTGCTGACGCCGGATATGGGGATCGACCGCAGCTATCTTTCGCCGGCAGAGCCTTGGCGGGATGAGAGCAGGGATGAAATGCTCCGTATGACGCTGCGTGTCGAGGGAAAGCCGGACTACACCCTCGTCCTCCCCGCTGACGAGGAATACCTGGACGCTGTGAAAAATTACCTCGATATTGATGTTTTCGCGGATGCCATGCTCTGTGACATTCGCTTCAAGGCGCCTTACATCGGGGAGCTGATCCGTGATACGGATTGCCCCGCCGTGGAGGATTACAACGATTTTGCCGAAGCCTTGGAGGACATCTGGCAGAAGGACGGGATGCTTCTGACCTATGCCGCCGTGCTGGAGGCTGAGAAACCGGAGACCCTGCACCGTGCCTGTGAACTCCTGCAAGATTTGGATAACTACCAGCGCATCACGGAGGGTGCCTACGGTTACGGTCAGCAGCGATTGCAGGAAACGCTGGGACTGGATGATGAAGCCATCTATGAGTTGGACGGCTACATGAATTTTGAGAAATACGGTCAGGACTGCATGGAAAACGACTGCGTGACAAAAACAGAGTTCGGCCTGCTGCGCCGCTTGGACCCGCCGTTTCCGGAGCAGACACAGGGGCAGCAAATGTTTCGGTAGACTTTGCGGCAGATGTGTAGTATGTTTGCCGTTACCAAAAAAGAAAGGAAGGAACACCAAATGGCTGTAAACGCAAGAACAGAGGAATTCCAACACATTGAAGTATTTGATAAGCCCGCGCTGTTCACCAACGGGCGTATTGCCCGTGATACCGTGCCGGAGGGCTGGTACTGCTATGACATGCGCAGCTCTGACGACGATCCCGGTGAGCTGTGCTATATGGAAGAAAATGTTGTGGTCAACCACGCAGGCTCGGTGCTGATGCCGAAAAAGCTGGCGATGCCTAAGTCCGGACGGCTGGATGTGCGGGATGAGCTCGGTTTTCTCGATGAAGGCAACATGACGCTCCGTGAGTTCTGCGAGGCGCATCAGCTCCCGTATCCCGCGGAGAACATGAAATTTCATATCCGACCTGCCCGCCCGGAGGAGGCGGGCTTATTTTATACCCCGCACCCTGAAGAAGATAAGCGGCTGGGTACCGTTGGCCATTATTTGAGATAAATTATTATTCGAGAAGAATATTACCCATCCTTGCCTATCAAGGACTTCTGTAAAATCTTCTCGAATAACAAAAGCGTTGTATTAAATTAGGAAGCTCGGAATCTCAGCTTTCAATTGGTGCTCAAGAGATCCATCATCAGAGAACCATTTTTTGTTCCAGTCTTGTATATGCTTATTCAAAGTGCATTGCGAAACAGCAGCGTAGACTTGTGTAGTTTGTAAAGATGAATGCCCCAGAAAGTTTTTAATCACAATAAGTGGTACGCCCGCTTCCAACATATGTGTAGCGGTTGAGTGCCGCATAGAATGCGGGGAGTAGCTTTTTGCCCTAAATAAATCAGGATGACGCTTTCTGGCGAGTGAAACATATTTTTTAAAAATGCCTTCAACACATGATATGGTCATTTGTGCATGCGTTTGACTGGAAAAAACAAACTTGTCGAAGCACCTGTCTATCTCTCTGAAAACAATATATTGCTTTAAAATTTTTGCGGGCGCAGTGGGAATCCCAATGTGCCGGTATTTACCACCCTTCCCCTTTAATGTAAGTGTCGCAGTTTCTTTATCAAACCTGACATCTGCAACAGTCAAATTACACATTTCCTGCGCCCTGGCTCCGCTTGCATACATTACACTAAGCAGTGTTCTGTCTCGCAATCCGATTTTGCTCTTAGTGTCTGGTAGGCTAAGCAACAGCTTCACTTCATTTAAGGAAAACGCTGTTCTGGTTGGTTGACCCTGCTTTTTTGCAGGGATTTTATTAATGTCCTTGCGGAAGCAACAGGCCGCATCAAAACTGCGGCTTTGGGCATATGCAGAAAATGCAGATAACGCAGCCAGTCGCTGGTTTCGAGTAGAAACACTACAAGTACGCTCAACTTCGAGCCACTCCAAGAAATTCGTTATGGTTTCATAGTTCAAATCAGCGAATGTTATCCTATCTGGAGCCAAAGAATACTTTTCACCCAAGAATCTCAGAAGGAGTTTGAATGCGTATTTGTAGGATGTAATTGTATTTGGCGAAACACCCACCGAGGACGGAAGATAGACTGTAAAATAATGTTCAAGAAGCTCCATAAATTCGGGCATATTTTTATTCATGAGTAACCTCCGGGAAAATATCACCAATGTAGTTTTCGAATGACCGCATAGCATCTGGATACATAGTACTGCTAAATTTCAGATACTTTTCTGTCTCATTCAAGTTTTTGTGTCCAAGAAAGGTTGAAAGAAACGGCACTGAATCGCTCAACGGCCTGCCAGCCAACTCTGCTTTAGCAAAAGCTTTAAATGCAAAAGTATGTCTAAAACAGTGCATACATGGACCACGCTCATGCGATTGGCGTGCCTCGCTATGTATCTGGAGTATTTTCATTATGCGGTCAAACTGTCTGCGCACAGCTTTCCCAGAGATTGGTGTGTCCAAGGTTTTTCCTGGGAATAGATAGGCTGATGGGGTCGTTTTCATGTTCATAACCACACAATAACGGTCTAATATTTCAAACATAGAAGAGCTCAGTGGTACTAATCTCTCCTTTTGATTCTTTGTCCGTCGCAAAATTAAAAACCCGCCATCGAAAGCAATGTTTTGTATCTGGAGGGAAAGGGCTTCTCCAAGCCGCAGACCACAGGAGTACAGTAGACGCAGAATAACTGGAAATTCAATTTGTATCCACGGATTTGCTTGGTTAACCGAGAAGTTAATATTGTCAGCAGTGCAAAAAATCTGCTCGTATTCTTCATCTGAAAACAGATATGGAACATACTCGTCACGGGCTTTGTATGCGGGCGGAATATATGCATCAATGCCGCCGGTATGCAAATGCTTGCAAAATAGTCTCAATTGACTAACCTTTCCAGCAACCGTATGCGACTTCCCGGACAAGCCTTGAATCCAATTCTCCACAATCGGTTCGTTCAGTTTCTTTTCGTACAAACCTATGTCACACAAATAACCATCAAATTCGAGAAGCACAGATACGGTTGCTCTCATGGTACGCTCACTGTAAATTGACGAGCGCATTGCAATGTGGTCGCTTATTTCGGCACGAAATACACTCTTATACGCATTCATTCTGCTGCCCTCCATAAAGATATGCTTTAAAGTTCCCGGTTGGCGAGGGCGCAGGTAACGCATATAAGCGCAAATTTTCCAAGTCAATTTTTGCATAGTGTGTAATAGCCCGCGGATCTGTATGCCCAAGAATTTTTCTCACGGCTTCGTATGGAACATCATCATTGACCAAAGAACTGGCCAATGATGCGCGGAGTGAATGTGCACCATGCTTTTTTCCAAGGATGGGAATGTCGGCAGCAATAAATGCATTTTTGAGCATTGCCCTAATAGCGGAGGTGGAAATCGGGGTGTAGGGTGACACCGTACTCAAGAAAACAACATCCGAATCATCAGATGGGCGGGCTGATTTGAGATAATTCAATAGAGCAAATTTGACTTCAGGTATCATCGGGTATTCTTGCTCATTTCCGGTTTTCTGCTGGATGAAATGTATTCTGTCATATTTGAAATCCAAATTATTAAACCGTAATCCTACAATATCGCCAGATCTCATACCCATTCTTGAGGCAAGCAAAATTATAGCATAATTTCTTATCCCCGCTGTAGAAGACTGATCAATTGCGCTTTCAAGCCTACGAATTTCATCGACTGAATAGACAGATGGTAGTTTGTATGGCCGTACATAATGAGGAACTATCTTTGATACATCGGAACAAACTAACCCTGCTTCGTAGAGGTAGACCAGAAAACATCGTATTTCGATGTAGGCCCCTTTATTGGTGAGTCGCAAACACGCATGAACTGTAGTACTTGCATTGATGTTAGAGAGATTTTGCAGCCCAAGATCGCTCAAAATATTTAAAAAGCGAGCGCAGAAATGATATTTGTTCTTGATTGTGTTATCATGATTACCCTTTTGCTTGCAGAGTAACAGATAATCCGCCAGAATCGCACTCCATTGCGGAGGCGGTTTTTCACATCCACCTGTATGTCGCCTTATATACTGAGTTTCATAACACTCATCATTAAGACGACGAATTACACTGCGCAAGGATCGTGAATATGAGGCAGAAAGCAGCCTCTTGTTTAGTTGTTCCTCAAGAAAGCGACTGCCGATATCCTCAGAGTATATGGAATAGCCATGTTGGCTCATATAGGTTCCTACCCGTTTGAGGATTCGTCTATAGTTTGTAATGGTATCTTTTCCATACCGTAGATTTGAAAGTGTCCCTAATAGGCGCGCAGAAACATTTTCAAACTCCCCCAAGTGATTTTGTACATCCATACCAGAACCTCCGTATATATGATTTGCATCCTGTTGTTGCATTTCAATTATACAGAGAGCTCAAATATTTAGCAGATTATTCGAGAAGATTTTACAGAAGTCCTTGATAGGCAAGGATGGGTAATATTCTTCTCGAATAATAATTTATCTCAAATAATGGCCATTATCTGAAAACTCAGATAACGGCCATGTCCGGATGGACTTCGGGCGCAGCGGCAATGAGTTCTGGCATACATGGTGGCCCCGTGGTCCGGAGGAGCTGAACAGCCCCGCGTTCAAAGCGGAGCTGCAGGAGGTCGTGGACACACTGCGGGAGAGTGTGCTGAAAAACCGCTTCGCTATGGAGCGCTTTTGCTATGAACATGGCGGAAAAATCGACGGCGGCTATGTACAGAACTACGGCTACATCGTGGAAACGGAGCGCTACCGCTACTGCCTGCGCTGCAATCCGTCCCCCGGAGATTATAACTGCTACTGCACGGCCTATGATCTGGATGTCCAGCGGCAGAACATGGCGCGGGACAAGCCGCTGGTAGGCCGCGTCACCTATGCCAACGGCGACGCGCAGGAGTTTACGGATGCCGAAGCCTTTCTCAAGTGTGTGCGGGATGAGCTTCCGTATCGCCCGACCACAGGCTTCCGTTACGAGGTGCTGACCGACGATCCCAACCTCCGCAAACAGGTGGATGACATGATCTTTGACTTCTACGGCGAGGAAAATCCCCGCCAGTTGGAGGAATATCAAAAAACGCCCGATCAGGGCATGACAATGGGAGGAATAAAATGATGGACAGAAAAATGGTGGATTTTATCAAGGAGCAATATCCCCCCGGCACCCGCATCCGGCTTAATTCGATGGACGATCCTTATCATCCCATTCTTCCCGGCACGGAGGGCGAAGTGGACTTCGTGGACGATAAGGGGCAAATTTTTATGAAGTGGGACAATGGCCGCACGCTGCCGCTCGCCCCCGGCGAGGACAGCTTCACGGTGCTGCCGCCCAAGCTGACCAGCCTCAAGCTGTATATGCCCCTGACCGCCGATCTCTACGAGCGAAACGAGTATGGTGACTTTGACGATAGCAGCACACTGCTGGAGGGCCGTGAGCTGCGCGGCTATCAGGATCAGATCACGGCGGCGCTGGTGAAAAACCGGATGCCGGAGGAGACGGAGCGAGGTCTCATGCATTGGTATGATGAAGCCGACAGTGTCAATCGCAAGGTCCACTCTGCCGTCTTCACCGTGGAGAAGCGTGACCGGCAGCTCTGGGGTGTGGCGGAATGCCGTGTCACCGGGGAATTGTCAGACACCGAAATGGATACTTTGAAAGAGTTTATCACCGGACAGGCTTCTGACGGCTGGTGTGAAGGGTTCGAGCAGAGGGAGATTTCCGTGGATGACGGCGGTGAATTGTATGTCCACTTTTGGAACTCGGACGAGTGGAGCATTCAAACGGAGCAGGAATTATTCTCTCCAAAGCTGGTAGAGGGTCTGCCGGAGCTGTGCTTCTCAACGCTCCCCGGCACCGGCGCGCTCATCTGCATCAAGCGCGGCGAGAGCGGCTACTACCCCAGCGACTGGTCCACGAACGATCCAGCGCATAACCAAGAGTTGGCAGACTATAACAACGAGCGGCTTGGCGTTACCCCCGCGCAGGAGAAAGCCATGAAAACGGGTTCCATGTTCGGCTGGGGCGTCCCCGGCGCGGACCCCGCCTGCTATGAACAGCAACCGGAGATGGGAGGGATGACCCTTGGGTAAGAAAATACTGCGTGTGTATCTCGCTAAAAACGATACGCCGTATAGCGCAGCCTATGCCAAGCTGGACTTGCCCGCCTCACCGTGGGAACTGTGGGACGCGCTGGAAAAGGTGCGGCTTCAGACAGGCGATATCCTGTACATGGAGATCGAAGACTACTATGCCTTTGAGTATCTCGCTCCACATTTGGACGGGTTAGAGATCAGTCTCAACGAGCTCAATGACCTCGCCGCACAGCTCGCGGCATTGGACGAGGTACAAGGGATCGCCTTTGAGGGGATGTTCTCCATAGAGGTGCAGAAAAAAGTAAACGCCAACGGCGGCGTCATCACGCTGCAGGATCTGCGGGATCTGGCGGTCAGCGCAAAAACAGACTGCTATCATGTAGTGGATGCCGCGGATGACGCCCAGCTTGGCCGCTTCTACGCGGAAAATGAATTTATCCCCGAACTGGACGGCGTATCCAACGAGGTATTTGAGATGCTGGACTTCGCCGGCATCGGAAGAATGATACGGTGCAGCGAAAACGGCGTTTTTGTGAACAGTCTGTATGTGCTGCGGGATGGCGAACTGACAACCGCGCCGCCTGTCCAAAAGGCGCTGCCGGGAAAGCCGGGATACATCTTCCGGCTCACGCTCGGACTGCATCCCGACATTGGAGGTAACCGCACGACGGAGCTGGATCTTCCGGCGTCAGAAGAAGCGCTGGCTGCGGCACAGGAGCAGCTCGGCACCCTGAATTGGGAAAACACCGTTGTCCTCAACTATGACGGCATTCTTCCCAACGCTGCCTTTTTCGCAGACCTCCCCATGGAGCTGGAGGCGTTCAACGAGCTTGCCGCAGCGGTGCGAGATATGCCCTCTCCTGAGAAGCAGCTTCCAAAGCTGAAGGCTCTGCTGAAGCAATTTGAAGTACAGGACATTACGACCGCCTTAAGCCTGACAGAGTGTCTGGATGACTACGTCCTCACACCGGAGATCAGCTCGCCGCAGGAAACGGCCATCGACCAGCTTCACTTCATGACAGATGACCACTCGGCGGAACTGCTGATCTCCCACGTAAACCTCTACGCCTACGGCTGCGACATCATCAGGGAGGACAACGCATCCCTTACGCCCTACGGTCTGCTGCACCGCGCGGACTACCAGCCCATGCTGACGCCAGTGCAAAAAGCATCAGAAGCGAACATGACGATGAGATGAGTAAAGCAGCTTACAACCTCTCCAGGCATTTCCGCGCAGCATAGGCGATAAAGTCTTCCGGCGTGAGGACTTCGGCACCATGTGGAATCTCACGCCATCTTTTCTGTACATCAGGATCAGGGCTACACATTGCCACCGCCATTGCAATCCGGATTTCTTTTCGTACCTCATCTACGGTGGTGTTGTGTCTACGGGCAACTTCTAACAGTGCGGTATCGGCGCTTATGTTCTTTCTCTTCATGGTATCTCTCCTTGCTATTTTGAACGGTTGCCGTTCTTATAGAACTACAATAGCACAGAGGTTTAGGGGAAAATCGTCGAACGCAGTCGAAAAAAACAGAGGTCTGCAAAAAAGCAAACCTCTGCACCGGTGTTACCGCAATTCGTCGACCAAAGTATCCAGCACATTCATCACCTTACGCTGCCCTTCTGGTGACAGTGTTTTCAATCGCTCGGAGAGCTCTGTGGCGTGAAGCAGCGTTGCCACATCCAAATTATCCTGAAGCAGCTCGTCCGTTCCAACCTTGAGCACATTGGCAATGGCAACCAGCTTTTCCAGCTTTGGCGGCTTCACGCCCCGCTCTACAACGCTCACATGATCCACGCTATAATCCACAGCGGCAGCAAGATCTTCCTGCGTCATGCCGACTCGCTCACGAGCGGCCTTGATCCGTTTACCCAATGCGATCTGATCCATACGCAATCTCCTTTTGAACGGTATCCGTTCTTAAATTATATGGGAGATGGCGTTTGTTTCACAGGAGCACACAGGGCGATTACCGTTCCGCAAGAACGGGACACTCAGAAAAACAATCACACTTAGGGGCCGTATTCCCGGAGGGGGAAGCGGCCCTTTCTTTTTTGCGCATTGTCCTTTCCTCCGGGAGTACAGCCCCGGAAAGGAAATCACAATGCAAAACGAAAAAATTCTGGCATATCTCGAAGGCTCTTGTTTAGGAAAAGCGAACCGCGCCAGCGGAACGGAGCTGGAGCGGACCCTCCATATCAGTGGGACTTGCCTGAGAAAGCAGGTCAACCGGCTGCGGTGCAAGGAGCACCCTATTGCCAGTGACCGCAGCGGCTACTTCTATGCCACCAATGCCGGCGAGGTCTATGACACCATCCGCCAGCTGAAGCAGATGGTGTCCGGACTGGAGGCGGCCATCAGCGGTCTGGAACGGTCTATGGAACGTTTCCGGGAGCACGAGGAGGCCGGACATGGCTAAGCCGCCCTTTCCCTGGATCGGCAGCAAGGAGAAGATCGCACCGTACATCCTGCAGCTTTTCCCGCCCAAGCTTACGCAGTATGTGGAACCATTCGGCGGCAGCGGTGCGGTGCTGCTGGCTTTGCCGCCGGACCCAAACCGATTGGACATTTATAACGACTTGGATGCCGAGCTGGTGAACCTGTTCTCTTGCATCAAGGAATGCTCCAATGTTTTGCTGCGGGAACTGAAATTCCTGCCCATCCACGGCCGCAAGCTCTTCGAGTATTACCGGGACTTTGTCGCCCACAAGGAGGTCTACTTTCAAAATGTGCAGGCGGAGATCGAATGCCTCGGAGATCGGTCCTGCTTTACGGAGGAACAAGCCGGAGAACTGCTCCCCATTTTTCAGGAGCGGCTGGCGCTTTACGATGTAAAGCGGGCAGCGGCGTATTACCTTGCCATCCGCGGCAGCTTCAGCGGGACGATCAACTCTTTCGGTGTCAAAGGGTTGGATGTCGAACGCTTCCTAAAGCTGTTTCCACCGGTGTCCGCACGGTTAAAAGATGTGCCGCTGGAGAACAAAAACGCCTTGCAGCTCATTCGGGAACGAGATAAAAAAGGCAGTCTTATCTATGCCGATCCGCCCTATGTCAAAACGGAGCGGCTCTACCGGGTCGCTGGGAAGCTGGGACGTTTCCGCAGATTCCATGTCCGGCTCTGGCAGGTACTAACTGACCGTGACAGTTATGTGGTACTGTCCTACAACGACTGTCCCTTTATCCGCAAGCTCTATCAGGATTGGTACATTTTATCTTTCCAGCGCAGCAATCCGCTCTCTCAGAAAAAGGGCTCGTCCTTCGGCGAACTCATCATCACCAACTACGATCCCCGCCCCTACATGACCAGCCAGATGAACCTCTTCGACGAGCCGTTGGGCGAATGGGAGCTGAAGCTGGTCCATATCCCAAAATATCCACCAAGGAGGAAAACAGCATGAAATTCAATTTGAACCATGATCCTAACAATAAAACTCTTGCCATCCCCCGCGCCGCTTTGCAGCTCTCCGGACTTGCAGGCGTCAGCGACCTGATCCTCCATACCGACAGCGGCTGTATTCTGCTGCTGCCGGGAGATCCCACCGTGGCGGAACTGCTGAAAACCATTTCTCTCATCTCCACCGTTGCACCGCAGCTGATCTCCCGTCTGGCGGAGAGAAGCCAGATGGCGATGGAGACCGGAATGACGGAAACGACGTGCGGCGCCTGTGAACGCAAACCCCACTGCTCCGGCCTTGAAATTCCACCCTGTCAGCTGGCGGAGGCGGGGATCTCGCCCACTGCCGCGCTGGAGTCCTTTGTAGAGGAGGGCAGAGTCATCGTGCAGGCAGCGGAGAAAACCGCCGCAGATGTGCTCATCGACGAGCTGGACGACGATGTTCGCACCATGCTGGAGGATTCCGGTGTGCAGCTGGAGGGCGTATGCCGTCTGCTGGAAAAGGAGGAGGTCTCGGGATGAATGATACCTACCTCTACCCGTATTCCGCTGCTGAAGCCCGCGAGCGGAATGAGCTTTCCCTTTGGCGGGAGAGCCACAAGGCAAACATCGCCTGCCGTAACGCTATCGAGGAAGCCATTCGCCAGAACTTTGATGGCATGAACCTTCAGACAGATTGTTTAAAGGCCGTGCTGGAGGAATACGGCTGCAAGCGCACCGCATGGGTGCTCGCCAATACGCTGCACGAACTCAAGTGGGATGGGCGTTTTAGCTACGCCAACAAGCATTGGGCAGAGAAGATATACATTCCCACGGATCTCAACCACAACAGCGATTTTGTTGTCCGAAGCCATCCGGCCGTGCTGGATGGTTTTGTCAGTTTTTACCGCAAGGCGGTGCAGGCGTTAAATCTCTTTGGCGCGGAGCATTGTGTCGGTGACCGCGCCGAGCAGGACTATACCGGCAAGGTGCTGGTACTCAGCCCCGACACGCTGAAAGAATCCTGCTGGAGGCAGGAAAACCAGCTCTGGTATGCCCATGACGGCTTTGGCTGTTCGCCTCACGCCATTGGCCGCTCGGTGCGCTGCACCTGCCTTAGCGACGGGGAGATGACACGCTGGAACCGCAGCGAGTTCATCGGCGTACTGGATGACAAGTTCCTTCCGGAATGGGCAAAGCCGAAGCTGGCGGAGTTGAACGCGCAGGAACAGACCGAGGCCCTTGGCGGCATGAATATGAAGTGAGGAGGACATCTGAATGTGCATGACCTATTACACCGTGGACGATCTCCGCCCCGGAAGACCCGGATGGGATGTGAGACAGTTCTCCGCACTGGCGGAGGCCATCGACCATTACCGGGCGCTCCCTATGAACGGGGGCCGCGTCCTTGGCATGGCGGATGACGCCCACGCTTATGAACTCATCCGCTGTGTACGCCTTTTCCCCGGCGATGCCCAGGGTGAGGACGTTCTGGCGGCAGATTACCGGCGCAGCGGTTTGACGAAAAAAGATGCCGCCCTGAAAGTTGCGCTGGATACTTGCTTGGAA
>OJLA01002288.1_pt1 | contig 11508 bp, 9 predicted proteins | sample 1596611 | NCBI WGS metagenome assembly OJLA01 (sample SAMEA4350168, study PRJEB24818) | metagenome | biome: human; feature: gut; material: faeces | place: Denmark | collected 2013-09
ATGAAGTCCTTCATGCCGGATTCCGCCACCCGGCGGGACTGCACCCGGTCAAAGGCATTGGTCACGACGGCCAGCGTCGCCACCTCGGAGAGTTCCTTCAGCACGTCCAGCACATTGGGGGCGGCGAGGTCGGGGTGGGTGGAGAGCTGGTCGAGATAGAACTTATTCATCTCCGTCCCATTGCCCGCAGCATCGACCGCTTTCAAAAAGCGGGTGAAGCGCTCGGCCATCAGCTTGTCGCGGCGGAGCTGGCCTTTTTCCAACTGACGCCACAGTTCTTCGTTGATGGTGCGGTAGGTCTGGACAGTTTCGGCGTCCGGCTCAATGCCGTAATTGCGGAGCGTGTCCGCCAGCGCCTTGCTCTCCGCGGCGTCGAAATCAAGCAGTGTATTGTCTGCATCGAACAGGATGCAATAGTATTTTGCCATAGATCGTTTTCCCCTCTTATCGATTGTTTTTCAGGGGACCTTGTCCCCTCACCGGAGCCATTTTTTCAAAGCTTCAGGAACAGCGAGAAGCCAGCCCCGCCCCGGCAGAGCTGGCTTCGCCTTATTCCTCGACTACTTCATACGTTTCATCGTCGGTTTGTTCCGGACGGTTGTCCTCACAGCGGGAAGTATCGGAATCGGAGCAGGGATTTTCCGGGCACTTCGACATTTCGGATTCCAAAACGCCGTTGTCCACATTTTCCCAGTCCATCTCGTACCAGTCCACGCTGCCGTCGGTCACATTCTCTTCTCCGGGAAGGCCCGGAACACGGATCTCTTCACAAAACATCCGCTCACGCTCCCTTCTGCCCAGCTTATGCAGCGGAGCGCAAAAAGGTCAGCGGCTGGCAGAACCTTCGGTTTCCGTGTTTTCGGCAGTGCTCGAAGCGGGCAGGTCGTTCTCGGCCTTGCTCTCGCTTTCCGCCTTGGACTCACTGTGGGAAGAAGCGGTTTCCTCGCTCTTGGATTCACTGGCCGACTCGGCCTTGGATTCGCTCTTGGACTCCGATGCGCTGGACGCCGAGCTGGAAGAATGCTCCGAGCTACTGGAAGCGCTTTCGGCGGTGCTGTGGGAAGAGCTGGACGAGGACGCGGGCTTTTCCTCCGAATTGCCGGAGCTGCTGGATGTACTGCCGGAGCTTGCTCCGGAAGAAGAGCTGCTCGACGCGCTCGAATGGGACGAACTGCTGGAGGCGGCCTCGCCGCTGACAGTCAGCGTCAGGGTGTTGCTGCTCACCTTGCAGTCGTTGTAAGTGACCACAGCGTAGATCTTATAACTGCCGTTTGCAACAGAAGATGTCGGGACGGTGACGGTCGTCTGGCCGGCAGCGCCCTTAACTTCCTCGCCGTTGGCGTACCAGCGGATCGTATCGCTGCTGGCGTACTTGCCGCTGATTTTTGCGTGGAAGATATAGGAGCCGCCGAACAGGCCCTTGCCCTCGCTGCTGACCTCCACCGACACGGCGGCGAAGACGGCGGTCACATCGAGGTTCTGCTTGAACTTCGTGTCCGTGCGGGTCTTGCTGGTCACGCCGTCGCTCCACTTGACGAAGACATGCCCTTCGGCGGGCACAGCCGTCACACTGACGGTCTGGCTTGCATCGGTGATGCTGCAGCTCAACGAAGTCTTGCCGGATTCGTTCCCGGAAGCCAGCGTGCCGCCGCCGTTCTTATCGACCTGATAGCGGGCTTCATAGTGGACCGCCTCGACCGAGCTGCTGGTGCTCTCGCTGGCGGCTTCCGAGCTGGGGGCCTGAACCGCAGAGCTGGGGTTCGAGACATATTCCAGCGTGCGGATCGGAATATTGTTGGTATCCGGGCGGTTGTCGGTGGTCTCGCAGGCGTGGGTGCGCAGATAGTTCAGCGCAGCCTTGAGCCCGGCGCTCTTCAGATGGATGTCACCACTGGTGTAATAATCTGCTTTGCCATAGCCGTCGTCCCCCTTGAGGGTCTCGGCGGTGTTCAGGAACTTGAGGCCCAGCTGCTCACACATGCTGAGCAGAGCCATGTTCATATCGTCGATCTTGGCCTGATCCATGTGGGGATAGGTCGAGTGATCCGCCGGGATGGGCGGAATGGTGTTGACGATGATGTCGGTGTACGGGTAGCTTTCCCGGATAGCCTGTACCAGCGCGGTGTAGTTGCTGATGAAATCAGCCACTTCCATGCCGGTATCGTTGGTGCCGAGGGTGATGACCACGCGGCGGGGCTTCATCATGGCGACAGCCTGTGCGATGGTGTAGGAATTGCTGTCCTTCTTAAAGGTGACGATCCCTTCGTGCAGCGCCACCTGCGTGCCGATGCCCTCCTTGGCGCAAAACTGCTGCAGAGAGATCAAGCCGTTGTTGTAGAGGCGGACGGTGTTGGAATCGCCGAGAAAAAGAGTTTCGTCCTGATAGGACTGGCCCGCGTCGGCCGTCTCGGTCAGCAGGGCGGAGGAGGTGTTGTCGATCTGGTAATGGTCGGCCAGATCATTGCTCCCCGCCGGAGCATCTGTCGTCACGGAGTCCGCATCGGGGACAGCCGGGGTCTCCCCTTTGCCCCGCTTGAGCAGGGTCAGGGTGATGCCGATGGTCAGCAGAGCCGCCAGCGCACATACGACGCAGACCAGAACCGCCTGCCGCTGCAAAGGAGTCATGGATTGCTTGTCCGATTGTGTCCTAGGATTCATATAATTCACCTTATCGTTGATTCGTTATCAGGTCAGACGTTCAGAAGCGCGTCCGCAAGGGCGGCGCAGCTTTCGGCGTAGAAGACTGGGTGGAAGGGTTCCAGCTCTTCCCGGCTGCCGTAGCCGTACAACGCTGCGGCCGCATCCAGATGGCAGTCCGCCGCGCCGCGCATATCGTCATTTCGGTCACCGACCATCAGCACCCGCTTGCCCTTGGCACAGGGCTGCTCCAGCACATAGCGGACGACCTCCGTCTTGGTATCGCGGCTCTCGTCCATGGACGCGCCGCCGATGAAATCAAAATAGGGAGCCAGCCCCTGCTCTTCGAGGATGGGGGTCACGACCTTGGTGGGCTTGGAGGTGGCGGTACAGAGCACATAGCCCGCTTCCTTCAGGCGGCGGAGCATTTCGACGGCTCCGGGGTAGGCATTGCCTTCATGGCTGCCCTTGGCCGCGTAGCTCGCACGGTAAAGCTCGGTGGCCTTCTCGATCTTCTCCGGGTCAGAAAAGTGTTCGCCGAAGCTTTTGCGGAGCGGCGGGCCGAGGTAGCGGCGAAGATTGACGCCGGTGATGTCAACATTCATTTTATGGAAGACCTCTTCCAATGTATTCAGGATGCCGGGGGCGGAATCAATCAGGGTTCCGTCCACGTCGAATAAGATCACGTCATAGTGCTGCAAGGCTTTTCCCTCTCTTTCACACATATACATGGGATAGTATAGCACAGTTTTCCGTTTTCATCAATTCCGACAAATCATTTTTCCCTCTTTTGTCGAGATTGTTCATGAAATCGCCACAAATAAAAAAGCCTGCCCGGCAAACGATGCGGACAGGCAGGGGCAACCGCCGTTATTGCGCGGTGGAGGTGCCGGAACAGTTCTCGGCAGAGGGGTAATAGAGGTTGTTGGAGATAAACTCCAGCTTCTCCTTGAGCACAAGCTCCAGATTGGCGACGGCATGGACCATGTTGGTGGCGGAGTCGTTGATCTCCAGCAGCTTGCACAGATCCACTTCCTCCATCGCCATGGCCGTTTTCATCTTCTGGCTCTCGGCGCAGAGGATGTGGCTCAGGGCAGATTCCTGCAGCGCGATGCTCTCCAGCAGATCAATGACCGCCTGATCGAGGGTGACGCGGGGCAGTGCGGGGCATTCCAGAGGGGTGCAGTTGGTATCAGCCATAAATGGGATCATCCTTTCTATATAAGGTGTAGCCCATTGTATGCCCGTTTCCCCGCCGTTGTCACTTCTCCGGCTCGGTGTCCTTCTGGGCCGAAAGCTTCTCGATGACATCGCGGTAACCGCCGGCGCCGTACTGGATGCAGCGGTTGATGCGGCTGATGGTGGCTGTGCTGATTTCCACCTTCTTCACGATCTGGTCGTAGGTGCTGCCGCCCAGCAGAAGCTTCGCTGCTTCCAGCCGCTGCGCCATGTCGGAGATCTCTTTCACGGTGCACAGATCCTCGAAAAAGTTGTAACACTCCTCCCGCGTTTCAAGGCTCAGGAACGCATCGAACAATGCGTCCGTCATCGGGCTCTTTCTGGGGTTTCTCTCAGCCATAGCGGCCTCCTTTGCGGCAAGTACCGGGTCATAAAGGTGATCGACGATTTCGTATTATTACTTTAGCACTTGAAAGTGCGAAAGTCAAGTATTTTTATAAAGTGAGCCTTTTTCATTTGACATCGTGTTAAAGTTTCTTCGTTTCACACGTGAACAAAAATCACCTAAAAGTTGTTACGGATTTTTTTATTGAATTGGCACATCCACTGAACTTGTTCCAAATATATTGACAAATTATGAAATCGGCGATAAAGTATACACAATTTTCGGGCAAAGATGCCACGGCGTGACCTCTTTGCTTTACGAAAAGAAAGGAAAGAGGTAAAAAGAAATGAACACGCTGGTCATCGTTTTGATCGCAGCCGTGTGTCTGTTGGGAGCTTACACCTTCTACGGACGCTGGCTGGCAAACAAGTGGGGCATCGACCCCAAGGCTAAGACCCCCGCAGTCGTCCACGAGGATGGCCGCGATTATGTCCCGACGAACGGCTGGACCGTTTTTGCCCATCAGTTCAGCTCCATCGCAGGTGCCGGCCCTGTCACCGGTGCCATTCAGGCTGCCGCCTTCGGCTGGCTGCCCGTTCTGCTGTGGGTCCTGATCGGCGGCATCTTCTTTGGTGCTGTGACCGACTTCGGCGCTCTGTATGCTTCCGTCAAGAACGACGGCAAGTCCATGGGCATGCTGATCGAGAAGTACATCGGCAAGACTGGCCGCAAGCTGTTCCTGCTGTTCTGCTGGCTGTTCTGCGGCATCGTTATCGCAGCATTTGCTGACATGGTCGCCGGCACCTTCAATGCCTTTGGCACCGATGGTGCTCTGGTGGAGGCTGCACAGACCAACGGCGCTGCCGGCATGGTCTCCATCATGTTCATGGTGTTCGCTGTCGTTTTCGGCCTGATCCAGAAGAAGTTCAGCTTCTCCGGCTGGAAGGAGAGCGTCATCAGCATCGTCTTCATCGTTCTGTCCTTCGTGATCGGTGCAAACTTCCCCATCATCTTGGGCAAGGCTGCATGGAGCTACATCACCTTCATCTACATCTTCTTTGCAGCCGTCCTGCCCATGTGGCTGCTGAAGCAGCCCCGTGACCACATGACCACCTTCATGTTCGTGGCCATGATTGCAGGTGCCGTGGTCGGTCTGCTGGTCGCACATCCCACCATGAATCTGCCCGTCTTCACTGGTTTCACCAATGAGAAACTGGGCACCATGTTCCCCATCCTGTTCGTCACCGTTGCCTGTGGTGCGGTTTCCGGTTTCCATAGCCTTGTTTCTTCCGGTACTTCTTCCAAGACCGTTGAGAACGAAAAGGATATGCTGAAGGTCGGCTACGGCGCCATGATCCTCGAAAGTCTGCTGGCTGTTCTGGCCCTGTGCGTTGCAGGTGCTGCTGCCGCTGCGGACGGCACCCCTGCTGCAGGCACCCCGTTCCAGATCTTCAGCCGCGGCGTTGCCGGTTTCTTTGAGATGTTCGGCATTCCCGCCTACGCTGCTACCGTTTTCATGACCATGTGCGTTTCTGCTCTGGCTCTGACCAGTCTGGATGCCGTCGCCCGCATCGGCCGCATGAGCTTTCAGGAACTGTTCAGCGTCGATGACATGGAGCATGCGGAGGGTTGGCGCAAGCTGTTCTGCAACGTCTATTTCTCCACCTTCATCACGCTGGTGTTCGGCTTCATCCTGACCAAGATCGGCTACGCCAACATCTGGCCCCTGTTCGGTTCCGCCAACCAGCTGCTGAGCGCTCTGGTTCTGGCTACCCTGTGCGTCTTCCTGAAGGTCACCGGCCGCAACAACAAGATGCTCTTCCCCCCGCTGGTCATCATGCTGTGCGTCACCTTCACCGCTCTGGTGCAGCGTCTGATCGCCATGGTCAAGGCCATCAGCGCAGCCGCTTCGGTGGGCATCCCTGCTGGTGAGACCACTTGGGGCGCTGTGTTCATCGCCAACGGTCTGCAGCTGATCCTCGCAGTCCTGCTGATCGTTCTGGGTCTGAACATTGTGTTCCACTCCTTCTCTGCTTACAAAAAGGCTGAGCACAACAGCGAAGCAAAGGTCTAAAAACAACTGCGGTTTTCACGATTCGTTCGTAAAAACAGAAAGAGATCCCCGCTGACGTCATCGAACCCGTCAGCGGGGGTCTCTGTTTTTCTGCGCTTCAGAGATGCGCACCTTCCCAGACCTGCAGCACGGCCAGCTGCGTCTCGGTGTGGAACCAGTGTTCCCCGTCGGCCAGAAGGGTCAGCTGAGCCCCGGTCGCGCGCTTGAAGCGGTCAAGCACGGCATAGGAAGTCAGCTCGTCAGCTTCACCATAGAGCACCTGCGTGGGGGTGCGCCAGCGGAGCGGATGCTCCCGCACCCAGCAGAGATACGGCCACGAAAGCGTCTCCCCGAAAGTTGTGGGGATCTCCCCTGCCGCCTTCAGCTGTTCTTCGGTCACGTTGGCCTGCTGCATCATCCTGCCGATGAGGTCTTCCATATCCACGATGGGCGAAACGAAGAGCGCACGGCGCAGTGCCTTCTCCTGTAACGCCAGCATGGAAAACCACGCACCGATGCTCGTGGCCCGCAGCGAGACCTGCCGCCAGTGCACTCTTGCATACTGATCTATAAATTGCAGCTCCGGAACGACTACCCATGGCAGGAGCCGTTCCGGGCCGTTCTTCCGCTCGCCATGTTCGGGCAGGTCGATGGCCAGCACCTGATAACCTGCCGGGCAGGCAAGCTCTGCAAAAGGCAAGGCTTCTTCTTTGCATCCCATTTTTCCGTGGACGTAGAGATACACCTTGTGGGAAGGCTCGCCGATGAGGAGCGCGGGGATGCCCTTCAGGGTAATGCGTTCTGTTTTCATAGCATCTTCACCATCATGATCTCGTCGCGGTAGGTTCCATCCTTAAGCTTGAAGGCATGGGGCGTGGTGCCGCAGCGCTCAAAGCCAAACTTCTCATAGAGATGGATGGCACGGGCGTTATCGCTGTACACCCCCAGCTCCAGCTGTTCGAAACCGTTGGTGCGGGTCTGGTCAATGGCCAGCCGCATCAGATAACTGCCCAGACCGCAGCCCCAATACTCTTTCCGGACAGAGATGCCCATTACGGCACGATGGCGATACTTGATGTGCGGCCGCACCTGTGCAACGCCAAACTCCCCCACCAGCTTTTCTCCGGCAAAAGCGCCCACCTCAAAGTTCACAGGGCTTTCCCCGTAGCCTGCGAGCCCGTTCCGCATGGCTTCCAGACTCTCCCCTTCTTCCGGGTATCGGGCCATAAAATGTGTTTCGCTGTAGATCGCATTGCGGAATGCGACCAGAGCCTCCGCATCATCGGTGCATAAGCTGCGCACTGTCAGCACTTCCCCGCTGGGCAGTGTGAACGTTCTGGGTTCGATCTTCATCTTCCCTCTTCTCCCCTCGTTTGAATTGTTCCTATCATAACACAACCGCAGCACGAACGCAAACAAAAAGAGCTGTGACGCCCTGTTACGGGAATCACAGCTCTCATTTTATTCAGAGAAACTGAATTACTTCACCATGCTTGCGACTTCAGCAGCGAAGTCGTCAGCACGCTTCTCAAGGCCCTCGCCCTTCTGGAAACGAGTGAACTTGACGATCTTGATGTCGCCGCCCAGATCCTTTGCGACCTTAGCGGTGTACTGAGCAACAGACAGGTCGCCGTCCTTGACGAACTCCTGATCGACCAAGCAGTTCTCCTTGAAGAACTTCTTGATCTTGCCCTCGATCATCTTCTGCTTGACTGCATCCGGCTTGTTAGCGTTCTTCGGATCGCCAGCCATCTGAGCGAGCATGATCTCCTTCTCCTTGGCCACGACCTCGGCGGGGACGGAAGCCTCATCGACGTAGCTGGGGTTAGCAGCTGCGACCTGCATAGCAATGTCCTTGCCGTAAGCAACGAACTCGTCCTTTGCGTCGATGTCGTTGGTGGTCTCAAAGTTGACCAGAATGCCGTGGGTGCCGCCGCCGTGGACGTAAGCAGAGCAGACGCCCTCGTAACGGACGAAACGGCGAACCTTGATGTTCTCCTTGATGACGAGGATCAGGTTCTTCAGAGCCTCATCCACGGTCTCGCCGGACTCGGTCTTGCAAGCCATCAGAGCCTCAACGTCAGCAGGGTTCTGCTTCATGATGACCTGAGTTGCCTCCTTGACGAAAGCAACGAACTTGTCGTTCTTGGCGACGAAGTCGGTCTCAGCGTTGACTTCGATGACGACGCCGACCTTGCACTGCGGGCAGTACTCCGCGTAGACCATGCCCTCAGCAGCAGTACGGCTTGCCTTCTTTGCAGCGGTAGCCAGACCACGCTCACGCAGGATCTCGACTGCCTTCTCGAAGTTGCCGTCGGCCTCGGTCAGTGCCTTCTTGCACTCCATCATGCCGCAGTCGGTCTGCTTGCGCAGCTCCATAACGTCCTTTGCAGTAATAGCCATTTTTATTCTCCCTTACACGTTCTTAAACGGGTTTGTTCGGAATACGGAATAATCAGGCGTTTGCTTCCTCAGCGGGAGCTTCCTGATTGCCCTGCTTGCCTTCCAGAACAGCGTCAGCCATAGCGCCGGCGATCAGCTTGACAGCGCGGATTGCGTCGTCGTTGCCGGGGATCACGTAATCGATCTCATCGGGGTTGCAGTTGGTATCGACGATAGCAACGATGGGGATGTTCAGCTTGCGGGCCTCAGCAACAGCGATGCGCTCCTTGTGAGGATCGACGATGAACATAGCCTTCGGCAGGGTCTTCATGTTCTTGACGCCGCCCAGATACTTGTCCAGCTTCTCCATCTCCAGCTCCAGCTTAGCCACTTCCTTCTTGGGCAGCAGCTCGAAGGTGCCGTTCTCCTTCATCTTAGCCAGCTGATCCATGCGGTCGATGCGCTTACGGATGGTGCGGAAGTTGGTCAGCATACCGCCCAGCCAGCGAGCGTTGACATAGTGCATGCCGCAGCGCAGCGCCTCGTCACGGATGGACTCCTGAGCCTGCTTCTTGGTGCCAACGAACAGGATGTCGCCGCCCTCAGCTGCAACTTCCTTCACGTAGTTGTAAGCCTCATCCAGCTTCTTAACGGTCTTCTGCAGATCGATGATATAGATGCCGTTGCGCTCGGTGAAGATATACTTCGCCATCTTGGGGTTCCAGCGGCGGGTCTGGTGACCGAAGTGCACACCTGCTTCGAGAAGCTGCTTCATAGAAACGACTGCCATAGTAAAAATACCTCCAAATATTGTTTTGCCTCCGTACACCGTGATCGGCGCACCGTATCGGACGGGGCCGACTGCCCTCCACCCGGATGGGCACAAAAGGGCATAGTGATACGTGTGTAATGCTGAATAATAATAGCACAAAAAAGAGACCGTTGCAAGAGGTTTTCTCTGTTTTTTACAAAAAGATTCTGCAATTTTCTCTTATTTGCTGTTCTGGCTGCTGCCAAGGTCCTCCATTCCCATCCGGCTGAGGGCGTAGCCCTTGCCGAACATGAGATCGTATTGGAGCAGCCAGTGGTTCGTGCTCCACGTCTGCTGCAATGCGCTGGGCGTCTGGGTGGTGGTGCCGTCCCGGTTCAGGATGGTGCCGCGGGTGTTGGAACGGTAGGCCGCCTGAAGCTGGCGGGTCAGGTACTGGAAGTAGAGCGGGGACTTCAGGCCGTAAATGTTCATCATCACCGGCGAGATATCGTACGCCGCAATGGTGCCGAGATCCACCGGCTTGTCGGTGTAATTCGACCACATGAGCAGCGTGGTCTGGTGGAGCTTCGGGTCCGCACTGGAATCGCTGGCGTAGCCGCTCTTGGTGAAGACATCGTAGTTGGAATCGATGGGGTTGTAGTGGTCGCCCCAGAACACGAGGATCACCGGCTCGTCCACCTGCGAGAAGTATTCGGTCAGCTTGCCGAGCATCGCGTCGGCGTCCCGGATGCCGGTGGCGAAGTCCTCCAAGGCACCCAGCGTACTGCGGCTGATGCCGGATGGGGCATTCAGCACCTTCACCCGCTGGTCGTCCGGGTAGTTGTCCTTATTATAATTGGTGTGGTTCTGCATCGTGACCGCGTGGAGGAAGACCGGCGCGTCGGACGAGGACTTCATCTTCTCGTACTGCTGGATGATCTGGTCGGCCATGGAATCATCGGTGACAAGGCCGCTGGTCCAGTAGTGCCTGCGCACCTTGTTGACGTGGGTCATCTTTTCCAAGCTGACGAAGGTGTCAAGGCCGAGGTTCGGGTAGGCCGTGTCGCGGCTCCAGTATTTTGCCCAGAAGCAGTGGACCGCAGCGGTCTGGTAGCCCTGCGTCTTGAGGTAGTTCGGCAGCGAGAATAGAGGCTTCGTTACGTGCTGCTGGTAGGGCTTGCTGCCGTTGGGTAGATAGGAGACCGAGTAGCCGGTCAGGGCCTCGAACTCCACATCACAGGTGCCGCCGCCGAAACTGGGGCTGTAGGCCCGGCCATAGGCGCTGGTCTGCTGCAAGGCATGGAGGTTGGCGGAAACGTCGGTGTCGAAGGCAAAGCCGTACTGCTCCAGTTCCGAGACGTCCCAATAGGACTCGTCCATCACATAGATAATGGTCGGCTGCTGCTCCGTCTCGTCGGCGGGCGTCGTGGCTCCGTAGGAGTCCGGGTAGAGGGGCGACGTGGTGTATTTCTCTGCCGCAGCGGTGTCATCGAGGATCTGGTCAACGGCTTCTTCCGAGTAGCCTTCGGGCTTGCTGATCTCCAAATTGGTGAGGTTGGTCAGGAAGCTGGTGACGACGCCGTAATAGCGGTAATAGCGGTCCTGCATCCATGCGTCGGGCACGATGCCGATGGTTTGGGTCACGGTCGGCTGCAAAAAGACGCCGAAGATCAGCGCACAGGTCGCCGCCGCACTGGCTGCAAAGCCGAGGATGCGGAACTTCCAGCCCGCCTTCTTTCGGCCACGGTATAAAAAGAAGGAGGCTGCGAGCAGCAGCAGGACCAGAACGATGGAAACGACCATGCTGGTCTGGATGTGGATACCGGCTGCGGAGGCCACGCCCGCCGCCTCCGATACCTGCGTCAGGTCCCACGGCAGGAAGGGCTCACCCCGCAATTGCAGGGTGTAGAAGTTGACCGCCGCCGGGACGCAGCCGAGAATGGCTGCGATCAGCGTTGCCAGCGGGGCGAAGCGGGTCAGCCAATCCACGGTCAGCCAGACGAGGAACAACAGCCCCCATGCCAGCAGGTAGGCTTCCCCATGGGGAAAAATGTACTGGGTAAAGGTGTCCGCGGTCAGGCTGCCGCGGGCGATCCACTCCGTGAGCACCAAGATCAGGAG
>OJLA01002293.1_pt1 | contig 11492 bp, 5 predicted proteins | sample 1596611 | NCBI WGS metagenome assembly OJLA01 (sample SAMEA4350168, study PRJEB24818) | metagenome | biome: human; feature: gut; material: faeces | place: Denmark | collected 2013-09
GACAAAGAGAGCCGGCAGATGGCGTGGGTGCAACACATGAACAGCCTGAAAGCGCAGGCCGAGGAACTGGTGCTGACGGAGCTGATCTACAGCTAAGTTTCTTCGATGCCCACATCCCTACCGAAGCTGAACAAATTGGAAAAATCGACCAAGCGGAGAGCGAAAAATTGCCCTCTGCTTTTGTTTTGTCGCAGGCTGAAATCGAAAACGAACTGCGTAAGCACGGCTCCGGGTTTGAGGGTGGCAAGCAGCGTATTATGGCACTGTACCAGACCCAGCCCGACCGCAATCTCCGTGTCAAGGCACTGGCAAAGGAATACGGCATCGGTGGGCACTCCCACGATTATCTGGATGGCAGCAGAGGGTTTGTCAACCACGACGGGAGAGGAATGGAATTTGACCATTACCCCGAACACAAGAAATTCACGTTAAGCTGGACGCAAGTGGAAAAGTATATCGACCTAATGGTCCAGTCCGACCGCTACCTGACGGATAGAGAAAAGGAGCATTACACGCCCCCTGCGCCTGTCAGCGTAAAGCCGGATGGTGCCATAGATCGTGCCAAAAAACTGATCCGGGAGTTTTGTCAGGAGGAGTACGACTCCGAGCCGGACTTTTCCGATCTGACTAAAATCGGCATTGCCTACACCCACGCCACCGATGAGGATATTCCCATTCAGGTCAACGTGGATCTGGTGGGGTATCGAGTGGAGCGGTATCTGGGCGAGGTATTGATAGATGAGCGGCAGTACGAAAGTCTGGAAGACCTGACCGAAACCGAGCTGGAAGCTTTGGACTTTTCGGAACTGGTCAGCGTCACGGATGAGGAATTGGAGCACTACCACAGCAAAGTGGAGGAACGCCCTGCACTGCTGCCGCTGGATGCCGCCACCGAGTACAATGCCCTGAAGGAGCAGCACCCGGATGCGCTGGTGGGCTTTGAGCAGAACGGACAGTTTGAGTTTTACGCAGATGACGCGCAAAAAGTCAGTGAACGTCTGGGCGGCAAACTTCTGGAAAAAGAAACAGCACTGGGCACCGTCCCGGTCATCGGCTTTCCCCGCGACCAGTGGGCATACCGTGCCAAACAACTGTGGCAGTGCGGCGAGAACATCTACCTTGCCGGGCTGAACGAGGATGGCACCCACCACCAAACCAAGTATCTGCGCCGGGAGGACTATCTGCCGCTGGGCATTACCATCCACATGGAAGGACGCACTTTCCGGGTGGATACAGTAAACTTTGATAAGGACAGCGTTACCCTGCAGGATGTGGCACTGGCAGAAATGCGGATGCCAATTTTCCGGGAGGAACCGCTGGCTCTTGTCCGGGAGTTGTACGAGCAGGAACAGGAAGTGATGGAACACCCCCTACCCGATTACAAGGTCGGTGACAATGTTATCGTTGACCTTCCTACCCGAACCATCGAAGGAACAATCGGCTATGTGGGCGAAACGGATGTTCGCATTGACACCAGCGCACAGGGACAGTCGTGGGATAACGAAGTTATCAACAAACGACAATTCGAGGATGGCTTGCGGCAGAATGAACAGGTTACTACGCAGCCAGATGATACTGTAAAAACGGTTGCCATATACCCTGCTGAAGAAAACCGTATGCCTTATGATATTGTGATCCAGACGATTGGCTCAAAATCACCTACTCTAGATGCAGTTGAACCGGAACGATCCACACTTGAACTTGCCGGGAACTTCCACATCACGGATGATGATTTGGGTGTCGGAGGCCCCAAACAGAAATTCGCCCGGAACATCGAAGCCATCCGTACCCTGTTCAAGCTGGAAGAGGAGCACCGGGGTGCCACCGCCGAGGAGCAACAGGTGCTTTCGCAATATGTGGGCTGGGGCGGTCTGGCAGATGCCTTTGACCCCAACAAGGAAAATTGGTCTGCCGAGTACACCCATCTGAAAGAACTGCTCTCTGAGGATGAATACGCCGCTGCTCGCGCTTCTACTCTGAACGCCCACTACACCAGCCCCACCGTGATCCGTGGTATCTACGATGCGGTGGAGCGCATGGGTTTCCGCAGCGGTAACATTCTGGAACCTAGTATGGGCGTGGGCAACTTCTTCGGTATGCTGCCGGACACCATGCAGGACAGCCGTCTGTACGGCGTAGAGCTGGATTCCATCACCGGGCGCATCGCCAAAAAGCTGTACCCGCAGGCCGACATTACCGTGGCGGGCTTTGAGACCACAGACCGCCGTGATTTCTACGATCTGGCGGTGGGCAACGTGCCCTTCGGCAACTACAAGGTCAACGACAAGGCGTACAACAAGTTGGGATTCAGCATCCACAACTACTTTTTCGCCAAGGCCATCGACCAAGTGCGTCCGGGCGGCGTGGTGGCGTTCGTCACCAGCCGCTACACCATGGACAGCAAGGACAGCACCGCCCGCAAGCACATGGCAGAGCGTGCCGATCTGCTGGGTGCCATCCGTCTGCCGAATAATGCGTTCCGTGCCAACGCTGGCACAGATGTTGTCAGCGACATTATCTTTTTGCAGAAGCGTGACCGCCCCATCAACCATGAGCCGGACTGGGTACAGCTTGGCAAGACCGAGGACGGCTTTGCCATCAACCAGTATTTCGTAGACCACCCGGAAATGGTGTTGGGAAATTTGGAACTGGAAAGCACCCAGTACGGTCACGACCTGACCGTTGCACCCATTGAGGGTGCAGTGCTGGCAGACCAGCTTGCAGAAGCGGTACAGCATATTGAGGGCAATTACACTGCGGTGGAGATTGCTGCCCCGGACGTCGCAGATGCGGAAGCACAGCGCAAAACGCTGCCTGCAGACCCGACTGTGAAGAATTTTAGCTATACGGTTGTTGATGGCGAGATCTACTACCGAGAGAACTCTATCATGACGCAGATTGAACTGTCCGACAACGCCAAAGGCCGTGTAGCTGGTATGGTGGAGTTGCGGCAGATCGTCAACGAACTGATTCAGCAGCAGCTGAATGACTTCCCGGACGAGGACATTAAGGCATCGCAAGCAAAATTGAACGCCGCCTACGATGCCTTTACTGCAAAATACGGCCTGATTAACGACAAGAAAAATGCCCGCCTGTTCGATGATGACAGTTCCTACTATCTGCTCTGCTCGCTGGAGAATCTGGACGAGAATAAAAATCTTAAGTCCAAGGCAGATATGTTCACCAAGCGGACGATTCGGCCAGAGCGTGTTGTCACCAGCGTGGATACCCCCAGTGAAGCACTGGCAGTGTCCATCGGGGAACACGGCAAAGTAGACCTGCCTTATATGGCAGAACTGCTGGGCACACCCGGCGAGTACAGGCGCATTACCACCGAACTGTCCGGTGTGATTTTCAAAGATCCCGCCGCCGATGCAGACGACCCGGAAGCCGGCTGGCAACCTGCGGACGAGTATCTTTCCGGCAATGTGCGGAATAAACTGCGCATGGCTCAGCTTGCCGCTGAAAGCCACCCGGAGTTCAAGATCAATGTGGAGGCTTTGACCAAAGCGCAGCCGAAGGACCTTGAAGCATCAGAAATCGACATCCGACTGGGTGCCACATGGCTGAATCCCGCCATTGTGCAGCAGTTTATGATGGAGACTTTTCAGCCGCCCTACCGCATCCGCTATAACAACCTGATCCAAGTCCGCTACTCTCCATTTACGTCCGAATGGCGCATCGGCAACAAATCTGCCGCCGGAATGTATGATATCATGTCCACCGAAACCTACGGCACCCACCGGGCCAACGCCTACAAGATTTTGGAGGACACCTTGAATTTGCGGGACTGCCGCATTTATGATACCATTGAGGAGGACGGTAAAGAGCGGCGTGTCCTGAACCAAAAGGAGACGATGCTTGCCCAGCAGAAGCAGCAGGCCATCAAGGATACCTTTGCAGGCTGGGTTTGGCAAGACCCGCAGCGGCGGAATCTGCTGGTGAAGCAGTATAACGAATTGTTCAATAGTACCCGGCCCCGCGAGTATGACGGAAGCCATATCCATTTTGTCGGTATGAACCCGGAGATCAATCTGCGGGAACATCAGCGCAATGCAGTTGCTCATGTGCTTTATGGTGGGAACACCCTGCTCGCCCACGAGGTGGGTGCCGGCAAAAGTTTTGAGATGGCAGCTTCGGCAATGGAATCTAAGCGTTTGGGCCTGTGTCAGAAAAGCCTGTTCGTGGTACCCAACCATCTGACCGAGCAGTGGGCCAGCGAGTTCCTGCGGCTATACCCCAATGCAAAGCTGCTCGTTACCAGCAAGAAAGACTTTGAACCCGCCAATCGAAAGCGTCTTTGCGCCCGCATCGCAACCGGCGACTACGATGCCGTCATTATCGGCCACTCGCAGTTTGAGAAAATCCCTCTTTCTGCGGAACGGCAGGCACGGATCATCGAAGATCAGATCGAGGAAATCGAAAATGCCATTGCAGAGGCCAAAGAACAGTCCGGTGAGCATTTTACCGTGAAACAGATGGAAAAGACACGGAAAACACTGGAGGTGAAACTGAAAAAACTACAGTCCACCGACCGCAAGGATGATGTGGTCACATTTGAACAATTAGGCGTAGATAGGTTATTTGTGGACGAGAGCCAGAACTACAAGAACCTATATCTTTACACCAAGATGCGCAATGTTGCTGGCCTTTCTACCTCCGAAGCACAGAAGTCCAGCGATATGTTCGGCAAGTGTCGTTATCTGGATGAAGTGACTGGCGGGCGCGGCGTGATTTTCGCAACGGGAACGCCCATCAGCAACTCCATGACGGAAATGTACACCCTGATGCGCTATTTGCAGTACAGCACTCTCCAGCAGAAACAACTGACCCACTTTGATGCATGGGCTTCTACGTTTGGCGAGACCACCACGGCCATTGAGCTTGCGCCGGAAGGAACCGGCTACCGTGCGCGCACACGTTTTGCCAAGTTCTTTAACCTGCCGGAGCTGATGAATATGTTCAAGGAGGCAGCGGACATCAAGACTTCCGACCAGTTGCATCTGCCTGTTCCGGAAGCCAAGTTTGAAACTGTCGTGGTCAAACCCTCGGAGATCCAGCAGGACATGGTGAAATCCCTGAGCGAACGTGCTGCTGAGGTGCATAGCGGTGCGGTTGACCCCTCGGTGGACAATATGCTGAAGATCACCTCGGACGGACGTAAAATCGGCCTTGACCAGCGGCTGATGAATCCGCTCACCCCGGATGACCCGGACAGCAAGCTGAATGCCTGCGTCGACAATGTTCTGCGTATCTGGAACGAAACCAAAGAGGATAATCTGACGCAGCTGATTTTCTGCGATATGTCCACGCCCAAGGGAGACGGCTCGTTCAATGTCTACGATGATATTCGCACAAAGCTGCTTGCCGCCGGGGTGCCGGAATCGGAGGTCGAGTTCATCCACAACGCTGATACTGAAGGTAAGAAAGCGGATTTGTTCTCCAAAGTCCGCAGCGGCAAGGTGCGTGTCCTGCTGGGCAGCACTGCAAAGATGGGCGCAGGCACCAATGTCCAGACCCTGCTGGTGGCCGTGCATCATCTGGATGTAGGCTGGCGACCGTCCGATATGACCCAACGCAACGGCCGAATCATCCGTCAGGGCAACAAAAACAAACAAGTTTACGTCTATAATTACGTCACGGAGGGGACATTCGATGCCTACCTCTGGCAAACGCTGGAAAACAAGCAGAAGTTTATTTCGCAGATCATGACGAGCAAATCTCCGATGCGCTCCTGTGATGATGTGGATGAGCAGGCTCTTTCGTATGCCGAGGTCAAGGCCCTATGCGCAGGCGACCCGCGCATCCGGGAAAAGATGGATCTGGATGTGCAGGTAGCAAAGCTCAAGGTGCTGCGCTCGGATTACCAGAACCAGAAATATCGTCTGGAAGATAAGCTGCTCAAGCATTACCCGGAGGAAATTCAGAAAGTGAAGAACCGTATTGCGGCTCTGAAAAACGATGCCCAAATCGCAGACGCACACCCGCAGGATAAGGAGAACTTCTGCGGCATGACGATCAAGGGCATGGTGTTCGATGAGAAAAAAGCAGCTGGTGAGCGGCTGATGCTCGCCTGCAAGGAGATGCCGAATGCGGATATGATGCTGCTGGGCACCTATCGCGGCTTTGAGCTGAACATTCGCTTTGACAGTTTCAAGAATGAGCATCAAATCGTTCTCCGCGGCGAGCTGAGTTATCCGGTACCGCTGGGCGATGACCCTCGCGGCAACATCGTCCGTCTGGACAATGCCATCGGCAATTTTGCCGACCGCATTGCCGATGCTGATGCCGCACTGGATTCTCTGGAACAGCAGAAGCAGGCCGCAGAGGTTGAAATCGCCAAGCCGTTTGCGCAGGAGGAAGAACTGCAAACCAAGTCTGCCCGCCTTGCAGAATTGGATGCGCTGTTGAACATGGAGCATCAGTCCAGCCGGACAGAACCCGAAGCGGAAGAAAAGCCGGATGCCCGCCCCTCTGTGCTGGCAGCTCTGGAAGAAAAGGCTGATAAAGTGGAGCCTGTCCGACCATTCAAATCTTACTTGGATAAGGATGGTGATGCCCGGTGACGGAGCGCCGTGACCAGCAGATCCATTTTCGTGTCAGCAAAGTCGAACTGGAACGCATTCGTCAGAAGATGGAAAGTTGCGGTATTTTGAGCATTGGCTCTTATCTGCGAAAAATGGCTCTGGATGGTTACTGCCTGAATCTTGATTTACCACAGCTGCGTCGGATGGCGTACCTTCTTCAGAATTGCAGCAACAACCTGAATCAGGTGGCGAAACGGGCCAATGAAAGCGGGCAGCTCTATGCCGCCGATTTAGAGGACTTGCGTAGTCGGTTGGATGAGCTGATAGCTATCGGCAAGCAACTTCTCGCCAAACTTTCGGAACTCTAAAAAAATCCCGCAGCAGGAGGACTGCGGGCTTACATAACGGTTGACATCCTTGCAAGGCAGGGGCCGATACCTTTATAATAGGGGCGAAAGGAAAGGTTGGTGTTTGATATGAGGATTCTGTTCAAGATGGTGCTTGCCCCGATCTCTCTGTTTGTAGCTTTTCTGGCTCTGATGGCAAAGTGGCTGCTTACCTTGTCCAGCTATATTGTTGCACCATTGATGCTGTATATCTTCGGCTGCGGCATCTATACCGTCTATCGCCAGACTTGGAATCAGTTTTTGATTCTGCTGGTTGCTGAATTTTTCTGCTTTGTCCTTTTTGTCGGCGCAACTGCAATGGTGGAGGGCGTTGAACGATTCAGCGGTTGGCTCCGGGATATTATTTAATTTTGAATCTTCTGCCGCCTTCGGGCGGCTTTTTCGTTGAAGGGGGGATCTGCTCTGGCCGCTACTCGTCTGATTGCACTGCATCAGCACAAAGGAAAATCTATTGCCGTCTGCCTGAAAGACCGCACCAACTATGCACAGAATCCTGACAAGACTGAAAAAGGCGAACTTGTCAGCAGCTATCAATGCAGCCCGCTTACTGTGGACGAGGAGTTCATGCTCACAAAAAAGCTGTACGAGCAGGCCACCGGGCGCAGCCAAAAAAGTAACATTATCGCCTATCAGATACGGCAATCTTTCCGACCTGGTGAAATTACGGCTGAAGAAGCAAACCGCATCGGTTATGAGTTGGCCTCCCGGTTTCTGAAAGGCAAACACGCTTTTATCGTTGCAACGCATACCGATCGGGAACACATTCACAATCACATTATCTATAACTCGACCACTCTGGACGGCACAAGAAAATTCCGGGATTTTTTCTTTTCCGGTCTGGCAGTGCAGCGGTTGAGCGACCTGATTTGTCTGGAGCATCAGCTGTCAGTCATTGAAAAGAAGCCTTACCGGGAACGGCAGAAGCGCATCACTTACCCACCAAAGGAGAGCAACCGCGACCGGCTGTGCAGTGTAATCGACGAGATTTTGCAGCAGAAGCCCACCGACTACGAAGATTTTCTGCAAAAGCTGGAACAGCAGGGCTATGAAATCAAACGCGGCAAATACACTTCCGTTAAAGGCGCACGGCAGAAACGCTTTATCCGGTTAAAGACACTGGGTGCCGGGTACAGCGAGGATGAAATCAAAGCAGTCATTGCCGGAAAAGCCGAACACCGCCCACATCAGAAGCAACCTCCCAAAGAGCAGCCGTTCCAGTTGCTGGTTGACATTCAAGCAAAACTTGCCGAGGGCAAAGGTGGCGGCTACGAACGCTGGGCGAAGAAGTACAACTTGAAAGAGATGTCCAAAACGCTGATTTTTTTGCAGGAGCAGAAAATCGGCAGTGCGGATGACCTGAAAGAGCGTGCTGATGCTGCACTTTCTCGCTATCACAAACTGGGCGATTCCATCAAGGCCGCCGAGAAGCGTATGGCAGAAATCGCCGTCCTCCGGGCGCACATCGTCAACTATGCCAAGACCCGGCCTGTATACGATGCTTACCGCAAATCCGGGTACAGCTCCAAATTTTTGGAAGCGCACCGGGAAGAAGTCACGCTGCATAAGACGGCGAAAGCCGCTTTCAATGAATCCGGCCTGAAAAAGCTGCCCAAAGTGAAAGACCTGAATGCAGAGTATTCGGCTTTGCTCACCAAGAAAAAAGCACTCTACCCAGAGTACCGAAAGACACGGGATGAGATGCAGGAAATCGTAAAAGCACAGAAGAATGTGGAACTGTTCTTTGCGGAGGAAAAGGACTCCAAGCAAGTCGAGCAGATCCGATAAAACAGTCCCTGAGAACTTTGCCGCTTATCCGGCAGGGTTCTCAGGGTCTTTTTTGCTTATTGCTCAGTCTGTACTTGGAACGGCTTTTCCGGCAGTTTCAATTTGTTTGGCAACCATATTTTCCAATTCCTCCGTAATCGTTGCACAATTTGCAACACGATAATTCCAGAAGTAAGAAACGCCTTCACACTCCTCAACGGACAAATCGCTGTTGACCAAAAGCAGTCGGTCGGAGGTTACTTTCAGCTTTTCGCACAGAGCAGCATATTTTCCATAATCAATGCTTCGGCTGGACGATTTGGCTTCCACCCAGAAGAATTTTCCGTTGATGGAAAACGCAACATCCAGTTCATGCGTGCTCCCTGCGGATGCCGCTTCTGAAAGAATCACATTGGAGCAAAGCGAAACTTCTGCGCCCTGCTCCTCCTGATAGCGATTCAAAATCTGCTGAACCTGATGCTCCACAAAAAGTTCCAGCCACTTCCCGCTCAGGAAATGCCGGACAGTCTCATTTTGCGCAAGCTCATAGACGATATTCTGCGGATAGATCACAATGGATGCAAAAAGTCCCATTTTATCCCACGTCTGAGCGATTTCCGAAAGTGTGGCAAACGAATTCTTGGAAGTACCCTTTGGGATACGAAACGAAAAAGAGCCGTCACTCTGCATATGTGTCCGAATAAACTGCAAGAAATCCACCACTACCGGGTCGCAAAGAGCTTCGCCTGTTTTCCATGCCATCCGCTGAACGGCAATCGGCGGAAGTTTTTTCGGTACGACCTGCTGAACGATTCTATACCCACAGCGTTCCAGATGCTCCAATGCGGTCAAAGGCTTCGGAGGGATTTTTTCTTTAACTTCGGACTTTTCTGCACCGGATGTATTCTCAGTCAGATAGTTAAACTTCCATCCGTATTCCCAAGCAGGCGAACGGGTCAACACACCAACTGCATGAAATCCGCTGTCCGGTTCCTCCATCGGAAATGTGATTTTGTTCTTTTGGATATTGATTTGGAGCGTTTTATTTTTCAGCGCTATCTGATAAGCGTCAAGAAGGAATTCCTTTCCCTTATATGTCAGCTCACTGGAACTATTTGCAGAAAGGCCAGCATTTTTTGCCAAAGAGAGAAGCAGACAGGTCGCTTTGGGCAGCTCAAGGATATGCTCCATCTGCGCAGCGTCCGGAATCACTTCCGCATTTGCGTTATCGGGCTGCGGCAATTCGTCTGCCGGAGTCTCCTTTGCTGGTGCAGAAACTTCGGGTGTCATTTTTGAAGCAGCCTCAGATTTTCCAGACTTGGGCAAAGGTTTCGGCTCCGTATAGACCTCAGCAATAAATAATTCATAGGAATCGATGCACGAAAGTTTTCCTGCCGCTGCAAGTCCCACATAAATCGCAGCCGCCCGTGAGGAATCGCCATAATACTTTTTAGAATCCGCTGCGGCAGCAATATCAGAAAAAGCATTATATCTGCTCAGCGGCTCCGCCTTTTCCGGGAACTGCTTCAACGCACGGCAGTAGAGCCACTCAAAGAACGAATCCATGTACGGCTCTGTCGGATACTCGTTTCCTTCCAGAGAGTAACGTAGCAGCTCTCCACTGGTTCGCAGCCGAGTGTCCTTATGGACTTTGGGTGGCTCACAGGTCAGAAGGTCAGTGAATGGCCCACCATGTTCAAACACTTTGGTGGCTTCAAAAACCGTGCTGATGGGTACATCCTGCGCAACAGAATCCAGATGCAGCAAAAGCCGCAGAGAAGAAACAGCCTCACCCTCCGGCTGAACGGATGCAGAGCTGACTTCCAGAATCGAAACATCAGGGTCTGTTGTATGGACGGCATCATGGACGGCACGGATATTCTGCCGCTTGCTGCCTTTTATCCATGTGAATGTCACCGGCTGTTCTCTGCAATAGGGATAGCCGGATATGGGAAAACAAATGGTTCGTGTTGCCATGAACACCTCCAACTTTTTAGGACAAACAAGTTTATGTAAATCAAGTATAGCACAATCCCGGATGTGCTGCATAGCACTATTTTCTGCTTCCGGGAATCCATCTGTGCAAAAAGTGCCGATACCACAGGCATCGGCACTCAGATTAAAAAGCATTTTTCAAAAATGTGCAGCCTGCATCCACTGGATGCAGAACACAAGGGGTTTGGGCACAGCCCAACAAGCATTTTGAATTTGATTTTTAGAAATCGGATTCAAAAATTGCAAGTTGGTACCAGCTTGCACTGCTTGCCACAACAATGCGTCCTTTTTGTCCGCAATTTGTAATTTTCAGATTGGAGAAAAACGCCATGGCAAAGACGAAGGCTGAAGAAAAAGCTCTCAACCTTGATCAGATTTTGTTTAACTGCCGGGATTATCTGCGCGCTGCGCGCAACTCCGGCTCGTTCTTTGAAAAGCGTGATATCCCCCGCAGTACAGCCCCGAAGTTCTCAAAAAGGTCATGGAACAGGTAGAGAACTTTGAGGAGAACAATTAAGCATTTTCTCGTTTTAACGTGGGATTAGATTGCTGTAGACCTTAATACAAAAAGATAGATAATGAAAATCTGGTGTCTGCTGGTACCAAAAAGCAGTTTGGCATCCTGAAAGACCTGATGAACCGCTCCGACGTGGATATCATCGTCAATGCCTGTGAAGCCCACCTCCACATTCCCATGGCCGATTTCGTAGTCTATGTAGTTGTAGCGGCTCCGGTCAAACCAGATCTGATAGGTCAGCCCGTTTTTCATTTTCTTTTTGAAGTCGCCCTTTTTCAGACG
>OJLA01002296.1_pt1 | contig 11481 bp, 5 predicted proteins | sample 1596611 | NCBI WGS metagenome assembly OJLA01 (sample SAMEA4350168, study PRJEB24818) | metagenome | biome: human; feature: gut; material: faeces | place: Denmark | collected 2013-09
CTTTTAAATGCTCCATAATTCCATTTAAACATATCTTCTAGATACATTACATCTTTTGTACTTAACATATTAGGTACATTTTTATATTCCATTCTATCACCAATATTATTATGGATTATTTTTATATTTTAATACAAAAAATGTCATATTTCTATGACATTTTTTTGCTATTCAACATTTTTTAATGATGTAACCATATTAATCTTTTTTAAATTAAAATGAGTTACAATAGTTACAATAATTGTAAAAATAACAGTTATAAATAGTGAATAAAAATAACTTAATGTATATACATGTCTATCAAACATTATGTAATCTGGTTCACATGTAGAAATAATAAAATGACTTAAATAAGAACCAAATAATAAACCTATACCAATACCTAAAATAGTTAATAAAACTGTTTCTCTATTAATATATTTATCTACTTCACTTGGATAAAAACCTAATACTTTTAAAGTAGCTATTTCTCTTTTCCTTTCACTTATATTAATATTTGATAAATTATAAAGTACTACAAAAGCTAAAGATGCTGCCGCAATAATTAATATAGCAACAATAGAATCAATTGATCCAAGCATATCATTCATAGAATTTTTCATATCATCATTATCTACAATTGTTAATGCATAACCATTACTTATATACTTTTTATCAAATTCTTTAGAATTTTTATCTTTGTCTTTTAAACTAATTAAAACAGAATTAATTTTATAATTATTAAATAAGTTATTATAAGTATTTTTATTTATATATAAATATTGATTGATATAATTTTTTATAATATAAGAAACGTTAATATCATATTTATTATTATCATTATCTAAAAGACTTATTTTATCTCCAACATCAATATCTAATAGTTTTGCTGTTTTTTCACTAATTATACAACTATTATCACTAATATTATCTATTATATTATTTGTTTTTAAATCAATTAATGATATAGACTTAGAAATACTGTTAAAATCATCTGGTGTTATCATAGTTACCTCTTGCTCTTCATCATTAAATAAAACTTTAATATTTTGAGTATTAACATTAGTAAAATTTTCTACTTTATCATCATTTAGTAATTCTTTTTCAATGTCTATTTGATTAATACTTTCATTTGTCATAAGTAATTTATCATATTTTATAATGTTATTAAATTGAAAATCTGTTACATCTTTAATTGAATCTTTTAAACCAAATCCCGCTAAAATAAGGGAAGTACAACCTGCTATTCCCAAAACAGTAGTAATAACCCTAGATTTATATCTAAATATATTTCTAATAGTAATTTTATCAGAAAATTTTAGTTTTTTCCAAATAAAGTTAATACGCTCTAATAAGATTTTTTTACCACTTTTTGGAGCTTTTGGTCTCATTAGATTAGCGGGTACTTCTCTTAAATTTTTAATACAAACAATTACTGAAGTACCACATATACATAAAATACATATCCAAAGTCCTAAGGCATTATAGTCACTTTTTAATAAATAAATAAATTTAGGAATAAAAAATATTTTTTTATAAATATTCCAAATAACACTAGGAATCATATATGAACCAAAAATAGCACCAACACTACTTCCTATTGTAGTGGCTAAAAGTGAATAGATTACATATTTTAATGTAATATGAAAACTATTATATCCAAGAGATTTTAAAGTACCATTTTCAACTCTATCCTCTTCAATCATTCTCATCATTGAAATAAGACTTACAAGTACTGATATAGCAAAAAATATTATTGGGAATATATTACCAATTTTTTTAAGATTATCACTAGCATTTATAAGTTCTTTATATGAAGTATTATCAAGCCTATCATAAATATACCATTTTGGTTTAATAAAATTAGATTCATCAATACTTATACCATACATTTCACTTGTTTCAATTATATCAGAGTATAACTCATCATATCGAATATCTTGCTGTTTATCTTTAATTAAATCAATATCTTTTTTTACATTATTAATAAGTTTTTTATATGAATCACTATTAGTTAAGTATTTTTTTGCTCCCTTAACTGTTATATATATATTTGAATAAGCCTCTAAATCAAGAGAACCATTATAAACATAAATATAATAATCAACTTTACCACTACCTAAATTAGAATTTGGTCTTTCTGCAGAAAAATATAAAGGACTTATTACATTTCCCACAATAGAGTATTTTTTACCATCAATAGTAATATTATCTCCAAGTTTTAAATTATTATTTTCAAGTAAAGCATTATCAACTGAAACTTCGTTATTATTTTTAGGTAATCTACCCTCTTTTATATAAACATTATTCATTTGACTATTATACTCAATTAATTTAACAACATAATTATTTTCCTCGATTTCTAAGTAAGTATCTTTTTCTTGAATATTAATAGCCAATTCAACATTTTTAATTTTTGAAAGTTTTAATAAATCATCTTCAGTAAGTCCTACATTTGAAATAACACTTATATCATAAACATTATTTTCATCATAAAAATTATCAAGTGTTTTTAACATATCAGGACTTGAGGATTGTATTCCTGCATAAAAGCCTACGCCTAAAAAAGCCATACAAATTAATGATAAAAATCTTTTATAATTATCTTTAATTTTCATAAAAATGTGTTTAAGTAATTTAGTTTTCATATTACCACTCAATATCCTCGATATTCTTAGGTTTATCATTTATAATTACATCACTTACTGTTCCATTTTTAAATTTAATAACTTTATCTGCCATAGGACTAATTGCACTATTATGAGTAATTATAATAACTGTCATTTGTTCATTTCTACATGTATCTTGCAAAAGTTTTAAAATTTGTTTACCAGTTTTATAATCAAGTGCTCCAGTTGGTTCATCACAAAGAAGTAATTTTGGATTTTTACATATTGCCCTTGCTATAGCTACCCTTTGTTGTTCTCCACCAGAAAGTTGAGCAGGGAAATTATTTTTTCTATTTTTTAAACCTACTTTATCTAAAATATCACTAGGATCTAAAGAGTTTTTACATAGTTGAGTTGCTAGTTCAACGTTTTCAATTACAGTCATGTTTTGTATTAAATTATAAAATTGAAATACAAAACCAATATCATTTCTTCGATATTTTATTAATTGTTTTTCGTTTAAATCATTAATTATTTTTCCATCCACGATAACATTACCACTTGTTAGCCTATCCATTCCACCTAAAATATTTAAACAAGTAGTTTTACCAGCACCTGATGGACCTAATATACAAATAAGTTCTCCTTTTTCAATTTCAAAAGAAGTATTATTTAGAGCTTTAATTTCAACTTCGCCCATTTTATATACTTTATTTACTTTTTTAAATTCAATATACGCCATACTCAATCATTCCTTTTTAACTATACTTATATTTTACCAAATAATTGGCAAAAAAACACTATTTTATTTATTTATTCAAAATAAAATGCCATATTTCTATGACATTTTTATTTAATTAGTTTTCTCTTTTTTTAAGAAGTACTGATGCACCTAAAGCATTAACTAATAATATAAGTGCATAAATACTATTATTTGCTGATGTATGAGGTGGTTCAATTGGTTCAATTGGTTCAATAACACCTTGTCCATCAATTTTATAATATACATTAATAATATTTTTGCTTTCATCTTCACTTATTACAAGTGGTAGATTTTCAACAGTTTCTAGAGTGTAATCCTCTTTTACTTTATCAGTATAAGAAGTTATTTTATCACCAAATAATGCAGTACCTTTTTCAGTTAGAGATTCATCTAAAACTCTATTGAAATAATATCTTACTTCATAAGTAAATGTATCTTTTTCATAATATACATCAATAACGCCTTTATTTTTAATAACCTCAGGTATTAATTCAGGATTTGTTTTAACAAATTTATATCCAACATATTTATCCTTTATATTAATTTCCTCAGATTTTACTGTTAAAGTGTCAGACTCTAAAACTTGTTTAGTTTCATAAATAGTTTCAGTATCCTCTTTTACTAAATTACCATCTTTATAATAATTTACAGTATAAGTAAGTGTCTTTGTTTGACCATCATCAAGAATATAATATACTTTAATTATACCACCATTATTAATTTCACCTGGTATAGTTTCTGGACTAGTTTTTTCTAATTTATAACCAACATATTTATTCTCTGTATTAATTTTATCTTGATTTACTTGTAAAGTATTTGGTTGAAGTACATGAACAGTTACTACTTCAACTTGAGTATCATTTTCTACTTTTTTACCATTTTTATAGTATTCAACAGTATAAGATAACTCTTTTGTTTGACTTTCATCAAATACATAATAAACCTTAATTACACCTTTATCATTAATAGAATTTGGTATAGTTTCTGGATTTGTTTTTTCAAATTTATAACCAACATATTTATTAGTTACATTAATTTCACTCTTTTTAACAGTTAAAGTATCACTTTCTAATACTTGTTTAGTTTGCTTAACAACTTGTGTATCATTTTCTACTTTTTTACCATCTTTATAGTATTCAACAGTATAAGATAACTCTTTTGTTTGATTTTCATCAGTTACATAATATACATTAATTATATTATTTTCTACACCTATTGTAAGTGGTAAATTTTCAGTCTTTTGTAATTTATAACCTGTTTTTACTTTATCAGTATATGTAGTTATAACATCATTATATTTAGCTGATTTTGTTTCAATTAATGATTCATCTTCATTACCGTTAAAGAAATAATGTACTTCATAATCATATGAATTTCTTTCATAATATACTCTAATTAAATTTTCCTCAGATGAAGAAATTACAATTTTTCTTGTAGAAGGATTAACACTTGTTAATGAATAACCCTCTTTAGTATTATTTTTAATATTTTCTTCACTTACAGTGATTTCTGTACCTTTAACATCTTTACCAGTTTCAGTTAAAGTATTATCAATTTGTCCATCATAGTAGTATTCAATTTTGTAATCATATCTTTTTGCAACCCAATATACCTCAGGGTTTTTTGTACTTTTTATAGTCTTTGTAGTACCCTTTGGGTCAGTATATGTTAATTCAAAATTAGCATTTGTTGGATACCAACCATCTTCAGTAATATCTTCTTCATTAATTTTTATATTAAATGAGAATGTTTTTCCAGCTTCTGTAATGTCAAATTTTTCGCTAGTATATTTATTACCTTGAGCATCAGTCATTACAAATTTTGCACCAATATTATCAGTTAAAACTGCATCAGTACCAGCATTAGCTTTACCCATTATAGTAGCAATATCTGTAAATTTAGTTACAATGGTTGTAGGATCTGATAAATATACATGATCCGCACCTGAAGCCACTTCACTTAATATTGTACCATTATAGTCATAACCAATAGCAAATACTTCAGCACTTTTTTGAACTGTTTTAGCCATTTCTTTTGTTTTTCTTTCAGTAGTAGCATCCATATATGAACCTGGACCATCTGTATAACCATTATCATCATAGTATAATGTTGGTTCTCCATCACTTATAACAACAACATATTTAATGGCATCTTTCTTTATATTTGATGCCGTTAATAATTCATTTGCTTCATAAAGTCCAGCATATAAATTTGTTCCACCATTTGGTGTACCAAAATTTACATTAGAAAAATCCTTATTATCAAAATTTCTTAAAACTTGAGCATCGTTATAGGCATTGTCAAATATTCCTAAAAAACCATCTTTATCAGCAAATGTTACAAGAGCAATATTTGCAGTTGGTATTTTTTCATGTAATGTTTTTGCAAATGTTTTTGCACCATTAACAGCACTTGTCCATTTTTCATCTCTAGAGCAATTATAACTATTACACATAGAATTAGACTTATCAAGAACTACAACAGCATAAACATCTTTTTTATTTGATGTATGAGTTTCAACATCTTTACCTTTTACTTCAAAAGTAACTTTGTAATTACCATTATCATCAATTTTAGATACTGTTTTGTTAATCTGAATATCGCCTTGTTTAACTAAATTACCCTCAGTTACAGTAATACTATTATTACTGATACTATTTCCAAACCTAATGTCACCTTTCTGTTCTTTATATTCTGCAAAAACAATAGTTGAAACAGCTACCGCAACAAGAACAATTGCACTAGCAAAAAAATATTTTAGTTTCTTCATAAACCAAAAACCTCCTGATAGTTCCTTATACTACCATACATAACTATGTATGTCAACATTTTTTTCATACTAGTATTATAGGAAAAACAAGAGAAAAATATACAAAAAAATAACCAAATTTTGGAAATTTAGCTATTTTACTTCTTTTGCTATAACAAGCATATATTTTTTAGAATATTTACTATACTCTTTCATATTTGAACATGTTTGCATTATTAAAATTTTATCATTATTATTTACCTCAACTCCGGTATCATAAAATGATTTTCTTTTTAAATTTTGTAAGTGGTTAAAATATTCATCTTTACTTGCATAATTTAAATTCATATAGGACCAATCTGAAGTTTCAACAAAAACAGAAAATATTTCATATTTTTTTACTTCTTTAATCGAAGATAAATAAATATATTTATGTTCTTTATAATAATCTTCATCTTTATAATTTTCGATTATCATAATAGGTAAAAAATAACTTGGTGAACTATGTCCAAATATAAGTAATTTATTGCTTTCATCAATATCTACCCTATAATCTAAAAATATTGAACCATTTATATTATAAGTTTTATCTGGTAAATGATTTAAATAATATGAATTATCATTTCCTTGCATTACTACTGTATTAAAATCTGTATTATCAATTGAAATTGTTCCCACCACGTCTTTATTATTATACTTTTCTTTTAAAGAGGTAATTTGCTCTATATATTCCTCTTTCATAACAGGAATAGTATTATTAATATAATATTCATCATACTTTCCTATATTAAAATAAATTATACCAATGTAGACAGACAAACTAATTAATAATATAACTGGAATAATAACTATTAACTTTTTCATAAAAAAATCTTCCTTTTTCAAGAAAGATTATAACATTTTATTAAGTTAAATACAATTAGCATTTAATTTATAATGTTTATTTATTGGTTACCAACACTTATATATTCTGTAAAATACGTATCTACAGCATCATAAGGAACACACTGAGTACCTGTAGGAGTTCCTTTCTTATAATAAGTTATAGGATTATATACATTAAAGCAATTATCAGTAGCATTGTACCCATAAATTGTATAATAATGTCCAGTAGTTGTTGAAGCTAGACCTGTATTACTTGGAATACTACTTCCAACTTTTGAAGAAACAGATGCAACAACAACATTACCTGATTTTAATGATTTATAAATTTTTTCTGCATATCCAGCACCTGTACTATTTAAAGTACCACCACTATTATCAGTATCAACTTTTAAACCATAGTTATTTAAAAAACTATTCCCATTACTTGCGTAATTACCTTTACCGCCACAAAAATTATCACTACTAAAATCATGAGATGAAGGATTACCATTTAGTCCTTTTTTATACATTAATACATAAGATGCTGCAGCAGTTTCTGTTGCATTATTAGGCGTATATCCAAGTTCACTTTGTATATTTGATTTTAAACTATCTCCTTTGCCTAACATCATAATTGCTTCAGTCATAGCTATTGGACCACATGCACAATCCATATATACAGTAGTCCCATTTACATTAATAGTTTCCTGACTTTGATTAATTGTAACTGCACCAAAATTATTAACAGTAGATTTTTCTTTATTACCTCCATCCATATTAATAGGATTTTCTATTGGTTCTGTTTCAGTAGGAGTATTATTACTAGTTTCTGATGAACCTTTTCCAGAAATAGGGTCAACTTTTGATTCAAGGATTGCATCAACTTTATTTACTATATCAAATGTAGTAGTGTCACCCGCTACCTGGAATGTAGCAGATTTGCTTGAAACTTTAACACCAATTTTTGGAGGAGCTTCATAAACTTCAGTAAATTCTATAGTATAATTTGTTGTAAGTGATGCTTCTTCAGCAAACCTTCTTAAAAATACTTCATAGAACTTCTCTTTATTCATTTTAAGTTCTCCATAAGTACGATAATAACCATAATCAATTGCATCAACCATTGATGCCTCAGAAATTTCCTTAATTAAATAATAATCTTGAGTATTTGTCGATGTAAAGCTTTGGATAAGAAGGAGTACCACAATAATGAATACTCCAAATACCATTAGCCAATATCCCCAATAGGATTCTTTCATTGTTTACTCCCTCCTTACTTCCATGATGGTCCAACATCTGGAATTCCATCGCCATTTATATCTAATGTACTAAATGTATAAATTGTCCAATAATCATTTGTTACTATTAAGTTATCAGTATTGCTAACACCAGGTGCTACATAAGTCTTACTAAATTGTTCTTTTGCTTTAGTACGACCTGCTTTGTTTTTAATGTCTACTTCTCCACCAAATTTACCATCAGCTAAATCATCAACAAATGAAGAGTAACAGAATATATTTGCCATTACACATTTACCAGATTCTCCTTCTTTTTTCCATGTGTAACCATCCGTTTTACAATGATCTTCATCTCTTTCTATTTGATAATCATAGCAAGTCATTGTATCATTATTGTAAGATTCTTGAGATTTATTATATTCACGTATTTTAGTAATCATATCAGTGTCCATAACTACTTTTAATGAATAGTTTTCAACCTTAGGATTTCCAGAAGAAGGTGTTGTTTCCTCTGAAGTAGTATCTTTTGCTCTAGCAGTAATTTCATCAATTGTATCTTTTGCTTTTCTTGCTACTAAAGAATTATTATATACACTTGGATCACTTTCCCAGTTATAACCTTTTGGACGATCATTAGGGAATAGATTTCCTGGACTTATAGGTCTAAAGTCATAATTTGGTTTACTTCCTCCACCTTGAGAACCATCCGGTGTAACAGTACATACTCCAATACATTGAACAGTACAATTTGGACAACAATTGTAATTATTTTCACATTCTTCACCAGGTTGACATCCTACAGCAAGAAGTGCTTCTTCTCTAGAACCCTTTTGCTGACAACTTTCATCATAGTGAGTAGTACTACATACATAGTAACTTTGAGATTTTTCAACACAGTATGGTCCCCCTTGATTTACTGGGCAAAGTCTTTCTTGACATTTATCCCAGTCCTCATTAGGATCACATTCAGTTTTATAATGTTTGTTGCCTGATGCATCAGTACAACTATTTTGATTTACTTCATATGTACATGCATATTCATTTGAGTTAACTGCATCATTATTTTTAGTTGTAGTATTTTCTCTTATTAATGAAGATAAACTATTTGTTAAATCACTATAAATTCTTCCGTTTTCATTTACATTAGAATAGAATGTACCAAAATTATTAAGAGTTAATTTATAATAATATGTTCCTGTAGGAGTATTAATTCCCACTGGAAGACCATCAACAATATCATAATTTTTAATTTCATGTTCTGGGGTTTTTTCTATTTTAATATCACCATCATCATGACCGCTATAATATACTCTTTCAGTTTTATATGTTCCTTTTGAAGATGCTATCTTATGAACATAATCAACTTTTGTAATCTTATGTAAAGAATTAGTCATATTTGTTCCAATTCGAATTTCACTATCAATACCAGTATCAAGGTCTTCATCCGGTACCATCCAATGATATTCATCAGCATAATCTAATGTTGTACTACCTTGACATTGTTCGTATTCATTATCAATATTACCATCACAATACCAAGTAGATTCATGTGTATCATCATCCACATCTTTAATTGATGTATTTTCAGAACATGTTACTTTGCCACCTGATGTATCAGCACATTTTTCTGCCTCAACTAAAGCATCAGGGCTATACATAAAGTCACAATTCATTCCATGTTCACAAGAAATACCTTGAACTGAACTAATCCACCTTGTTGTCGAAATACCAGGTTCTGGTTCTTCATAACTATATTGAATATCTGGATTATATCTATAAATCATATCCCAGAATGCAACTTCGCCATAAGCCTGTGATTTGTCAGCTTGTTTACTTGCATAATCATGGTCAGCTGCACATGAATTATATTTATCAACTATTTGACGTAAGTCCTCTAGTAAAGTTTTAAGTGTTTGTTTTGCAGCTTGTGCTTTACTTTCAAAATTCCCCTTTTGATCCTCCCAATCTTTTTGAGCTGTTTTTTCTACTTTACATTCACCAGATGTTGAACAAGAATTTCCTGATGCAGAACAAGTTTTTTCATTTTTAAATTTTCCAAATTCTTTAGGGTCTTTTGAACATTCATCTACATCAATTGTCCATTTATCATCACCTTCAGTAATGGTAGCACATTTAAATTTATTACTATGAATAACTTTATAGATATAATCATAAGGTGCTGATTCAGATGAGTTACATCCAGTGAATGTGCCATTTTTATCATGTGAAGAAGTACAAGTTTCTTGAGAACATATCATTGGATCAGCTTGTGTCCATTGATATTGTTTATAATTTTCATAATTCTCTAACCATTCATTATATGTGTCAAGTATTTCTTTTTGTTTTTTAACAATATCTTCTGTATATTTTTTATAATTTAATTTAGTTGTATAGCAATCTTGTTGTCCTTTTAGAGAAACACTAATTTGGAAATATCTTCCTGATTCAGTACTTTTCTTATAAGGAACTCCAAATATATAATCTTCTTTACATTTTACTTCACAATAATCATTATCTGAAACCATTTGAGCATATTCATCATCTTTTAATTTATACTCATTTCCAGCCTTATCTTTACTATTTTTAGAAAGTAAACATTTCTTAATATTGTATTTTTTGCTTTCAGCATTATAAGCCTCTCTAAATTCATATTCGACATTTCCAGTTTCTTTATCAGGTTCTAAACCATCCTCACATATATTTGGAAGTGTTGAAGTTGGATCACAAGTAGTTTCATCACATAAACTTGTATCTAATTCAAATTCATCTTGAATAGGTTCACCCTCTGAAGCTATAAAGAATCTTTGCTGACCTGTTGTATTTCCAGATGCATATAGTACAGCACCTCCATCTTCGTTAGAATATTCATATTTAAATTTAATTTTTACTTCACAGTCTTCTTCTTCACTATCATCATCTGTAACTTCTTGTGAATCATCACTTGAAGGACGTGATACTAAGAAACCTACGTAAATTGTTCCATTTCTTTCCTCAAGTAACTTTGATAAGTCAGCACCTTCAGAAATAGGTTTAGATTTCCAACCATCTTCAGTATTTATAAATTCCTTTGAAGCACCAAGAAGTTCTACTTTAGTAGCTTCATTTTCTTTTTCAACCTCAAATCCTAAATATTTAAAATATTCAGAGTCAGAACTTGTGTCTGTAATATTTTTTATATCAATTTTAACAGATACTATTTTCTTTATAATTCCATCAGCTTTTTCTGGTTCAGTTGCAGGGCCTTTTTCAACTTTACTTTCACCAGTTTCACTATTAAAC
>OJLA01002299.1_pt1 | contig 11478 bp, 10 predicted proteins | sample 1596611 | NCBI WGS metagenome assembly OJLA01 (sample SAMEA4350168, study PRJEB24818) | metagenome | biome: human; feature: gut; material: faeces | place: Denmark | collected 2013-09
ATATTATCCTTGCCGATGAAGTGGATAAGTCGGGTCTCCGGGTCTTTCCACCATGTCTCCCAGCTGTCGGGAAGTATCTCCTTGGTGTTGGAGATATAGCCGATAGGAGCGTCAAACCACACATAGAGCACCTTCCCCTCTGCACCTTCGACAGGCACGGGGATACCCCAGTCGAGGTCGCGGCTCACGGCGCGGGGCTGAAGCCCCATGTCGAGCCATGATTTGCACTGACCGTAAACATTACTGCGCCACTCCTTATGACCGTCAAGTATCCACTTGCGAAGCACAGGCTCCCACTTGTCAAGGGGCAGATACCAGTGCTTAGTCTCTTTCATCACAGGCTTGCTGCCGGTGATGGCGCTGACCGGGTCGATAAGCTCCTCGGGACTGAGCGACGTGCCACAAGCCTCACATTGGTCTCCGTAAGCACGCTCGTTACCGCAATGAGGGCATTTCCCTATTACGTAGCGATCGGCAAGAAACTGCCCCGCCTCTTCGTCGTAAAGCTGCATAGAGGTCTTCTCTATAAACTCGCCTTTTTCATAGAGACGCTTGAAAAATTCCGAAGCCGTTTCTGAATGAGTAGCCGAGGTAGTGCGTGAATACACGTCAAACGATATGCCAAGTTCCTCGAATGAATCCTTTATGATATTGTGATAGCGGTCCACGATATCCTGGGGGGTAACCCCTTCGCGGCGCGCCTTTATAGTGATAGGCACTCCATGCTCGTCGCTGCCGCCTATCATCTTTACATCTTCGCCACGCAGGCGCAGATAACGTGCGTAGATGTCGGCAGGAACATACACGCCGGCAAGATGACCGATATGTACCGGACCGTTGGCATAAGGGAGAGCAGTTGTTATAAGAGTGCGTTTAAAGTTCTTTTCCATTTTCAGTTTGTTGGATAACAATTTTATTTTCAGTGCAAAATTAGTTTTTTATTGCGAAATATTAAAATATCTCCGACTGCTTGTAACCATACTTACACAACGAATCGCCCATCGTTGACGCTTTTTCTTATACTTTTGCCACACAGGGGCGTAAATCGTTGAATAATTGCTATCAAACGTCACTATTTTAACATCAAGAAAAAAGATGTAAATTTGCAAAAAATTTTATCACGATGAATCAATTACCATCCGACCCCGCCATGCTGTTCAGCTTCCTGAACATGAAGTTGCGTGACAATTACAGCACCCTCGATGAGCTTTGCGACGACCTTGACATCGACCGTGCCGAGCTCGAGCAGAAAATGCTCGAATACGGTTGGGAATACAATCCCTCCGCCAACAAATTCTGGTAACAATAAAACAGCTACGCGCCCGGCTGAAAGCGACTCGCTTCTTTTTCCGTCAGGGAAAACATAATCAATGAAGCATCGAGAAGGCGCGTGACGGCGGCTTATAGCGACCCTTTAACAAGCTACAAAAAGGCAAGAGGTTATAAGGAGGAAAAATCCAGCCTTATAACCTCTTATTCCGTTGGTCATGTAAGCCTATAAAATCTAAAATCTAAATCTAAACTTTAAACCCTAAACCTTAAACTTATAAACTCATAACCTTATAACCTTTCAATTCCGCAGAATTGCGGAATTGAAATTTACCTTACGACTACCTTTACCGTCGATACAGTACCGTCAACAGCCTCTGTCTTCACTATGTAAAGACCGGGAGCGACAGCCACTGTCTGCGCACCTGCTACTGAAGCGACACGCACTCCGTTGAAGCCATATACTTCGGCTGCGGCACATTCGCCTGCTATCGTGATGACTCCGGCACCGGCATTAACGCTGACAGCACTGTTAGAGTCGCCAAGAACCTGATCGATTGAAGCGGCACGCTGCGGACCTGCAATCTTCACCGCATTCTCAATATATCCGGTAGTTGTATTAATAAGCATGGCAATAATGTCAATATTGCTACCGACCTTCACACTCTTAGGCAAAGTCATCTTATGGGTGAACGAGTATTCCTTATCTTTCTCCATAACATCGGGAAGCAAACCGGCTATACCGTCAAATGTGTCGATTGTGCGCGCCACATCATCATAATCCCACTCTACTGAAGAAGGAAGCGACTCCCAACCGCCGCAAGCTCCCAAACGTCCTCCGGCATAATAGTTTGACTGCTTACCGGGAACCTTGTTTTCAATAATTACAAACGATACGCGATACTTTGAGTTTGCAAGCAAAGCATTCACCTCAGCGACATCGTAGGTAACCTTTACGTCACCGGTGATTTCAAGAGTTTTCTCTGCCTCATCAACATATTTTGCGTCGATTGTGATATCGGCAAAACCTTTGTTGCCGCCAAAAGTTTCCACCAATTCAGCAAAATTATCGGGACTCGGTTCTACTACCATCATACGGTCAGCAAGCGAGCCGGGGAAACCGGACACCACTCCGAGGGCTGCGAGCGAATTAATATAGCTTGCAGCTTCCATCTCGTCATCAGAGTGAACCGCAATACCGATGAAATCATCAGGATAATTCTCCTTCATGTAATCCATGCCCCAGATACCTCGCGGACAATAGCCACACCAGCTACCGGTCCATTCCTCTACTACCACGCGACGTTTAACACCATTGGCGATGTTTTTTACAAAATCCTCGACCTCAACAGGCTCACAATAATTGGCGTCATTTACCTTATTCATTGTAGCGCCAACCATATACAACCCCTCCTTATCCATGCCTGTCACGGAAAAATCAACCACACCCGTTCTTCCGGCATTGATATTTACAGGAATCGTCTGCTCCTGACCGTCAACGTCGTCAACAGTGGTGAATCCACCTACAGAGGACACAGGGTTAGCACCTATATTTGCAACCTGCAAAGTCACGTTTACATTATCACCCGGTTTAACAACAGGAGAAATCATATAATCAACCACGCCTGCCCAGGTAGGAAGATTCTCGCCTTCGACACCAAGCATAATTGTCAAGGGCAGCTCCAGGTGAGCCCACTCAACGCCTTGTGCGGTAACCATCCCTATATTGTCAGCACATGAATTAATAGGCTCCTCATAGCCATAGCAAAGCGGATAATAAGAACGCATCTGGGTTGAACGCGGTGCAATAAACTCATATCCAACCGCTATCTCTTCTCCTGTAAACACATACGGCTCGTCAAGCACAATCTCATTTTCGCCCGGAGTTAAATTATTTCCGGAGAGAGTACCGAGCTTGAGGGTTATATCTTTTTCCCAGAGGCTTTCACCGCCGACACCCTTTGTTATGAACACTTTGCCGTTAGTCTTGACTGATGGTCCCATAAGGAAGAAAATATCCGTGAGCTTTGAGCCGACACACTGCTTTGCCACATATTCCGGAATAACGACAGCAGCCCTGTATGTACCCGGATCCCGGAAATTACCGGCGGTCACATCGTTTCCTATTATAAACGAGCAGTCCCACCGGGAGGCTGCATCAGCTTTAGCCGCTTTTCTCACCGTCGGCTTTTCCATTTTGATACTAACTGCGGGATTCACCGTCAATTTGTCGGAAATCGCCGCGGTCATGCCGCCTACGCCAAGCAACAACGCAACGGCAGAAAGTAAAAATTTTCTCATTCTCATATTTTATTTAGTGATTATGCTAACAAAATTTGCCTTTTCGATGCAAAGATACTACTTTTATCAATCCAAATTAAGATTCAATTCGTTATATTTACAGAAAATAACAGTTAATACAAAAAAACAATATCAAAAGTCATTTCAATAAGCTACAGAAATCATGAAACGTCTGTTTTTAATCATCACTGCCGCTATGGCATTGTTTACCTCATGTGCCACACTGACGCCTGAGCAGAAAGCTGCAAAAGAAGCCCAAAAGGCGATTGAGGCGCGTCAGGACTCCATCAGCCATGACATCGCCGTTAAAGCCCTCAACGACATGGACTTTGTACTTGAGGCTGACCGCCTGATATTCAAGCGCGGGAGACCGGCATACGTGTCATCGGTCACAAACTTCATATCGTCGGTTAACGGCACGACCACCGTACAGGTCGCACCCTTCAATGGCGGGGGACCTAACGGAGTAGGTGGAGTAACCGTAGAAGGCAAAGCGTCAAACATCAAGGTATCGGAAGAGAAAAACGGGTCATACACCCTATCCATGAGCGTGATAGGCAACGGTATTTCAGCCGTGATTTCCATTACCGTAATCGGAGGTACAAATCGCGCAACCGCCGTCGTGACCCCCAATTTCAATTCAGAACGTATCACACTTGAAGGTGTCCTGCATCCCGCCTCGGCAAGCAGCACCTATAAAGGAAGGTCATTCTGATACGCACCTACCATGCCAGGCTCACCGACGCGGAGGCAAGTTATGCTGTCACCGGCGGGGTGAGCTTGGCTATTTTTATATACCCGCCGGTCACTTCATGCCAGCGGTTCAGGATATGACGGTAAATACGCCCGGCGACATGTTCGAGTAATGCCGACGGCACAGCCATCTCCTCCTGTACCAATGCTATAAGCTCCGCATAATTTAATGTGCCTTCAATGCAGTCGGAATCGATATTCCACGGATAATCGACCCTTACCGTCACCTCAAAGTCATTCCCGACCTTGCGCTCTTGCGCCGAAACGCCGTGAAAGGCTCTCACTTTCAAGCGATCTATCCCTACTGTTGTAACCATATCTTCCATAACTGCGCGAATTTAATCATTTCACAGTATCCTCACAAACTGACACAAAAAAATCGTGAGATGTATCACGATTCTCTAAATTCTTACTTTACTTCATTCTCTCTTGTGTCTTACGACTCAAGTCTTTACTTGTACATCTCTGATGCTGCTTCAAAATACCACGTAAGTACTTTCTTAAAAAACTTCTTCATAACACTTCTTCTTTTAATTTCCTAAAACATTCTTCATTCTAAGTGTATGCCGCAATCTTCAACAAGCGCCGGGCGGCTACCGGCAGCGATAATACCTGTTAATTTTCCTCATCAAACATCGGAGTGCAGTCGCCGGTAATCCTGAACAACTGGTGGTCACTCATGTTTTTTACGTATGAATTAACACCTTCTTTAAAAAACTTAATCATCTTGTTCATGACTATAAAGTTTTAGTTAATATTTAATCGAGGTCTCTTCATTCCCTCGTTCAGTACTATATACAACTAAACACAGTGCAAAGTTAGATGATTTCCGTTGAAATATGCAATAAAACTATGTTTTTTAACATATAAATTAATATACATCTCTGATTATCTGATACTTAATTTTCTACATTTTTCGATGTTAAATCCATCGAAAAACCGCATATCTGCATAATTATACATAAATTTCAATCTAACAAAATTTTATTACCTTTGCATAAAACATTTATAATATCATGGCACGTAATATCATTCTTTTTGACAATACCGAACTGCGGGAAAATCTCCTGCCGATTACTTTCACTCGACCCGTCGCCGACATACGTTTCGGCATAATGACCATCCGTGAAAAATGGGAAAAAGCGTTCCCCGGCACATATTCCTACTCGACAGTCGAGTATCTGTCGCCCAAATTCCCGATGAAGGAGGAAAACACCAATGATGACTACTATATCGCCGGCAATGTGTGTCCGTCGACAGCTCTGGTAAAGATGCTTGAGACACTACCCACCGGCACGGCGATAATGTCGGGTGACACGCTGGTAGCGCATCACGGCAAACATCACGACAATGAAGTGCAGCTTGAGGAGATGCCTCTTGCCATCAAGACTCTGCCCGATATATTCATGCTCAACGAGCAGGCACTTGCCGATGACTATCGGACTCTTACCGCCGGGCGCACATCGCAACCGCTCAGCCCTACATGCACACTTATCGGCTCCCCGACCCTTCCCGACGGCACTCCGGCTATATTCATCGAAGAGGGAGCTACCGTAGAGGGAGCGATGCTCAATGTAAGCCACGGTCCGATTTATATCGGTGCCTGCGCCGAGATAATGGAAGGCTCCTGTGTGAGAGGTCCGCTTGCCCTCTGCGAACACTCCTATATAAATATGGGCACGAAAGTATATGGCGCGACAACCATAGGACCGTACTGCAAAGTCGGGGGCGAACTTAACAATGTGGTCATGATAGGCTACAGCAACAAGGCTCACGACGGCTTTCTCGGCAATGCGGTAATCGGCGAATGGTGTAATCTTGGCGCAAACTGCGTTGCCTCCAACCTCAAAAACGACTATTCCGAAATAAAACTGTGGAATTACCCGGCTCACCGCTTCCTGCGCACCGGTCTCCAGTTCTGCGGACTAATAATGGGCGACCACACGAAAGCGGGCATAAACACCATGTTTAACACCGCCACCGTGGTAGGCGTGGGGTGCAATATCCACGGCTCCGGATTCCCGCGCAATTTCGTTGCCTCGTTCAGCGAAGGTGGAGCAGCAGGGTTCAGCGATGTATCGCTGTCAAAATTTTTCGATATCGCGCGTCGCGTGATGGCACGCCGCCATGTCGAGTTGACCGACACCGACATAGAGATTTTCAACTCCATATACTCCATTGCCGAGACTTATAAATAGGCAACGGATTATCATCTCGGCGTGACAAGGAGTGTGTGGCGGACTGTCCCCTGCGCACTCCATACGCCGTAACCTCCTATGACATTAGAGCGGAGGTTGCCTGCCGATGTAACAAACTGATTGCCCCCGAACGCCACGACATCATCGTAGTCAAACCAGAAATCATACACCTCCGGAGTGACGGTGCACAGGGCAATCTCAACCAGGTCACCCCACTTGTAATAAGGGGTGAAATCATCGGGCGACGTGTCGGTTTTTGGCGCAAATACAGGCACCTTCAACTCTTCACCCGTACCGTCGGTCTTGACCGTCCCCATAAACGACGGCATGTATCGGCCTCTGTCACCTCGTATGCGTGTCAGCAGATGATAATATCTCTCCCCCGGTGCAGGGACAAAACTCATTGAAATCTCGCAAAGCGAGTCGGAACCCTCAATCCGCGCCACACTTATTCCGGCGATTCTCGCCCGCTGCGGCATCTTGCATGAAGCCTCAGCTGTCATCCCGCCGTAGGAAGCGGTCACACGATATGTCTTCCCCGGTTCGCCACGCATGTCAAATGTGCGGTAAATATAAGGCGGAAAATAATTGTCATCTGACGTACCGGTCATTATTACCTCACGCTCCCCGTCAGAAACTGTGACCTTAGCCCATCGCACAAGGCAATCCGCGACGGGTGTCTTGTCGGAGGCATCGGGCACGATGGTCTTTGTCAATATCACCACGGGATAACCGTCGGAATCAATCCAACCGTCAATCACAAGCGAAGGTTGCGACACCTCGGAGGAATTGTCACATCCCGCAAAGGTCAGAATCGTCACAACAGCGACAAGCAAGTATATCAATGTATGTCTCATCAAAATTCAATCGTATAACTTATTGAAGGCATGAACCGGTACAGCGACGTCACCTCTTTACGATAAAAAAGATTGTCGTCGACATCATAACTGTAGGTAATCATGTCGACATTACGGTGTCCGTAAGCATTGAGAAGTGACACATTGACAAAATGACGCAGCGGCAACCACTTTTCGGTAGAAAACGAATATGTCGCTGAAAGATCGAGCCGGTGATATGCAGGAAGATTGCCGGAATTACGCTTCCCGTAATCCATAAACAGATTTTCCCCTATCATATAAAACGCCTTAATCGGGGTCACCGGCCTGCCGGTGTTGTAAGCAAACGCCGCCGACACCGACCATCGGGAATCAATCATATAGCGGGCGTAAATATTCACCGAATGACGCAGCTCTGACGATGCCGTCACCCAGCCTGTAATGCCGTCAAAACGACGACGGGCTATACCGTAGGCATAGCCTGCGGAGCCGGTCAGCTTGCCGTAATTTTTCGTCAACATCACGTCAATGCCGTAATTATAGCCCTTTCCACTCAATATATTGTCGCGCGTCACATAATCGTCGTCAAGCAATCCGAGCAAATACCCGTCATATTCGGAGCAACCGCGCAACCGCTTATAATAGGCATCGGCGGAAAAGGTGTACGCTCCTTCAAAAAATGATTTATTATAATTGACAGCAGCCGACAATGCCCTCTGCACCGGAAGCCCCTCCGCCGAGCCTATCCAGAAATTAGAGGATAGTCCGACTTCGGAAAAACCTACCTGATGAAGGGTCTGCGTATAGCTTGAAAGCTGCGCAGTGAGCCTTCCCCACCGTTCATCTAACGAGACAGTGACGGCAGGGTCGGCAAGCAAGCGGCGGTAGGTCGACTGGTGATAGCCTGTCAGCCTCACTCCCGCCGACACGACAATGTTGCTGCCGAATTGTCGGAATAACTCGCCAAACAATGCCGCCTCTTCACCATGCTCCTTAGACGGCTCATCTTTAGGCAAATTATTGTAGCCGGAAAAGTCAGCCCATTGCGGTAGAATACTATTGACATATACGGAATATCCGGCTTTGACACGCCATAATCTGCCGAAATCGAGGTCAATGACACCCTTGACAGCTACCTGTGCCATCTCTGACGGCAGACGCAGCCCCATCTGAGGCATCTCAAGCGATAGGCGGTTGTGAAATCCGGAGTAATAGGCGGAATTTTCCATCGCGCCGCCCGGCAGCTTATGTTCCCACGTCACTGCCCCCGCGATATTCCCCCAATTCATCGCAGTGCCGAGTGCATAGGAATCGTCAATTATACGCAGACGGTCGGAATTATGAAAAAAATCGGCGATCACACGGTCATTACGGGTCGGAGTCCAAACTGCGGTGACACTCAAGTCATTAAGATTGTATCTTATCTCTGATGATTTTCCCCGCAACAGACTGCCGTAAAGACTGTTTATATATGAGAGTCGTGCCGATGCAGTGATATCAAGGTTGCGACTCACCGGTACGCCAACCGAGATGCCCGACGATATGATTCCGACATTGACCGACCCGCAGACACGGTCATATTTACCTTTTCTCACCGACATATCTACGAGCGCCCCGAGCCGTGACGACATCGACCGGTCATGAATCGATTTCTCGAATTTCACTACCGGATAATGTGCCGGAGCCACAACCGAGAATATTCCTCCGAAATGATACGGGAAAAAGAGCGGCACACCGTCAATCCGGAAAAGCGTGTGGGAATAGTCGCTTCCCTGCACTGACAGTCCGGAGCCGTAATCACTCCCCGACGTGACTCCGGGAAGCAGTTTCAGATAGCCGACAGCGTCAGCCTCGCCGAGCGAGCGTAATGTCCTGCCTGCCGCCACGGCATCGACCGTCACCGAACCGTCGGCACCGAGACGTGATGTGCGCGGTGATGTAGCCACGACCTCAATCTCTTTCAGCTCCACGCTGTCGACACCTTCGGCTGCCTCCGCCTTCATTGTGACCACGGCTATAGCCGACAAGAGCGATGCGCCCGCTAAAGGCACACCGCTCATATATCGTAAGAGATGTCTTACAGCTCTCAATTATCAATGATTATTTCCAGAGACTTGCATACACATTGAAGAGACTGGAGAACTTGTTTATGGCGTCGGCAAAACGAGCCTCGCCAAAGTACTCTTCAAATGTGAAGCGGCTGTTGTCGTCGACAAACACGATTACCGGCTCGACCATCCATTCGCCGTAACCTGCATAGTACTCGTCGAAATATTTCTGCCATTCGATATTTGCCTGTACGGCATCGGTATTGCCGAAATACATCTGCGCCTTTACATTGTTGTCAAGGGCTGAGGCAAACTTGGCAGCATCACTCTCGGCATGAGAGTTCCATGACGACTCTCCGTCATAATCGCCTGCAACCATCAAAGTACCGATTTTAGTCATGGTTGCCTTTACCTGGACGCGGTCGGCAATGTTAATCATAGCAGAGCCATCACGGAATGTATTGTCGATACGAGCCTGTGAATCCTCTATGTCATCCTCAAAGAGTTCTGTAAGATACTCTTCGTCACACATGTTGCTTCCATTGACAGTAGCAGTCGAAGCAACCACGCGTGTACCGCTGACGAGAAGCGACTGTGACTCGGTCACACGGCTGTTATTACCTTCGATTACAGCGTCAAGCGTAAGATTGGCGGCGCGCATATTGGTCTTGATGCGGAAGTTCTTGCCATTTCTGTCAAGATTGCTCTCGATAGTACTGTGTACAAGTTCCTTGCCGCTTTCAGTGACGGTGACTACAATATTTTTGGGTACGGTCACATTATAGTGGTCCTCATAGACAATCTCCTCGTAATTATTGGTCTCGTAGTTATAATCATAGTCCCAGTCTTCCGTGACAAAATTCAGGTCCCAGTTACCGCCGCTCACCTGAACCTTTACCTCGGTAGAGCCAAAGCGGAATATCACGTCACTGCTGTTGGGATCGCGACGCCATGTCTCAGTACGGCTGTCAGGGGTGTAGATACCCTTTATCATGTCAAACGACACATTATAATTGGTGACAAACGCGTTGGCTGCCCGTGACAGGCTTGCCACGTCGCCCGACATGCCTTTAACCATCGATTTTGCCATTACGGTAAGCATACTCTTGCCGCCAACTTCGAAATTGAAGTCGTCTTCATCAAATTCATACTCGGCGTATTTCTCGGCATAGTTGTTAAACACGTCGACCACTTCCTTCTGATCTTCAGGCTTGAAAAGATTTGCCACTTCGACTGCCGTCTCGTCGAGATAATTTCCGGCATCGGTAGATGATAAGGGTTTATTTACCGAGGGGTCAACTTCACCGGGTCCTACTGACGGATCGCCGCCTTCATTACCTGTTCCGGGTTCCGGATCGTCATCGCCGCAGGCACTGAACCCCACGGTCAACATTCCTGCTACTGCAAGCAGAGAAAAAATTCTTTTAAATTTCATAGTTATTAACTTCGTGATAAATATGGTTTATCAATCTGAATGACAAATTTATGATTTTTTCGCTCACAATCCAAACATCCATCATTTTTAACATAAAAAATCCTTCGCATAAAAAATCCTCTTAGTAACTATTCCGCTATTCAAACAGCTGGTTACAAGCAGAGTGTAGGGAGGGTGTTGCAGAACCACCAAGATTAAGGGAGGTGCCTTTGGTACGTCTACATAACTCACTGATTCCCAGCTCACATCGCAAAGCAATGTCCCTACATTGAGGACAAATACACGGTGCTTACAGCTGATGCGGATGTCTTATTATAACAATTAAACTATTCTATCAAAATGAGACCCGAAAACTATGCTGTCAGAGGTCGATTTTCTTTACGCGGTTGCGCTGGGTGAAGCGCTTGCGCAACTGTATGAGCCGCCGGTAGTAGGAAAGCACGTGAAGCCACAAGCCGCTTGGTGCCACAGTGACATCGCTCACAAGCGGGTCGATGGAGGACGCGGCAGTCGCCACATCGGCGCCAAACTGCTCCGGATACAGCACTATGGGATTATTTCGTGAGAAATATTTTTGCAGGAAGCCGGGCAGTTCATCCATCCCGGAGTTAAACGACAATGACGCGCGACGGGCACTC
>OJLA01002300.1_pt1 | contig 11476 bp, 13 predicted proteins | sample 1596611 | NCBI WGS metagenome assembly OJLA01 (sample SAMEA4350168, study PRJEB24818) | metagenome | biome: human; feature: gut; material: faeces | place: Denmark | collected 2013-09
ATAAAAACTTGTACATTTTTTTAACAATCTCATTTTTTATTCAAACATTGTGAAAAAATTAACAAACTTTTTGAAAAAAATTTCAAACAAATTTTGAAAAAAGTGTTGACAAAAAGACCATATATATGATACAATTATAACAGATTCAAGAAAGAATCAAATATACTGTCTTATCAGCAAGACGGGGAGAAAGCGAGGAACAAAAATGGTAAAAAAAAAGTGAATCTATTGTGTTTTGATTTAGTAGTCAGAACACACGAGGTAAAAGAGCCACGAGTGGTCGAAAACATCAAAATAATAGGTAAGAAATCTGACGCGTTTAAACGCGAAACCCATCTTCCTTATTTGGATAATCCAACCGTAGAAGATGGGTTTCCTATCAATATCCATTTTGAGAAATGGCAATTTGAGATGGATGAAAACAAGTTTATGCAGGTTGCAGAAGTAAAGACAAAAATCGAAAAAGAAAAGGAGAGAATGAAATATGATTGAAATTCGAGACATTACAGATTTAAGTAATCCAACCGAGGAAGTTGATAAAAGAACAACATATCTAATGACTAAATCACCAGATATGGTGAGTATCAAAGAAGTATCAGACGGTACTCAACTGGATATCACTCATGTATGTGAGTTTACAGATATCAACAAAGATGGAGTGCCGGTTGAAATTGAAACGTACATGGACGCTGATGGTACTGTGTACGCGACACAATCCACAACGTTCAAAGAATATATCGGAGATATTCGTAGTATCTTTGAAGGCGAAAGTATTTCCATCATCAAAAAAAGCGGAAAAACAAAAGCCGGACGAGATTTTGTTTATTGTACATTAGCATAAGGTAATAAGATTATTTTCATAGATATATCTCATCTTTACAATGCCCCTACTAATTAGTAGGGGCATAACACTATAAAAAACAGGAGGAAAATAAAAAATGAAATTTAATACAAATTTAGAAAAAGCACGATATAATGCAAGTATCGATAGAATTAACAATAACTTGTCATACTCCATTAAATTAGGGTTGGAACACACAGACTATCATAGAATTTTCCAAGAGCGAATGATAAGTTATAGTGTCAAACTGACGCCATCCGGCAAAATTTCAAAAAAATCGAATCTGACACAATCACAGTTATCAGAACTTGAGCGGACTTCTAAAATTGCTAGCAGATTTCAAAAGAAATATGGAACTGGTGCTAAAAAAGTGGTAGACGTTCAAAGATTTCTAAATACATCCATAGAGTTTATCTATGAAAAGATAAAAAATGCTGAAAATGAAGAAGAATTCAAATTAGCACAGAAATTTGATGCAATGCTAGAAGACGGATTGAATAGATATGAATACGATGAAATCCATTCAATATTGAATAAGTTGGGCGCTTTTGAAACAGATTATCAATATAACCCATTTTTAGATAAATATCCGAGCCGTGCTGAACGAAAGAATTTACAATATCATAAAAAATTGACATATAAAGGTAGGAAGTGATTTTATGAATAAAAAACAATAAAGGAAGTAATTTTATGAATAAAAACAATAAAGGAAGTAATTTTATGAATAAAAAAACAATAAAAAAAATAATAGGCGTGGAAAATGTCAAAATTTATGACGGTGTAGATGACTGGATTGATTCTTTTCCTTTTTGGGAATTTTTGAAAGCAATAAAATTCACAAAATGTCAAAAGAAAAGATTGATACATACGATCATCACATCATTTGATATCGAGACGACGCGTATTGATGATCTATCATTTTGTTATATATGGCAATTCAATATCTATATGAATGGAATACATCACATCATATTGGATAGACAGTTATCAAATATTGTACGTGTTTTCGATAAATTAAGGAAAGCAACAGTAACAAAACAAAAATCACTATTGATATGTGGAGTACATAATCTTGCTTATGAATTTCAATTTTGTAAAAATTTGTTAGATTGGGAAAATGTGTTCGCAAAGGAATCAAGAAAGCCGATAACCGCTATTGCCAACGGAATGTATTTTATTGACACATACCAAATAAGCCATAAAACGTTGTCAAAAGTTGGTAAAGAAGTGGGAGTAAAGAAGTTAACGGAAAAATTTGATTATTCAATTTGCAGAACGAGCAACACTCCCATGTCAAATGAAGAGTATGCTTATTGTTGTTGTGATGTGATTATACCAGTGTTGTATATCCAACAACTCATAAATGATTATTTGTTGCTGGAAAAATTTCTTCCGGTTACACAAACCTCTAAAATCAGACATATAATGAAGTCTGAATTCAAAAAATCATATGGAAAAAGTTGGAAAACAACCGCCGAGTGGCTAGGGGATAATCTATATCCCGAGACATTTGAAGAATATAAAGAAGATATGATATATCTATTTAGAGGTGCATGGACACATGGCAATCCACAACACGTTGGGTCATGCTTAAAGAATGTAGATTCATATGACATAACATCAGCATATATTTATACAATGTTTACAGATTTATTTCCAATGGAAAAATTCCACGATACTGAGTTGGAACCGCAAGAAATCGACACCGCCACCACCGCCTTTAAAGGAGTATTTATATTCTATAATATAAGGGCAAAAAATAACATTGCTTATGAATCCTGCCATAAGGTTTCCGCTAAAGGTGTGATAAATGATAACGGTAAAGTATATTATGCAAGGGAAATGAAAGCCTATTTGACTGATGTTGACTTTGATTTATATATCACTCATTACGAGTGGGATTCCTATGAGGTTTTTGATTTACAAGTGAGTAAAAAAGCACGTCTGCCCCGGTATGTAATTATACCAATGATAAACGCATATCTTGTCAAACAAAAAAAGAAAATGAATCACGAAAGTTATATAACCGAAAAGGAATTAGTTAACTCATCTTATGGAATGATGGTAACTAAAATACCGATTACGGAATCTAAAGTTATCGGTACTAATTGGGTAACTGAAGAACGTGACGACCCATACTCCGATAGATATAGAAGTTTTCTGTCCCCATACTGGGGAATATGGGTAACTGCATATTCCAGGAAACATCTCTTTGATGGAATAGATTGTTATGATACTTTTTACTATTCTGATACGGATTCTATTAAAGGTAACGTGTCAAGTGAAACAATGGAAAAACTCAATAGTCAGATATTTGAAAATGTGAAAAAATCAAAAGAATTCTATCATATAGATAATGAGTTGGTTGACGACCTTGGACAATGGGACTACGAGGGTAGAATCGATTTATTCAAATATCTCGGAGCTAAAAGATATATCTGTTATAAAGACGGAAAGACAACCGCAACTATAGCCGGTTGTCCAAAAGCCGAGTATATATCTCATTATTCTGGACATATGTTTGCTAAACAGTTTAGTGAATTCAATAATTTGTTCAGTTTAAAATCTGTAAAACTTCGGTCACTGTATGATGATAAGTCATATCAAATAGAGGTTGACGGATGTGTTCAAGAAATCTACGGGTGTAATACACTGATACCAACTGATTTCACTTTGAGTATGTCCGGAATTTATATTGAGTTTATCAAATGGTTACAAAAAAATAAAATGGAGGGAAAAAATTATGGTAGATAAAATAAAATATATTGATGGGAAGAAAGAAAATGGTATTCAATATGATTGGAAGTTTTTAAGAAAAGAATTCCAAAAATTAGGAACACCTAAAGACATTGCTACGCCTTTTACGATATCAAAATTCTACGAAAATGGATGGAATATCATGTTATCCGAAAGAAGTATCGGAAAAACTACTAATTGGTTACTTCTGGGTTTGATTATGTATTGGAATTATGGAACTCAAACAATTTATCTCCGAGATACTGACAATGAAATAAAGCCGTCCAACTTAAAGAAGTTGTTTGACGTGATTATTCAATTTGGATACATACAGAAGATAACTGGTGGACGATGGAATTCATGTTTTTATTATGGCAAAAACTGGAAATTTTGCAATATTGATGAAGAGGGGAAAATCACTGAAAAGGCTGGCGAGGCATTCTGTATTTGCGTCGATATCCTACACGCAGAAATACTCACAAAGTCGTCATTTAACGCACCAAAGGGGGATTTAATTATTTATGACGAATTCATAAAACAACACATCTACAACCCTAATCAGTTTGTAGATTTAATGGACTTTCATAAGACTGTTGCTCGATTCCGGAAGTCTGTAGTGACTGTTATGCTAGCCAATACAATCAATCCGGACGCAGATATTTTCCACGAATTCGATATATATGACACCCTTTCAGAAATGGAGATAAATGATGTCGTACGAATATCGACAAAAGAGGGAACTAACATAGGAATAGCTCTGATCGGTGCAAGACAAGAAATTCGAAAACTAAACTCCGCAACGAACCACCTTTATTATGGGTTCAAAAATCCTAAACTCAATTCGATTAAAGGAGGAGAATGGTCGTATATAGAATATCCTCATATGACTCGAGACATAATATATAAAGTACTGGACAATTCTATCCGAATAAATACTCTGTCTAATACTTTGAAAGTAAACGTGTGTCAGTCTAATGGTATTGGAATATTTTTATTTGTCACTTATGCTAATAATAAGATTTTTGATGATACCATCATTTTTGACGCCAATACAGACGTGGCGGACTATCGGACTTTTTCAAACTTCTCCAATCCAGTAGGCTCATTAATTAATAGACTTGTAAATGATAATAAGGTACTATTTGCAAATAATAGAGTTGGTAGACTTTTTTATAATGAGTTGAAAAAATTGTAAAATAGAACCCTATCATCTGATAGGGTTCTTTTCTTATTTAAATAATAACACCACTTTGGAGTAACGAATAAATCTCTTCTCTTTCTGAATCTGTCGGGGCATTATCATCAAAATTTCCGATACGTGGATTTTTACAAATAGTTAACCCGCTTAATTCAGATAATTTTGCTGATTTACTCCAAATATAGCCTACGGTTTTTCCATAATTATCCGGTACAAAACCGATTGCTGACTGTATGATTAAAGCACATCTATTAGGATTGTAGTATGTTGTATTAGTTGTCTGAGCCCCGAGGTTGTTTATTGGTTCTGTAAAAATTCCGTTTCCAACATTTAATAAGGAAGATGGATTTTTTGTACAAATACCCATAGTTACATCAGCCGCCATCTTTAAGATGTTAGTGGAGTTCTGCATTGAGTTATCCAATGCTAACGGAATATCTACTCCACATTTTCCTTCATATGAGCCGATGAGTGACCATTCCTTCGATGGCGTTTGAACAAAAACGTTATAGTGAATGGTGCCGGCAATCACGTCGACCGCTCCATATATACGAATGGTTCTACCTACAACCATATTTCCATCAATCGGAACTATCCCTATAAATGGGATATAGATCGACACACTAGTATAAGGTGGATAGTCGAGAAAGTTGCCGTGAGTTGGTTTGTTACTCGTCGAGTGCCGCATAGGAATTCTATATTCAGCTAAAAGGGGCATACTCTGTTTATCTGACTTTATGCCGTCGCATTCAAAATTATCTAACGTATATCTACCTAACTGAATGTGCTGGGCGGTTGACCGTTCAAAAAAAGTATCAATGTTTATGTTGAGTTTTCGTAAACCCACCACATACTTATTTAAATCACCATACGCACCAGTTAGCAGATGTACAGCATAGTCGCCAAGAGTTGTATAATCTGACGTTATCTGTGTTAAAATCCCATTCCAAAACCAATCACAAAAAGCATTCAAGCCGTTATATTCAAGAATATAATATTTGTTGGTCGGTGATGTGAGAATGCTTCGAGTTGGTGTGTGGTCGGTATTGTTCATACCGTCCATATCGTCATCATCTCCGCCGTTATCTTTTTCTTCCGGTGGATTTCCATCCTCTGATTCTACAAAATTATCATCCGAAGGAATAGTACCGTCTGACAGATACTTTTGGGCTTTCTCCAAAGAATGTGTTGTATGAATATTTAAGAATAGGGGGTCTCCATCATTACATACCAAATCTTCTTCTATAGGTTTATACTCCAAGTTTGGGTATATATTAGCGAGCCACCATGACCTCATGGTTTCAACATCGATTCCAGTAAAATCCCTATGGTCGTACCAATAGGCGGAGTATTTATATTGAAATTGTCTGTCTTGTACGTTATTTGAACCGCTAGCACTATATGTGGAAGTATTTTGGCATAAATAGTTTATGTTACATCCACTATTTAAAAGTGTTTGAGACACTCCTATGACAACCGGGGTAGTTTTGTCATTCTTTAAGGTTGGTGAATTGCTTCCAATACCTAAGCCTGCAAAGTTCTTTCCATTATATGTTGCAGGTATTGTCCCACCCCACTGTATAAACATATCATATGATGAACCAATAGTTGTTGTACTTGTAGAGTATATGTCTCCATCTTCCATTGTATACAAGTCGTACTTGTTTTCCATCAGATACTTGTCTGTCTCTTGACCGTTCTCTTTCATAACGAAAGACACCCTATACCTTCCAACATTTACAGAAGCAGAACCCTTTCCTAATAAATAATAGGCAGTGCCTCTATAAGTTTTTCCATTATATGTTACTGTGCTGTTATCATCAATATATATAATAACATCTTCCGAGTTAGTAAGTACACATTTATATCCTGTAAATTGAACGTTTCCTAGATTACCTCCGTCAGAAAGTATTGTTGATTTCTGTTTTAGATTTAACGGATCACTGAAATATATATATCCAATCATTATATTATCTTCCTTTCTTTTCCAAAAGTTGTCAAAATAAAATCATCATTTGGTACAATTATAGGGTTACCAAAATTCTTAATTGTTAGATTACGGTTACTCTTAATTGTATAACCGTTATCCGGTACTTGGTACGAACAGTTGTTTTCTTGTCTTTCCACGTACTGGGTACTAGCAAGAATATCTGTTTTAAATGATTTTAAAACATCAACTTTGCATTTTAATTGCACAAAACCATCTTCCCGAATCGTAGAATCTACTACATAATAATATCTGCGGAGTTCTGGGATATAGATATAATTAAAATTGATTACATCAGTAAATGAAACCAACTGGAGGGATATGGTGGGGGTTTGAATACTCATATTGTGTACAATCTCTGCATTTGAATATGTCTCTACCGGAGTTAAAGTTTTATCAACTTTCCGAGAATCCCCTAAAAATCGGTATGTTTTAATCGTCATAATAACCCTCCTCCGGCACTACAAAACCAATTGATAGTTCTTCAATAACAGTCCGATAAACAATATCAATAAAGTCAAAATTTGACAACTTTCTTTCTGATTCTAACATTTGTGCAGATGTTGTAACACCGATATTTCCATGAATCCTGGATGTAGTGGTATGTTTATCTTTTCGAATCCCAGATGTGATACTCAAGTCTGCGGTGGTATCTGTTACTGAATCGTAGGAATGTTGGTTTTTTAGTGAGTTGTAGTCAGTAGTATCCTTATAACCATTGAACGTTGTTTCAACAACATTTTTTCGATCGGCAAACGTCAAAGTGTCGTCTGTCCCAGTTGGGGTTGTACTGGTGGACTTTGATATATCTGTCAAACCACTATTAAAAGCCCTCGTCTGATTAGTAGAAGTTACTGTTCCAGTCTGTGAGTGGGTTTCCGACCCGGCAAAAGCGGTAGTTTCAGTCATTGTGCCTGACTTTGAATTGGAAAAACTCCCGCTTTTTGTGTCAACTTCAGATCCTGTGCGGACAGTTGTCGAATCTGTTTTAGAGTTATCCGTGTTACTTCCGTCAATATCAATAGTTGTATCTTCCATGCGGTCATAGTTTTCAATAGGGTTGTACTCTTGAATAATCGTTCGATATAGATTATTAAACCTGTATTCATTCCTCTTTAATATTCCAGATATTGTTATGTCAATCAAATCGGGGTCAACCGCACAAGTCGAATCTGGATATATAACGGTCAAGTATAATCTATCTAACGAGTTTTGACCAATCGTTAAAAAATCCAAATCATCATACCATTTAGGGACTTCGGGAGTAAACTGTGTTGGGATGATAAGTGGTCTACTTTTGGATTCTAACCATTTATATATGTTGTTAAATGTTATCATTATCTTTTTCCTCCTTCTTTCTTCTTTCTTCCTCTGGTTCTTCCTCCTGCACTTCTCCCTCTTCCGGTAGTTCTTCATAACCGCAATTTTTGAAGGACAAGCCAAACTCTACGGTTGCTTTGATGTTAAATAACTTATTTAGTTGTTCAATTGCTTTCTGCCGTTCAAACAAACGGTTGTTCGGATAAATCTTTGAATACGTCTCGTAACCGTCGATTTCCTTGTCGTTCAATTGTGCCATCTTTCCGGAAGAATTGATAGCAATACCGTAATATGTAAGTCCTCTACGTAACACATCATCATGCAATTTAGAAAGATACTGGATTTTATCCATAATAGTGGGGTCTGATAGATTGATAGACTTGACTTCTTCTTTTTCCGGGTGGACTATCCCTTGAATGGTGTCTTCTCCTGTTATAATCTGTGGCTTCCCATCTCTCCATTGTTTTAGAATGATTTTGATTGACTTAATTATTTTTTGTGATTTAGCAACAATTGCCATATAGGGGCGTGAGTTATAAACGCATGCAATTATGGAATTATCGCACTCTGTTAGAACCTCTGAAAACTGACTTGCTTTCAATTCCGGAGTGTGAGTTTTGTTATTCCACATCAATACAATATCTTCTCCAATTGTACCCGAATAACTTTCTCCATTAAAGAAGAATATTGTGGCTTGTGATGGTATGCCATCCTTATGTATTTTCCCCGAAAGTGATACGGTTCCATAGCATAGCATACCGTCAATCATACAGAATCCAACGCAACCAATGTTTGTCAAAATCTGCTCCAGTAACCACGTGTCCATGGTTTTAGTTTCTTCGAAATCGTATACAAACATTTGTGTTATCAAATCCAAAAATTCTTTCTGATAACAATATGACCTAATATCTGACTTGTCACTTTCCTTCATTTTATTAAAATCATATAATGGGGAAATAGGTACTACATTTGTAGTACCTATTCCCCCCATGTATTGGGGTTTACTCATTGTCACTTTCCTCCATTCTTTCAATTAGCTTGGCAATCTCTAACGAGTTATTATTGATTGCCGAAATAAGTGCCGTTTGAGTTTTAAAAATATAGTAACACAAAACTCCGCACATCACAATCGGAAATCCTACCGTACTAATCGCTCCAATTATTTCATTCATAAAAATGACCTCCTTAAACATTTATGATAACGTGACCAGACTTTCCTACTAAATCCCCTTTATGAAATCTTTGAGACTTAATAGCATTATCGACGCGTTTGAATTTTGTTTTGTACTGGTTTACAATATTTGGTAAACTGTACGTTGTCAATGAATACGGAAGTAGTGATTTTCCGTATGCGAAATTAACCGCACAAACCGCTAGTAGACTACAATCACAATCACATGGTTGAATCTGATAGATTCTATCAATATCCCAGTTAATTTTTTCACACTGAATATAAAGAGATTTCCGGTTGTTTTGGTTATATCCGATATTGTTATTTCTTGCTAACATTTTAGTGGCTGTTGCCGCTTTTTGTCCACGTTTCTTTGACCGGAAACGAATAACCCATTTTTGCCTGAAATTATAATATTCTCCGATTTTAACTTCTTTTCCGTTTTGGTCGCCGACAAGGTCGTCAATGACCTTGCCGTTTGAACCGATGGATGCCCACGCGAATAGATTTTTTATCATTTTCTTCCCCCCCCTTTTTTTTAATTGAGCGAAAAAGCCACAATATTGTAGTCGGTGTCGAGAATGAAATTGATGAGCAGGTGCAGATATTCGTTCCAGAAGTCCGCTGACGCGGTATAATTTGTTGTCATTTTTTCGCGAAACGCACAAATACCAAGTGCTCGTTTGTCAAACACAACTCCAATGATATTATTGAGTGTTACCGCGTCAACACCAAGTCCGAGTTTGTTTGTGGTGTCGGCACTAAACGAAATACTTGATACATCGCTAAAACCAAAAGGTGTTGCGTCAGAAGTTTCTCCCTTGACCGCCTGCCAACGTGGTATCTCAACAAACTTTCCAATGTCGCGTTCATCACGGTTATAAGTATCCGCCAACAATCCATTCATTCTTGCTTTGATAAACGGGGTCAAGAAGTATGCGTTCTGCTGAATGGCACCAACTGAAAGATTCCTGTTATTATAGACATCTGTGCGTGCTTTCATATTGGATCTAATTACACCGATTTTCTCACTTGCATATGCGAGAAAATCTTTATTAAGAAGTAACTTTTCTGGAGTATCTTCTGCGGTAACTCCCTCAACACCATCAGCGATTGCCATGGTTTTCAATCTGACTTCTGTGTTTGTAGCCTTGCAACTTTCAGCGATTGCCGAATTTACCAACACATTCGCCCACGAATCGAGAACCATATCACGGGTTTCCCGAACAGATTCCCGAATCTGTGAAAGAAAACCATTCAAAGCATCCCAACCTCTGAATGCCTCTTTCAAAATTTCTGCCGAAATAGAAATAGGAATCATAAGATCTTTCCCCTCTTCATAAACTTTCGCAGTTACTTTCGGTTGGAAGAAAGTGTGTTCCAATTCTGCATAACTCTGTTTATTTACTGGCGCGGACATTGGATCATCGTATACGTCTGCAATATCAATTTTTGCACGTTGTACAAAACCACCCCATTCGATACGGTCAACTACAATGTCGCTAAACATCATCTCATAACCGAGCGTAGTGCAGTCAAATTTTGCCATAAGAGACACAAGTGCTTTTGTGAATTTTTCAGTTATTCCGAGTTCGTCGATATCATGTCCAATATCAATGAGTTTTTCGGCTGGGATTCCTTCAAGGTATCCGTTTTGCTCCATATAGTCTTTACCCATACTTTGAGCAAGTGCTTGTTGAGTTAAAACTTTCACGTCTTCAAGTTTCATTTTTTGTTCCTCGCTTTCTCCCCGTCTTGCCGATAGGTCAGCTTTTTTTACTTATTTTTTAGTTTTAAAGTTTGAAATTCTTCAACTTTTCCATAACTACAACATTCAAACAAACCATCCTCTAACTGCGATTGCAACTCCGATTTTAACTCATCAAGAGTATTTCTTGTTATTCCCAATATTGAAAAATCATTATGTCCCAAAACATCACTATTCAGAATCTCAACCACTCTTTTGTCTCCATTTTTCGAAAAATCATAAATCATTGATTCTCCAAAACTCATCTTCTGACGATGACCATCTTTCCCATAGATTTTGTAAAATTTTGTTACCATAATTATATACCTCATTTCTATAATATTTGATTCTTTCTTGAATCTGTTATAATTGTATCATATATATGGTCTTTTTGTCAACACTTTTTTCAAAATTTGTTTGAAATTTTTTTCAAAAAAGTTTATTAATTTTTCACAATGTTTGAATAAAAATGAGAT
>OJLA01002303.1_pt1 | contig 11469 bp, 11 predicted proteins | sample 1596611 | NCBI WGS metagenome assembly OJLA01 (sample SAMEA4350168, study PRJEB24818) | metagenome | biome: human; feature: gut; material: faeces | place: Denmark | collected 2013-09
TTGTAAAATTTTTCATCAAGTTCTATTCCCACAAATTTTCTTCCACACTTAATAGCTGCAATTCCTGTTGATCCACTACCAGATGTAAAATCTAAAATTGTATCTCCATTATTTGAAAATATTTCAATCAACTTTGTTAGTAGTTTAACTGGCTTTTGTGTTGGATGAATATTATTTATATCTTTTTTCTCTTCAAAAACATTTTTAACTATTTTATCACCTGCTGGAATATTAAATATTGTTTTGTTATCCTTATCCCACATTCTTTTTAAAGTACTATATTTGATAAAATTATCCATTTTATCAATGTGATATTTTTCTATAAGAGCATTATAATTTTTTTCAGTTGGTATATAAAATGTTCTATTTGAATATCTAAAACAATGGTCTATGCCTTGCCCTAATTCGTTCATAATTTTTTTTTTGCCAACACCTATATATTCTAACATATCTTTGAAATACTTTCTTATTTCAACAGAATTTGATTCATCTAGCGATTTTCTAATAAGCAACATTTCCTCATAATAATTTAATGGGGTGGTTTTAGCAGAAAATCCATTAGCATGATTATTTTTTACCCAAATCATTTTATTTGACAAGGAATACTTTTGAAATATATTTAACTCATAATTGATTTTGAATGTCATAGGTTCTTGTGAAAACAATATCATATTTGCATTTGGACGTGATATTTTAAAACAACATTCAATCATTTCTTTAATATCTATTGGACAATCCCACATTGGAATATTTCCTTTATTTTTCCATCCTTCGATAGATAAACCTTGTATTGTTCCATATGGGATATCAGTTATGATATGATCAAATACAACGCCCTTATTTATTAATGCATTCATTGTTTCAATACACTCACCATTTATTAATATAAATTTATCATCATAATAATAATCTTTTATTAAACCTTTATCTTGTATTTCTTTTAATATAGCTTCATTAATATCTATATCAACTCTTGAAAAGTTTGTTCTAGATTTTACTTCTTTGTTATGTTTTTTTATTTCATCAGCTAACATTTTAACCCTCCTACTTCTATAACAATTATACCATATATTAGAAATTTAATCATCAAAATAAAACAATAATTAAAAAATTAAATGGAGTACGCAAAAATAAATAACTACTAATTTTATTATTATTTCTAGTTATTTTGCATTTCAAACCTTTTTATTGTAATTTGTTACGGATTAACCAGAGAAATCGTATCTAATTTGTATCTAATACCGAAAAGCAGTAATTTATTTAAACACTAAAAAATCCCGCAATCCCTTATAATTGCTGGCTTCTAATAAAAAATGTTCCCTCTTTCGAGGGAACTTCAGGGGCTATTATATTAAAAAAGATGATTGTTTAAAATCCCCGTAATATCGACATATAATTCATATATAGTTTAATAAAATTTAACTAAAAATTAAGAAATTTAATTCAATTTAATGGGTAGCTGATGGGTAGAAATTACTCATCAGTTACTCATTTTTTAATTTACTTTTTATTATTATGCATAAGACATCATGAAGTTATATTTGTGTATACCTTAAATATACTTAATATAATTTTTCTATTCTACAATTCATTTAATTTATTCAAAATATCATTTTTTTCTTTATTAAGTATATTCTCTGAAATATCAATTGCTGGTTGATAAATATTCATATTTCCATCAAAATGATTAAATTCATTAAGTAATGTCTTCTTTGAAAAAAAGAAAATTCTATTTTTTATATCATTATTATTACTTGTTGAAAATGCAGCATTTATTATTCCTGATAACTGATCTGTATGTTCACCAATTGTTATATGATATTTATTAACCAAAACTTTCTCTGTTTTTAATCTTAAATACAAATAAGTAAAATTATTAATTAAAACTCTATTTAATAACGGATAATTTTCTTTATTAATAATTTCTTCAACCAAATCAAGATCTATAGAAAGAATATCATCTACACTCAATTCGTAATTATTATTTAAATCTTTTGAAAAAACAGTTTTATAAATTTCATTTAATTTAACAGAAGTTTGCTCATAACCATGCATTAATTTTGTTAATTTATTTTTATTTTCTTTATCAGCTATAAAATTAAAGTATCCACGCATAAATGGAATTAATGATAAAACAAACATTTTTTCATCTTTTATTTCAGAATCAATATCACTTTTTCTAAAAAAATCTAGTAATTCTGGTATCGATATCATTAATTTTTTTTCTTTCTCAGGAACATTAATAAATCCATTAATTTGATTTTCATAGTTATTAAACAAAAATAATTCAAACCATTTATTTGTCTGATAAGTTATTAATCTTATTAAATCCATATTATGAGACAATAATATTGTTTTTTTATCTGATAAAATTTTAATAATTGAAAATACCAATTTGTTTTTAAAAATTGAATCAAAGCTTGAAATAGGATCATCTATTACTATAAATTCGTTTGGCATATTTTTGGCCTTTAATAATTCAAAAGCTAACGATATAAAATTTTGTTCTCCTGAACTTAATTTTAAATCTTTTCTTTCAGTACCTAACAAATAATCATCATTTATTTTTATAGTTATTTTATTATTTTCCCTCATTAATGAAATGTTTTTATTAATATTCTTCTCTATAAGTTCTTCTATAAATAATAAATCCTCACTTGTAAAATTTAATTCACTATTTAACATCTGTTTATATTCATCATACTTTTCAATAAATGTACTATCTATGGAAGTAAATATAAAATTATTTGATTTTCTAACATAGATACTTTTATATTCTTTTAAATTATTTATTAACACAACTAATAATGAATCGTTTCCCAAAGCTATACTTTGTATTAAGATATTTTTAATATCAAATGGATCCGTATCAGATATTTTATTAATTATATTATTCAAAATATTTTTAGTAGTTCGATCTAAATTATTGATTATAGTATTTTTTTTATCTTGTTTTTCATTTAAAAGATTATTGCAATTTATATTTTCTGTATAACAAACAATACAAGTTGTTAAATTTTGATATTTACTTAATATATCAATTGCATCATCATATTGCTCAATGTTTTTTATTTCTTCATTTTGAATTATTTCTCTTATTTCTAAAATTTGATTTATAATATCGCAATTTGATTCATCCTTAAAAAAATTTAGTTTTTCAATATCATATTCTTCTATTATCTTTTCTTCCATACTTTGAACTAATTGTACTAAATAATCTTTATCTATAGCATCTGCATTATTACTTCTATTAACTATATTCTTAATAAACTCTCTATTACTATCTGGGAACCAATTAATTCTTTTATCAGTTTTCTTAGTTATTCCTAATTCATCTTTATATCTAGATTTTAAATTATTATATATATCTAATATTTTATTATCTAACCATTCTTTCAATTCAAATTCTCTAGCTATATTATCTCCTAACAAATAATCCTTGGCAACTCCCCCAATAATATTTCTATTATTTTGATCTAATATCACATGGAACAAATTACAATTTGTATTAGTATAATTTGTACCTTCAAATATAACAGAAAATTCTCCTTCGCCATTTAAAACACTACATAAACTACTTTTTCCAACACCATTAGGCGCATAAATCACGCTAAGATTTGTATTTAAAAATGTAATTTTATTATTCTCAGTCATGTTTAAAAAATCACTATTAAATATTTCTTGCTTTTTTATTTTCGTAAATTCCAACATTTTTATTACCTCCAACCGAAAAAGAATATGTTTCACCCTAAACAATGAAACATACTCTTATTATTTTTATAATATAATTTGATATCAAAATGACATTATGACATTATAGTTATAACTATAAAGAATAATAATAATCTTTAATTTTCTTTGCCATTAGTACTCTACGTTGTTTTAAAAACTTATCAAAATCTTCAACAATCATATTATCAAATCCTTCCGGAATACAATTAAGAATTAAATTTTCCTTTAATGTTTCTTTGTCGACAATTGAACCTATAGTAGCAATTCCATTATTACATTGATTATTCACTTCTAACATGTAAGTATTTGGAGCTTTATTAGTTATTTGTAAATTTATTTCTGTTTGTATTAATGCAAAATTAGCAATTTGATTGTAAATGCTTTTATTATTTTTACCATTCTTTTGTAAATAATCTTTAGGAAATATATGATGTACATCTCCTCTACCTTCAACTAATGTTCTGACCTTCATATCTTTAGATAAGAATGCACTATCATTTAAAGCAATTTGAGCTATAAGATAAGTTTTCCAATAAGGGGAACTAGCTACTGGAGTATTAAAGTTTTCTACTAAAATACTATCCCAGAATGCATCACCTAATCTTCTATCTAACTCATCATTAATATATTGAATTAAATCTTCTGCTTCATTTAATCTTCTTATATCCAAGTCAAATTGAGATTCTGGAGAAGAAGTATATCTTTGAGTAATAATTGACATTATTACCCATCTCTTAACTAATTTTTCAATTACGTCAGGAACTACATTCCTTTCTCTTAATAATAAGAATAAAATATATCCAAAATTTAATACATTTTGTGATCTAATTAATGAATCGTCAATTATACCTGCAGATTTTAAAATCATTACATATCTTTCAAAGTTAGTTTGGCTAACAAAAGATTTTATGCCATCATATAATTTTTTATAACTATCTTCTACAATATCTTCTCTATATTCTCTTGTTTCAAAGTCACGACCAGATAGTAGGCTTACTAAATCTTGTAATTTACCTCTTTTAAACTTATATGTGAATGCCACTCTTAAAACATCTACATAACTTGGTAAATATAAATCTTCATTTTTATCTTTTATCCATGTTATCTTATTAAAAATATCCTTAGTACTAAATGTAGAATCATTGTTTTTTATATTATCAAAATCAATAGGTGTCTTAGCGAAATGACAAAAATAATCAATAGTTTTTCTAATATCATTACCCTCATATTTTTCGTTAACACTAATCTTACTCATTGCAAAATCTGCTTGAGATAAAACTACACCAGCTGAATTTATTCTAACAAATATTTCTGTTACTGTTTCAATATCTAACATTGAACCTAACTCAATACGACCAATCATTATATTTTTAATAGATTGTAATTTTGTTATTTTTTTACTTACTTCATTTGCATCAATATTAAATTTATCTGCATAACTTCTTACAAATTCAAAAGTATTAAATCCAGATTTCATTACTTCAGCTATATCTGATATCCATTCTTCTTGTTTTTCAATTGCGGGATTACTTGTTTGAAACTCTTCTGTTTGAAGATTAAATGCAATTTTTATTCTTTTCTTTTTATAATCACTATCTAGTACTTCTTTACCTAACAATGAAGCAGTTAAAGCAGTAATTCTTTGCTGTCCATCTATCAATATTTGTTTTCCTTCAGATGCAGAGCCATCTTTTAATTTTACATCAGGACTTTTCCATGTAATTATATAACCAACAGGATACTCTCTATATAAAGAATCAATTAGATCCCTAACTTTTGTTGTATCCCATACAAATGGTCTTTGTATTTCTGGAATAGCTATAGTTCCATCACTAACATATCCAAGTAACGTTTCAACGCTAACATTATTTACATCAAATTTTGCCATTTTATCACTCCTTTATTTATAGATTGTTTAATACTCCATTATCTAAATCATCTATGTTATACATAGTTTCTAATTCATTAAAAGTTTCTTCTAAATTTTTTCTAGCACTAATCCAACCAGTTCCATCTGTAAACCATATAAAAGTTACACCATCAACTTTTTTAGATTCTTGAGCTAGCATTTTATAGCTTCTTGCAGTTTCATTTAATTTTGATCCACCACTAGAATAAAAATTTGTTTCTATTACATATACCTGTTTATCTGTTTTAATTACAAAATCAAATCTTTTAGTTGATATATTATGCCCAGACATTTCACTCAAATCAAGATTCCATTTCTTTTCTATATCTTTTAGATACATCTCTTTAAAATAATTAACATCTTTTTCATAACCTGCTTTTATTATATACGATTCAACCAAGTTTTCCATTAGATGACCACCACGATTTTTTCTACCATTTGAATCTAATCCAACTTCAATTCCTAAAACATAGTCATATAAATTATTTATAATATGATTTTGTAGTAAATCAAATAAACCACTTTCTCTCATAAATTTAATATAATCTTTTATAGAATAAACCATTTTATCAAACTTAAACAAATATTCATTTATTTCATCTTTAACAAATATTTCTCTTGAACGAACTGCAAGTAGTAATGGTATGCACTCTAGAGTTTCAGGATACTTAATTAAAATATTTTGAAATTCCTCCTCAATATTTTTACTACCAATTAAAGAATTTAATATGTTAAGTTCGACTTTAACCTTATCTACATTTTTATATATTTTTTCAAAATCAACATAATAAGTATAATCAGATATACTTGCTTTAAATTTACTTAACCAATCATTAAAATTTCTATTCATTATTTTCTTCCTTTCTTCTAATAGTTAAATCAAGATATTCTTTTTCTTGTTCTATTCCTATATATTTTCTATTTAACTTATTTGCTACAATTCCTGTTGTTCCACTTCCATTAAACGGATCTAAAATTAAATCTCCTTCATCTGTAGATGCTAATATTATTCTTTCTAATATGGCAATAGGTTTTTGAGTTGGATGTTTTCCTTGTTTTTTCTCACTAGGTTTAGTTAATGATGACTCCCAAACATCTTTCATTTGTTTATTATCATTTAACTCTTTCATCAAGGAATAATTAAATTTATGTTTTGCTTTTTTAATATCTTTTTTTGCCCATAAAATTGTTTCTGTTGAGTGAACAAATGCACGACAGCTTATATTCGGTGGTGGATTTAATTTTTTCCAAGTTATATTATTTATTATTTTAAAGCCTTCCTGTTCCAATGCCATACCTATTGAGTAAATATTATGCATTGTTCCACTAATCCATATCGTTCCTTCATCTTTTAAAATATCATAACATAATTTAATCCATTTTCTATTAAACTTATGTTTTTTATCAATATCTATTTTCTCATCCCACTCACCTTTTTTTACACTTACCATTTTGCCTGCACTACAACTTATACCATCTCCAGATAAAAAATAAGGAGGGTCTGCAAAAATCATGTCTATTGATTTAGGCTCAATCTTTTTTAATTCTTTAAAAGAATCACCATGTATAAGTTTAAAATTATCATCTTCATAGTAATATTTCATTCTCATACATATTCCTCCTCTAAATGTCCTATTCCTCTGGAATTTGTTGATTAGTTAATTGATAAAATCTTTGTGTTGAATCTTTATCAGAAGCTATTTTAGCCATTGCCAATGCATATTCAACATTGATTTTTGCATCCATAGGTATCTTTGATTCAATTACCTTTCTTAATAACATAGTTAATGGTTCCCCAATAGCCTTTTTATAATTAAATCCTATTAATTGCATAATAGTTAAAGTTTCAACTGATAATATTTTCTTTATCTGTTCAATTTGTTCTTTTTCATTATCTGGAACAAATTCTATTAATATTGGCAATAAATTATCAGTAATATACTTTATATCATCCTCTGTGATCTTTTGAGAAACAAGTTCTTGCTCATATGCTTGTGCAATTCCTTGTATTTCAGCTTTATCGCTTAACAAATCGTATATAATCTCTTCTAATTCACTAATTGTTTGTTTAGCATCTTTCTTTACCTTCGCAGTTTTTATCTTTGTATTAATTGCACTTGCTCCATTTCTTGCTGCTGCTTCAATTAAATTTGCTCCAAGTTGGGTAACTGTTTGAAAATCCATTTTAATTCCTCCTTAACTATTTTCTTCAAAACCTTTTTTTATTTTCAAAGTTTGTTATAATAACTTCTTCTACTTTTCCCCTTTTCTTTCCATTAGCATTTATGTTTCTTTTAGCCTCAATTACATGTATATGAAAATCTTTATATAACTCATTTATTAAAGTTGTATTGTGATTAGAAAGCATTACATAGCATCCTTTATCAGATAATTCTTTAAATACTTTAGCAAGTCTTTTTTGTTCTTCTTTTCCAAAACCATCTTCAGTATAACTATTAAATGTAGATGTATCAGAATCGTAAGGTGGATCAAAATAAACAAAATCTCCTTTTTTGGCATCTTTTACAGCTTCTTCAAAATCAACTGATAATAACTTAATGTCATTATAATTTAAATAGCCACATATAATACCCAAATTTTGTCCTTCATAAGTATTTACTTTAGTTTTCTTGCCAAATGGTACATTAAATTCGTTTTTACTATTAACTCTATATAATCCGTTAAAACAAGCTTTATTTAAATAAATAGTACGAGCTGCTCTTTTATAATCTGCCAACTTATTAAACTTCTTCTTATCTCTATCAATATTTCTAACTTCATAATAGTATTCTTCTGAATGTTCGGTTTCATGATGATTTAATTCTCTACACATTGCTTCGAATTTTTTTTCATCTTTAATACATTCATATACATTCATAAGTTCTTTGTTATAATCATTAATAACCGCTTTTTTAGGTGAAAGTTCAAATAATAATGCTCCACCACCTATAAACGGTTCATAATAAGTATTAAACTCATATGGAACATATTGCTTTAATTTATCTATTATTTGTCTTTTTCCACCAGCCCACTTTACAAATGGTTTTCCTTTTATCATATTAAAACCTCCTACATATCTTTTGGTAATTTATCATAATCATATTTACGTTCCACATCTTCTAATTCATCAAAAGACCATTTAATATCTTCTATAGCTTTATCTATTGTATATAAGCTATTCTTACTTTCTTGCATTATTTTTAAATGCTACATTGTAAAAAATAATTGTTTTCTTGCTTTTTTACCTTTTTCTTTTTTGAGCATCAAAATCTAATAAATCTAATTCTGACTTTTTATATTTTTCCATTAATAATATCATTTAAGGTATTTATACTTATTCCAGATAATTTAGCAAGTTCTCTTTGGGAATTTCCTTTAGCAATTCTTGCATTCTCAATAATATTTTTAAATTCATTTGAATACATATTTTCTCTTTTTTATCCAAATTATTACTTCTAGATTTAATTTTATCACTTTTTTTTGATTTTGCATATCATTTCGTACAAAATATATTAATATGCCAATTTTTATTTGAAATTCCGTTTTAATAAAATAACGGAATTAAATCTGATTGTAGTAAATATATATTGTTTCTTTGTAGTTATAAAGATGAATGAAAAAATGAGGCAGAAAAGACACCAGGATTCAATGATAATTTTTTTGTAGCTGGGAGATATGCTTTCTGTATGTAGCAATACATTTACTAATCATAAAAATGTTAACTGTAAATTAGCTAATGTTAAACAAATTAGATTACATGAATTCAGACATTCATGCGCATCGCTGTTAATTAATAAAGGCGCTAATGTTCAAGTAGTAGCCAAATACTTAGGACGCACAAAAGTTGAAGAAACATTAAAAACTTATTCACACCTATTTACAAGTACTTTAGATGAAGTTGTTGCCGTAATAGATAATTTAGAAGATAACAAAACCGATGATTAACTTTCATCGGCTTTTATTTAAAGATAACATTCGGTAATGAACTATCAATTCTTATGGCATTTGTACAAGCAAGAACTCTACCAATTGCAGTTATTTGAAAAGAAAAATGTATAATATTATTATTCCACCATTCAATAATTTTTTTGATATTGTTAAATTCATTAAGAGCATTTTTAAATTTTTCTTTATTTTTGTTAGTTTGCTGATTATATTCTTTATAAATATTGTGTAACACTTGTCTTTGGGAATCACTTAATTTTGTTTTAACTATATTTCCATCAACCATATTTGTTAAATATAATTCCTCTATTGTATCTTCACTTGGAATTTCAAGTCTAACATAATCAGAATCCAAAACATTTTCCGTTAAAATTTCAGTTGGTAATCCTGCTTCAGTTAATTTTGTAATAGTTTCATTATATTTGTCACTATCTTTTTTTATGCCTAATAGCGAATATCCTTCAAGTGTTTCAAACCAAAAATCATCTATTTTTTTACTGTTACCTATAGTAGATATTCTTAAAGCATTTACTATTTCAAGATTATCAATCCAATTATGGTTATCCGGTAAATCAAAGTGTTCCAATATGTGACCATACAAATTATTCAATGTACTTAAACCCTCTTTAATATTTCCTGATTTTGGTGAATAAGTTGTTATAGCAAATAATAATGTTAAACACATCATAGCTTGTTCTGAAATGTTATTAACTTCACTTATTGCTTTTGCTATTGCAGCAGATATAGTATAATCCTCATTTTTATTAATTTTATGAACTAATAATTCAGAAAGCATTTCATAATCAGTTTTTCTATCTGTGCATATTGCAGTTTTCTCTGACTCTTTAAAAAGCAATTGTATATGAGGTTCTGAAAAAGCTGTTAATAATTCAGCTTTAACAAGTCTTGGAATTAACACTTCAGTATAATTGTTTAATCTTTGTTGTGCCGTTTCAGATGCTACAATCCTCATATTATCCAACAATAGTTTGTTTTCCTCTGAAATAATATTTCTAACTTCTTTTATAATTGTTTGAAGTTTAGTACTCGGAATTCCTTCATAATAATTTTCTATTTGATACTGATTTGAATTATCTCCTGACTTTTGGATCATTTTATTTTCTTTCATTTACATCACCTATTTGAATTTGCACTGAACTTTTGCCTGCCTTTTGTTTTTGATTTTTTTTAATAGTATTTTTTAAGCAATATTGATATCCAGATATAAAACCGCCTATTAAACTAAGTAAACCAGTTATAATTGCAGCAATTATTGTATCATTCATATTTATCCTCCTTATAAAAGAAAAAATTCTATACTATAATTGTATAGAACTCTATAATTACATTATACTACTTTATCTCTTAAATGTCTGCAATAATCATGCAATTTTAACAAAACTTGTTCCCAAGTTGTTCCCAAGAATTATTTTCATTCTTCTATATACTCACAACCCTTATAAATCAAACAAAAAGTGGAGCCTTTCGGCTCCTTCAGGGGGTTTTGGTTACTACCTTCACATATTAATCGTAAAAGTAGTGCGGGTATACCACCACGCATTTTAATCATAATGTATTTTAATATAATTGTCAATATGATTTAATTAAGTTAATTAAAAAAATTTTGCTTTTTAGCAAAACTTTTTAGCAAAATTACTCTTTTGAAATTACTATTTTTTTAACATTAGATAATTTTGCAGGTTCACTTGGCATTACTTCATTTGATGCTGTAATAGTTACTTTTTGATTAACCTTTAATTGATCTTTTGTTGTTTCTTTATTATCATAAATTATTTTAGTATCTTTATTTAATTCAAATTCATACTCAGTAACATATTCTTTTTTCTTTTTATCATATTCTTCAACTAAAATAGTATATACAT
>OJLA01002309.1_pt1 | contig 11457 bp, 8 predicted proteins | sample 1596611 | NCBI WGS metagenome assembly OJLA01 (sample SAMEA4350168, study PRJEB24818) | metagenome | biome: human; feature: gut; material: faeces | place: Denmark | collected 2013-09
GTGATGGCCTGATGGTGGCCGTGGACTGCGCGCACGGCAGCGTGCAGCGCCTGCAGGCCTGATTTTACCCGAAAGATTGGGAGGAAGTAGCAATGGAACGGATCGCAAGCTTTTGCGTGGACCACACCAAACTGGACCGCGGCATGTACCTGAGCCGCCAGGACGGCGACGTGCTGACCTGGGACATCCGGATGAAAAAGCCCAATCAGGGCGATTATCTGACCACCGGCGCGGCCCACACGCTGGAGCACCTGTTTGCCACCTACGCGCGGAACAGCGCCTACAAGGACGGCGTCATCTACGTCGGCCCCATGGGCTGCCGGACGGGCTTCTATCTGGTCACCCGGGGCCTGACCCCCGCCGAGGCGCTGGCCCTGACGGCGGACTCGTTCCGCTTCATGGCTGCCTTTGAGGGCGATATCCCCGGCGCCAGCGAAGTGGAGTGCGGCAACTACCGCGATATGGACCTGCCCAAGGCCAAGGCGGAAGCAGCCGCCATGCTGCCCGTGTTGGAAGCTCTGACCGCTGACCAGCTGCACTACTGATCTCCCCCGGAACCTAACATAAGATGCGGAAAAGGCACGTTCTCCAAAAGAGAGCGTGCCTTTTCTGTAATATTCACGTAAATTATTCCGGTTTGGAATCTTCAGGAAGCCGTTTCCACCCGGGTACAGCGCACTGCGCAGCGGGCACTGCCGCCGGTGGTACAGGTGAAGAGCGTCAGATCCCAGTCATCGCCGTCCGCCTTGCCCACCATCTCTTCGATCTGGGCAGGCTGCAGGGTCTCCACTTTGGAGACGGTGTAGTCCCACTCCCGGCCATCCATATCCACGAACTGCACCTCCGTGCCCTCGGCCAGCCGCTTGACGGGGCTGAAATGCCGGGCATAGTTGTGGCCGCAGATGACCAGATCGTCCGTGAAGACCGAGCCCGCGTACCGCCCTGGGGCAATTTTGAGGCCCGGATAGCTCCACTCGCTCATCACGGGCAGGGCCAGCCCGATGGACGGGATGGAGAGATACCCGATGTAATCCCAGCCATCAATGGCGGTAACGGTCATCTCCCGGGCGGTGTCGTCCACCTGGGTGGGCACCAGAAGCTGCAAATGGTTCTCCTGCTCGTCCAGCGTCGTTTCCAGCTGATCCAGCACCTGTGCCGCCGCTTTCTGGGCGCGGCCATTGTCCCACTGGTTGTAGCCCAGCAGGCCCAGCGCCCCGGCCAGCAGCAGCGCTCCCAGCAGGATGAGGATGGTTCCAAGTCGTCTTTTCTGCATAGCTCAGTGTTTTTTGCGGAGCAGGATGCCCGCTGCAATGAGGCAGGTGCCTGCCGCCGTCAGCACCGGGATGGGCCAGTTCAGCTGGCCGGTCTGGGGCAGGGTCGGACGGCCATTCAACACCCAGTCGTCCGGGTTGCCCGGATTGGGAGCCGCGTTCTTATCCGGGCGGCCGTTCAGCACCCAGTCATCGGGGTTGTCGGCACCCGGAGGGGTGTTCTTGCCCGGTTCCTCGGGGATATCCGGAGTCTCCGGTTTGTCCGGGTTTTCCGGCGTGGTCGGCTTTTCCGGCTCGGTGGGCTTCTCGGGTTCCGTGGGTTTGTCCGGTTCCTCCGGCTTGTCGGGTTCTTCCGGCACGTCCGGCGGGGTGGTGGGCGTCAGCGTGCCCACCTTGGGCAGGGCGTCCACATCGTAGACGTAGCTGCCGTTCTCCTGAATCGGGACCGACACAAGGAACGGGTTGATGACGTTGTAATTCTCCGCCGCCGTGGTCTGAACGACCAGATACAGGCCCACCTCAAGGTCGTCGAACTCGGCTACGCCGAGGTCGCTGATCTCCACGGTAGTGGACTCGGCAGTGGTGGCGATCTTCTCGGCAAGCCGGCCCGCCAGCTCCCCCTCCGACAGATCCCCCAGCTCCACGCCGCAGTCCTCGAAGCCGTTGGTGTACACAAAGCTCAGGTTGGCGTTGTCCTTTTGGACCTTGGCCACGCGGTACAGGGTCAGCGTGCCGCCGCCCACCGCCTCGGATGTTTCGCTGTCGTAGAGCGACACCTTGATGGAACCGGTGCGGCTCAGATCGACCACTTCGAGGGCAAAGGCCGGAGCCGCGCACCACACCAACAGGGTCAGCGCCGCAAGCACAGCGGCCAGCCGTTTACGGATGCTCTTCATGATGGTTCTCCTCTCGCTGATTTTTGCGTTTGCGCAGATGCGGCACGGCCAGCATGACCACCAGCATCACCAGCAGCATGGGCACAGCCAGTGCCGGGGCCACGATAATGGGCTCGATGCGGAGCGCGTCCGCCGTTACGCGGATGTGTTTCTGGTTTTCCGCGTTCTCGATCCGCTTGCCGCGCACCAGAAGGCGGTGGGTGTTGATGCCGTAGGGGGTGCAGGTCATCAGGGTGACGTAGTCCTTGCCCTCCACCGGCTGCAAAAGATCGGTCTCGGTGGGCAGGACGATGGAGATCTGATCGACCTCATAAGTCAGCACCCGGTCCAGCACCGTGATGGTGAAGGTGTCGCCCGCTTCCAGCTCATCCAGATTGGTAAAGAGCTTGGCGCTGGGCAGCCCGCGGTGGGCCGAGATGACGGCGTGGGTGCCCGCGCCGCCCACCGGAAGGCTGCTGCCCTCCAGATGGCCCGCCGCCACCTGCAAAACGCCGTCGCTGGTGCCGTGGTAGATGGGCAGCTCCACGCCGATCTTGGAGATGGTGATGTACCCCATGATGCCGGTACCGGAGACGTCGAGGGTGTCGGTGTAGCCGCTCACCTCTTCGGGCCGGTAAAAGGCATCGGGCGTTTCGGCCAGCCGCCGGTTGTAGTCGTCGGCGGCGTCAAAATAGGCCTGATAGTCCACGTCCGACAGGCTTTCAACCTCTTCCGAGTAGCTCGCCACAGCGCGCGACTGGTTTTTCTGGTTGATGTAATCACTGACGGTCGGATATAACATCACGGATAGACCCACGAGAAAGATCAATATTAAAATGATGGTGCTGCGATTCTTTTTCATGGGCTACTCCCTAATGTTATAAGGATATGTTCGGGGCAGATGCCCTCTTATTTCGGGGGAGCGGCCGGCTCCCGGTTGGTTTTACTTGTTTTCCATCCGCTTCTTTGCGATGAGCAGCACGGCCGCTGCAACCATCAGCCCGCCGCCGATCAGATAGAAGATCGTGGTGCCGATGCCGCCGGTGCCGGGCAGGGTAGTGCCAGCCTTGTTGATGACGTGAATGCCGCCACTAGTATACTGAGTACCCGCCATTGTTGCACTAAGATTAGTCGTTTCAATCTTTACTTCAGCCGCATCTGTCAGTGTATTGTAGCCCTGCGGAGCTTTGATTTCTTTCAGATAATAGGTTGTTTTACCCTTCAGGCCCTTAATTGTAATCTCTTTTGTCTCATTCGATACGATTACCGCACTCGCAAAATCAGTTGCACTTTTTTCAATCTCCGTAGCCGGACGATAAGTGTTCTCATCAACCTTGATGAGAGCAATTTTTTTCGTACAAGCCGCGTCCTCATATAGTTCAAACTTCGCATCCTTCAGAAGTTTTCCACTTTCATTCGTCTTCACCAAGTCAAACGAATACGCTTTGGTCTCCGTTTCTTTGTGGACACTTTCGCTGCTATCGCCATATTTCAGCCACGTCTCATTTTTATTTGTTTCATTTACAATTTTTGCCGCCTCATTCAATGTTGCCTTATAGGTAACGATAATGTCCTTGCCTGCCAGCGTCGCAACATAACTATCTGCAAACTCAATTTCGAACGTGCAATCGGAGTGAGTCTTGCCGGTTGTTTTAATCGTATATTTAGTTGTATCAGCAGCAACTTCCGTATTACCAACAAACACCTTGATCGAGGACGTATTCAGCGTCAGACCAGCATCCATCTTATCGTGCAGAACATATCCCCTTGCACCATCCTTAACAGAAATTGTGGTCTGATAGCTTACAGTGTCGCCAATTTTTGCAGTATTTTCGTTTTCCCAAACGTCTTCACCGCTTGTTCTTTCAACCTTTTTCTCAACTGTGGGAACATCATTCTTATCTCTGATCTTTAATTCATCTGTACCGTTTTCGGTGTTCAGACTGCAAAGAGTGCCTGTCGTCGTGCTGACCAAATAATAGCCATCCTTCACATTCGTGAACTTTGCTTCATCGCCAGCGGCTTTCACAGTTGCCACCGGATCTATTGACTCAGCAGCGGATTTTGCCAATTTCACAAATGCGGCTACATCAGCTTCCGTTTGCCAAGTGGGCTGGTCATTTTTATCCAGAGTAATATAAGTCCCCTGAGATTGAATAAAGCTCTTCCACGCGCTCGTTACTTTATAAACAGCTTTTGCAGCCTCATCTCCATTTTTAGGAGTGTAGCTTACCAAATCGAAAATGCGATAAAGACTATACGTCTCACCATTTTTTGCATTTTCAACTGTGATTGTACCATTGCCTCGGTCTTCCGTCTTCGTCGGACTTGCCGTTGCCGCAAACGCCGGGGCTGCCATCGCCAGCACGAGAGCCAGCGCGGCAAACAGCGCCACGAATCTCTTCATGTGTTTCATTTTCTTCGTATCCTTGTGAAATAAACTCATTTCCAATTTGCTTCTTTTTGCTTCCAAGCAATCCCAAAAGTGGTGATCTGTGCTCCGCCCGCAGGGGCGGGAGGGTCACTCGCCCCTCCTTTCCTGTCTGCGTTTTCTGCGGTATCCGCCCATCAGCGCGGCACCCATCAGCACCGCACCGGCGGTGGTGTACGGAGCCGTACCGGTGGAACCGGTCGCCGGGAGTTCGTAGCCGGGGGCATTCTTGCGGTTGGTCACAGTGATGGTGGCACCGGGCAGGGCCGCATTGCCCTCGCCCGTGCCACTGACCACTTCGTAGCCATCCACAGAAACTTCCTCGACAACGTAATACTTGGCATCGGGGTCAAGGTCGGTGAACTGACCCTTCCAGTAGTTGCCAGCGTTCAACTCTAAGGTTTTACCCACGACCTTCTCGCCAACACCAGAATCGTTCACCTTATAAAGCTGAACCGTGATGCTCTCCGGCAGGTCTGCATCTTTCAGTGCGGTCTTACCGTCTTCAGCAAGCCACTTCTTTTCGACCTTCAGCCAATTCGTCTTTTGCATGTTCTTGATGACCACGGTATCGCCGCTGGTAAAGCCGGTATTCGTTTCTTTGCCATCCTTCCAGTCGGTATAGGAAACATTGTAGCCAGACGGTACGTTTTCCTCTTCCTCTTCCACGGCGTAAGTGTAGCCGTCTTTCAAGGGCTCATCGGTAGGCGTCTTCGAGGTATCCGGGTAGATATACGTCCAGTCGTTACCCGACGAGAGGGTGATGTTGGCCGACCAACCCTCGTCTTTTTTGCCAGTCGCATCGTAACGGGTCAGTTTAACGGTAATGCCGTCATGCGGACCCGTATCCAATTTGCCATCATCCTTCAGCCACAGCTTACGGATGGTGATTTGCTTGGCAGTATTTTTAACGTACATCTGTTCCGTCTGGTTGGCTGCAACGAAGGTGATCTGCGATTCTTCAACTCTGGAATCCTTTACAACCTTGGCGATCGCTGCGTTATCCTTTGTCTGATTTGCATCCAGCATCAGGAAATAGTGGGGCGTGCTGTCGCCGATGTAACCGTTGGGGGCCGCGGTCTCTTCGAGCTTGTAGAGCACGCCTCGGTTGACATTTACAATATTTTCTTTCACCTGATCCGTGTACCGGAACAGGATCTGGCCGTCTGCATCTGTCGTGTAGTTACCATCGGCCTCACTCCACTTGCTGCCGTCCCAATGGGTCAGTTTGAACGTTGCACCCGGCAAGGTGATATTGTACTTGTCCCGTTCCACCTTGAGCAATTGCAGGGTGTTGGTGTTTTTCTGTGAAGCGGTGCCGCCGCCTTGTTCATAATGATACTGGTAATCCTTGTTGGTTTCACCGTGCCCGAACATATCCACCTTGTTGCTGATTTGGAAGTCCTGAGTTCCCACGCTGTTATCGCCTACAAGGAAGCGGTACTCATACGTCAGCTTATAGTAGCAACCATCCGGGACGGCAAACGTCATCTTATAGACTTTGTTCGTTCCGTCAGTCTGCATCGGCTCAAGGGTAAAGCGCCGCAGGTCGGTTGTTGTTACATCCACCCACTGCCAATTATCGACACATTTTTCCAGCTTGACGCTCTGCCGGTTGATCTCGGCATCGATCTTGACGGGGATCATCAGGGTATCGTGCAGCTCCAGCTCGCTGCCCGACTTGGACAGCCACTGCTTGCTCTCCTTGTTGATCTCAACGGTATAGGTTGCGGCATTCTTATCCCTGCTTTGTTGGACAGTCTTCGACAAGCCGAAATTCGTGCGTTGTACCGTAACATCGGCTGTCTTTGCTTTCTTATCTTTATCCCACGTTGCAGTGTTTGTATAAGTATCTTGGGTAAAATCGATGCTGTCCCATCTGTCATCGTCCACTCGGACGCCGAAAATGATGGCAATGGGTTTGTTCTTCGTGTTGTTCGCCTGAGCCTTTTTCAAATCCTTCAGCTCAAATGTCACCTGCTGTTTTTTGCCCTGTTCATAATCAGCAGCACTCACCGTAAGGTATCCAACGCCTTGGCGGCTTGGAACCTGACTGCCACCTGTACCATCAAGCGGAACCAACTCACCTGTATTGATACCGTTGCCATCGTTCTGTGAGAATCCCACATAATACGGCGAGCCATCCCCGATCGTATCCTTGGGATCAAATTTCAAGCCTACCGGCAGGGTATCCGTTACCGTCACGGTATCGTCCGTCATATTTTTCAAAATCAGTTTAAACCAGATGACATTTCCGTATTCTACGCTAGCCGACTTATTAAACCCTGAATACACATCGCCGCTCGCTAGTTTTACCAGTTGCGGATTGCCCGCCGCCGGTTTGGTGTAGCTGGAATATGCGCTCCTATCAACGCCACCACATTCAACCGTATTGGTCACCGTAAGCGTTTTGCCAGCCTCCAGCGAACTCACATCTTCCACATAGGAAGAATAAGGTTCCGCATTCAACTGAGTAATCACAAGGTCATCATTCGTGGCGTTCGTCCAGTCAACCGTAATTTTGAAGGAGGTCACTTCATCGTTTTCCCCCGTTGCCTCTTCTCCGCTAGCCTTGTAATATTTAATTTCGATCTTTACGCCGCTGACGTCGCCGAATGTCGTTGTAGGGCCGTTGTACATTGTCGTACCGGACTCTTCACCTTTGACCCAGTAAAGCTTTATGCCACTCTTCAACTGCGCGTCCAACTCTTTCTTGACGGCATAGTGCTTCAGCTCGGTTGCTCCAATGGTCGGCTTTTGGAATGTATCCGTTACGGTGAACGAACTCTTTTTGCCCACCGATGCGGCCGTGCGGACTGCAATACTCCACTTTTTTTCCTGCATTTTACCGGTGCTGACCGTTTCCAGATTGCCGCTGGAGTTCTTCAGCACCAGCAAATCTCGCACCGCGTCTTTCACGGTTCCCTCAGCATGGTATCCTTTCTCTCCTTTCTTTACATCTACCCCATTTATAACATCCTCGGTTCCGTCCGTTCCGTCCGGCATGGTGGTATAGTAAATAAACTGATATTTTGTCCCCGTCGAACCTTCGGGGAATGTATAGGTAAAGCCTGTACGCTCTGTATTTATCGTACCATACTGCTGTTCACCCTTGACCTTAAAATCCTCGAATTTCCATCCATTCCATTCTTGAATTTTAACCTTGTCTCCCTTACGGATGGTGATTCCGTTGGTTTTAAGGGCATCGTCAACTACATAACCATTCAAATCGCGGCCATTGGGGTTATTGATCGTAACCGTCCACGCGATTTTGCCAAGCGACTTATCCGTTCCGTTAGCTCCATTAAATTGACCTATCTTCTCAACCGTAATGTCATCACTGCTGAGCGATTTCTTTTCAGTATCGGGCCACGTATTCTCTCCCGACGTTGCCGTCGCGGTGTTCTCGACCGTGCCCCACTTATCGGTTTTAAAGTTGTTGGCACCACTAACCTCATAAAGATACGTCAGCTCGTAAGACTCATCCTTACCAAGCGCAGGAAGGTTCTTGATCTTAAAGCTCTTGCCATCGCTTGCAATTTCAGGGCCGCCGGTAGGCATAACGTCAACCCCATCTTTCGTCAGCTTGAAAGAGTCTGTATCATAGCTGCCGGTCAAATTGTAAAGGTTCTTGATCACATCATCGATCGTGACCGGCTGTCCGGCGGTGCCGTTCTGCGACGATACTTTGACCGTATACTTGAAATAGGTCTTGTCGCCTTTCTCTACCACTTCCGCCGCAGCCGATTTATCCGTTTTGATATCGCTCTTCTTTTTCAGGGTGAAGTGCGTACCGTTCGAGAGACTGAAATCTTCAGTGGCACCGTCACCGCTTGCAACGATATAGCCACTGACATTGATGGTCGCCGTGAAAGAATCCCTATAATCAAAACCTTGCACCTTGTCAAAGGTAATAACTGCCAGACCGTCTGTATTCACGTTCAGGTGGCCAATGACTCTGCCCGAGTCGTTTTCATCGTAAATATCCGCCGTCACTTGCTCGGCCAGCTTATAAGGCAGTTTATAGTAAGCCTTGTTGCCGTTCGTGGCATCACTAAAGGTGCCCTTCGGCACCGATTTCATGTGCAAAACAAGGCGAACCTCATCGCCCTCCTGAATCGTTGAATCAGCAGGAATCGGTTTCCAATCTTTCCCATCCGGCTTATTTTCGAGCGTGAAGCTCAGCTTCACTTTGTCCTGATTATTCTTTTCGTTCAGGTTGAGTGCACCAGTTATATTAAAAATATCTTCGCTCGCAGACACCGCCGCCGCATCCATTTCGTCTGCCGGCTGCACTGCGATCTCATCGTCATGGCTGCCGTCGCGGTCGTCGGCCTCGCCCACGTAGTCGCCGTAAGCCTGATCCACGAGGATGGTGCTGGTGACATCGGTGAAGGGAACGGTCACTTCCGCGACAGCGCCCTCGACGGCACCAGAAATAACGGTCAGCGAATCGTCGCCTACCGTCTCCACGATGCCGATGGTCTCGTCGTCGGCAGTTCCGTTTTTATTATAGGTGACCACATCGCCGGGGATGGCTTCGTAAGCCGCATCTTCGCCCTCGGTGAGGTAGGCAAAGCCCATGGCATCCATATCGGCGCGCAGCGCCTCCAAGCCTAAGCGCTGCGGGATCTCCGTCTTAGGGATGCCCGCATAATGCTGGCAGAACGCGATGAACGCGACGTCCCAATCGGCGTAGGGGTTCCCGTAGAACGCACCGTAGCGGGTGTAATGGTGGACGTCGATGATGTCGCCCAGTGCCTCGTCGGTCTGGAAGTTCTTTTCGCTTTCCTTGTAGCCAAGCTGCTCCTTTGCCACGGCCAGCAGGGCCTCGTTCCAGTTATCGCTCAGGCCGACGCTGTATTTTTCCCAGTCGTCGTCGGTCTCCACGTCGGCGCTATAGTCCGCAAGGCACTCCAGCGTGTGCGTGTGTTCGGGGATGGTGCAGGTCAGCACCTTCTCATAGCACGCCTCGGTGTGGTGATGGAGCACCGGCTCGGAAACGGCCTCCCTGCTGCTGTCCTCCGCCACAGACGTGGCGGTGTTGGTATCTTCCAGCGCCGCAATGCCGTCCTCCGCCGCCGTACCGTCCGAGAGCACTTGGCCCTCTTCGTAGCCACAGATGAGTTTTTCCTCGGTCTCCGTCTCGGTGGTGTAGCAGTCGTCCGTGTGGGTATGCTCCTCATAGCCGCAGAGGAAGTCACCTGTATCGAGATCAACCGGGCAGGTTTCATCGTGGGTATGTTCTTCTTGGCCGCAGGTCAGTTCCTTGTGCTCAACAAGCACGGTCTCGTAGCAGTCCGCCGTGTGGTGGTGCACCTCCGGTTCGGTCTCTTCCGGCTCCAGTTCTTCCGGCTCGGCTTCCGGCTCTTCCGTGGTCGGCTCCGAGTCCACGGAAAAGGCGGAGTCTGGCTCTTCCGGCTCGCCTTCCTCGTAACCGCAGACCAGCTCCTCGGTATAGCATTCGTCGGTGTGAACGTGCTCCTCCATGCCGCAGCTATATTCATTGTCGGTGGTCAGCGCCGTGCCCACCTGATGCAGCCGCCAGCTGACCGAGAGCGATGTCAGCATCGCAAGCACCAGCAGCATCGCCGTATAGCGCCGCGCTCTCACGCGCTGCGCCCGCAGCTTCTGCATGATTTCATTGAACTGATTCCCCATCATGGCACCTCCTTAGTGCACCCATGAAAGACGTGACAAGGGCCATACCCTCAAGAACACCTTGCCGACGATCTGGCTTTTGTCCACGCAGCCGATGACGGTGCTTCGGCTGTCGATGGAAGTTGAACGATGGTCGCCCATCACGAAATAGCGATTTTCCGGCACCTGATACGGGAACTTGAGGTCGCACTCGCCCAGCGCGAGTTCATCGACGTAAGGCTCCTCCAGAGCCTCCCCGTTCACCGTAACAACGCCGCTCCGGTCGATGGAGATCACATCCCCCGGCCCACCGATGATCCGCTTGAGCAGAAGTTTATTCTGCCAATAAAAACCGCACAGATCGCCGGTTTTCATATCATCGGTCTTGAGCAGCAGCAGGACATCCCCGCTCTGCAAAGTCGGGTTCATGCTGTCGCCCGACACCTGCAGCACCGGCAGGAGGATGGTCGCCAGCAGCACCGCCGCCGCAGCCACCACCACCAGCGCGTAGACCGTGCTTTTCAGCACCCGCATGTAGCGGTCCCGGTATTCCAGACGCTGCCGTTCCTTGTCCACTTCCTCCATCGAGGGGATCGTGGCCAGTTTCACGTGTCGTCCCTTCATTCTGCGTCCGCACCTCCGTTATCCGCAGACTGCGGTGGTTCACCGGGCAGGGGCGGATTCATTGCCTTCACCGATTCCAGATACGCATCGGCAGCGGCCTGAGCCGCTTCGAACACCTGATGCAGCGCCAGCGACGCTTCCGCGATGGAACCGGCATGTTCCAGCCGCAGGGTACGGTCGTCCAGCTGCTTCTGGAGCGCCGCGTTCTTCTGTTCCAGCTCTTCTTCGTGCTGCTTGAGCGCGTAGATGATCTCGATCAATTCGGTGCGGCTCATCCGCCGCAGTTCACGTTCCGCCATGTAGTTTATCTCCCTAACGGATGATTGTCATAATTACCCATTTACTACGATTGATTATAGCATCGCTCTTCTATTTTCGCAACCGGTTTCGTAAAATATATCACTGATTTCCAGCGTCTGAAAGCACGATTTTCGCCACTTTCGGCGCAAAAAAGCGCATCTGCTTTTTTGCGGATGCGCTTTTTTTCCATTCCAGGAAATTTCGTTTAGTTTTTGCCGGTCAGCGTGAAAGTGTTTAGAGCCTAAATGGTGGTAACGATGACCCTGACGTTGATGATGATGGAGCTGCCAGCGGAGTAACCATCTCTTATCCCCCT
>OJLA01002319.1_pt1 | contig 11430 bp, 10 predicted proteins | sample 1596611 | NCBI WGS metagenome assembly OJLA01 (sample SAMEA4350168, study PRJEB24818) | metagenome | biome: human; feature: gut; material: faeces | place: Denmark | collected 2013-09
TATTTTTATTAATTCCATTGTCAAAGATCAATTTTTTCTTTTTTTAGATAGAGTTGTATCAAGATTTTCATCTTAATATCTTTCTCATCTAATGTGTCTAGTTTTCCATAAAACTTTTCACACTATCTTCTCGTCTAAATGATATTGCAGGAGTTGATGTAACATATGGATATGAGTAATCATTATTTGTATTTAATTTATAAAATCTTACTGAAGTACTTGATAGGGCTTCTGTTTTAAAGGTGATGCTGTTAATGTAATCATAGCCATCAGCTAGTACTGTTGATCTTGTAGAACGAGCTGTAATATATGCTTCATTAGTCATGTCTATTCTAAAAAGTGTTGGATCAAAAGAAAGCGTAATTAAAGCTGCTGCACACTTTTTTTTGTTTTCTAAAGGAAGAGATAAATATTCTCTTATTTCAATTCTATCATTTACTTGGTGGTCGCCAAAACTTTCAATTACAGTGTAATAATCAAGAGTATTAGTGATATTAAAGTCTAAATATGGACTTCCTACTTTATCTACAATCTCATAAGATAGTCCTATTTCACCAACGTTTATGGTAAATGATCCAGAAAGTTTTTTAGTGTATGGTTCAGTTGCATTTGTTTCTACTTCTAACGATACTGAATCGCCATTTCTTAAGGTACGATTTGGAGTCATTGTTATTGCAAAAGTATCCTCGTTTGTTCCATTCATTATTAATCCAGTTGTTTTAGTTGCGGTGCAAGTAACATTAGTTGAACATGAAAAAGATATATCGTAGTTTATATTATTTGGTGATGCTACTATGTTATTTTTTTTGCTATCCATATTAAATCTAACTACAACAGGGTCCACTCCAGACCAGTTATCAAGCTGATAGTAAGAGCCCTCTTCACTTAATTTATCGCTATTAAAATAAAAGTTTTTTGTGCTCAAATAGTAGTTTCTTATTCCATAGTAAACATATCTTCCATATGTGGCAGTTAAATATGTTAATAATAATGTTACAGATAAATAAATTACTATTCTTTTATTTAGTTTTACTTTTTTTACTTTCTTTCTCATTTTCACCACTACTATCATAAAAAGAATATCATATTTTACGATTTTATACAAATAATATGAAAGAAAAACATAGATTAGTTTTGTGTTATGAACTTTTTTATAGAGTAAAAAAAACGTATCAAATTGATACGTTAATTATAATTATTAATTAGTTAGTTAGTTAGTCAGCTTGGGTAGTAATTTGTAAGTCGTATGTAATTGTTCCACCAGATGCACTATTTTCACAGTCAACATCTTGTCCTTCAATCCACATGTAAATTCTTACTTTTGTGATACCTGTTTGTAAACTGAATATTTGTTGTTTTGTAGAGAATCCTGCAACTGTACTATAATCTACTGTAACTGTATCAAAGAAAGATGAATAGTTAGTAGTATAATCTGTTGCTGAACTTGTTGTATTTACTAATACGTTATCAGAGTCTGCTATTGGTGCTTTTACTCCTGAGTAAGCAAGTAATGATCCACCTTCAGTTGTTGTAGTTGTTTTATAAACGTCATTTGCATGTGATACTGCTGCAGCTGTGTGAACATCATAGTTTGGTTCCCAAATATATTTTTGAGAAGAAGTTCCAGCATTTAGACCTTGAATTGTATCAATACTTGATCCTGAAGCAGTGTTTCCTAATACTACGAAACCAATTCTTGAAGCATTTTTGATTCCTGTATCAGTAGCATCAGTAGTTTTAACTCCTGAGTTTGTAGTTAAGAAAATATCTGTAGTTGCATCTACTTTAAAGAATAAATCAAATGCAATAAATTTTCCTGTTGTTCCTTCAACTTCAGTATCTTTAGTAGCAGTTAAGATATAATCTCCACCTGCATTACTTCCGATAACACCATAATACATTTCCATTTTTCCATCAGCATCAATATTTCCAACTGTTGAAACTGGTTCTAATGTTGCTGGTATTTGGTTTACACTACTAGTATAAGTCGTTGCATGTACACCAGTTAAATCAGATGTTTGAACTATAGATTTCCAGTTAGTTCCATCTGCTGAAATTTGTATACCATTTTGAGCTTCAACATTAACTGTTAATGTACTAACAGTAACTACTTGGTTTGCTGTAAACCATGCATATGTTGATGTTGAAAATAATACAGTTGTAAAAAATAATGATATTAGAAGTAATAATAATCTTCTTCTATTATGTTTCTTCCTCTTATTCGTCTCCATTTTTATTCCTCCAAACGCAATACCATAAGATATTATCTTTTATTGATAATTGAAGTATAACATTCGACTATGTCAAATTCAATAAATTTTGTCAATTTTTGTCTTTACTTGTCAGTTAATTGTCGCTATCTAAAACTTGTTTAGAATTAATTCTAATCTCAATATTTTCTGCAACATCTTGATATTTGAAATTATTAAATTCACTTGGAAATGTTATAACTAACTTATAATAATCAATATAATCATTATTAAAATCATGAACTCTACTTGTAGCTTTTAATGTTTTAAAATAGGTTCCATCAGCATCTTCTGTTATCTCTTCTTCTGAAACCACAGAAACGTCACTTCCACTATTTGTCATATATAATTTATATTCGAAAGGTAAATTGGTAGTTGCCACTACTTCCACATCGTATATTAAGTTTACTTCTGATCTTTGTCCATCCTTAAAATTAGATACACTAAAATTATATGAATAAGTATCTCCTGGTTTCATTTCATTAAGAAGTATTTCTTTATGTTCATAGCTATCTTTAGTTATAAAAAAGGCAACATCCATTGTAGCATCTGCACTTGCTTCTGTTCTAAATCTTGATAAAGTGTACGGAATTAACAAAGCAAGCATAATTAAAAGAATAAATAAAATGCAAAGTTTTACTTTTAATTTAGAATTATCTTTTATTTTTTGCATTATATCACCTGCTTCCAACCTGTCAAGTTCATTTATTTCATCTTTGTTTTTCTTATCTTCTTGTTTAAATAAAGACATAGTGTAAATTATAAGTATTAAAGATATTATACTTCCTACTATTACTTTAGGGGTTGTAAATACTTTTATCCAAGTAGCTCCACCACTATATATTTTTACAACTTTACCAGCTACCATATCCTTTGTAATAGGGTTATCAATTGTATTGTTGGCGTCTCCTTTAGTAATTATCGTATTTTTATTTATTTCAATAATTCTGTGGGTAATATACACACCATCTTTTTTGTATGAAATTATATCTCCAACTTTATATTCTGAATCTAAATCTACGATAATTAGGTCCCACTTTTCTATTGCAGGAGACATACTTCCACTTACTACTTCAAAAAAAGTGTAACCAAATAAGTTTGAATAATCTTTTTTTAGAATTTTAACTGAAAAAAAGTTATAAGCTGCAAGTAGCATTAGCAAGAAAGTAATAATACTAAGCATTACAGTTATAACTTTACTAATAATTTTAAATCCTTTTGTTTTCATAATACTACTACTCTCCTATGTATTCCGTAAGAGTTTCACCATCTTCGTGTTGTGTAATAGTTACTTTTACTGGTATATTTAGAGTATTATTGGGAACGCTACCCAAAAGAGAATCTATTTCATTATTATTCTCATCATTTATCCAAGATAAATTTACTCTTATAGTGTTTACTTCTTTATTTTTTATCTCATCTAACGACATTATGTTGCTGTAAGTATATTTTCCAGTTCTTACTATTTCTTTATTATCTATCTCTTCTATTTTATCAATTACAAATTGTGATTCATCTAAGTTTGAAAAATCAAATTCTACATCATATCTTATCGAAGTTTCAGTATCATTAGGATTTATTTCTATATCAAAATGTCCACTCACTCCGGGGGCTATTTTGCCTTCTTTTACATTTTCATAATTATTCCATTCAACATTATCGACATTAAATGAAGCAACACTTCCATTTAAAACTTGACTATTTACTTTTACTTGCCATTTAGCTATATCAATGTGACTAACATTTTTTCTTGAGCTTTCAAATAATGAATAGGCTTCTGCAAAGAAAAATATGGCAACTAAGAAAAAGAATGGTGCTAAGACCATTGATCGTTTTTTCATTTTTTACTTTTAAATTCCTTGTAAATTGCATATACTTCATAAATGAATGCTAGGAATAATGGAAAAACAACTATAAACAAAAATCCCCATTTTGATTGCACAACATATAAAAATTGTCCAAATGCAGCTAATTCGCTTGTTGAATCTTCTGTTCCTATAATATATTGACTTGAAATAAGTGAGTTATCCTTCATGGTAAATGTAGTTTCATTTTCATTTATTTTTTCTTTTTTAGTTACTTCTTGTAATTTTATCTTATGATCTGTTCCATACGTATCATAGAAGAACACTTTTTCATCTATTTTAATTTCATCATTATCAACTGCTTCAATTGCTAGTAATGAATGTTTTTGATATTTTGGTTCTAAAGAATCATCATCGACAATAACTAAGTATTTATTTAGAAACTTTGATACTCCATAATCATTTCTGTTTAACAAGAATGCAGTTGTAAACACAACTAAAATCAAGTACAAACTGACGATAATACCTAAAACTATCTTCAATACTTTATTCATATTTTTACCTCACTTAAATCCTTAATATACTCCTATACTATATCAATAAATATAGCATATTTTACAAGTGTATGCAATATTTAATACTAGTTTAAAAAACATTAAATTACCCTAAAATGGCAATTTCATTTTTCCATTAGACATTTGTTTCATCATTTTTTTCATTTGATCAAACTGAGTTAAAAGTTTATTAACTTCTTGTACTGACAATCCACAACCTTTAGCAATTCTTGTTTTTCTACTTGCTTTTATAATATCAGGATTTCTTCTTTCTTTTGGTGTCATAGAAAGTATTATTGCTTCAATGTGTGCCATTTGTTTTGGATCAACATGAACATTATTAAGACCTAATTTTGATGCTCCTGGAATTAATTTAATCAAGTTTTCTAATGGTCCAAGTTTTTTGATTTGCTTCATTTGAGATAAAAAATCTTCAAGATCAAATTTACCATTTTGCATCTTCTTAGCAGCTTTTTCTGCTTCTTTTTCATCTATTTCAGATTGAACTTTTTCAACAAGTGATACAATATCACCCATTCCTAAGATTCTTCCTGCCATTCTTTCTGGGTCAAACGCATCTATTCCATCCATTTTTTCACTTGTACCAACAAATTTAATTGGAACACTTGTTAAATGTCTTACTGATAGTGCTACTCCACCACGAGTATCTCCATCTAATTTTGTAAGAATTACTCCTGATAGTGGAAGTTTATCGTTAAATCCTTGAATTACGTTAATAGCATCTTGTCCCATCATAGAATCTATTACAAGTAATATTTCTTGAGGTTTTACTTTATTTTTGATGTTATCAAGTTCATCCATTAACTGTTCATCTATATGAAGACGTCCTGCAGTGTCTATTAAAACATAATCATATTTGTTTTCTTTAGCATAATTAATTGCGTTTTCTGCAATCTCAACAGGATCATTTTTTCCTTCGTCATATACTTCGATATTAAGTTGTTTTCCAATTTGCTTTAACTGGTCAATTGCAGCTGGTCTATACACGTCACATGCTACCATAAGTGGCTTTTTAGCATGTTTTTTTCTTAGTAAATTAGCAAGTTTACCAATATGAGTTGTTTTACCACTACCTTGAAGTCCTACTAACATAAGAATAGCAGGATTTCCTTTTAGATTAAGATCTTCTTGTTCTCCACCCAAAAGAGATGTTAGCTCGTCTTTAACAATTTTAACGAATACTTCTCCTGGTTTTAAACTTCTTTGTACTTCTTCTCCTAAGGCTTTTTCTTTAACATTATTAGTAAACTCTTTTACTACGTTATAGTTAACATCCGCTTCTAAAAGTGCAAGACGAATTTCCCTCATCATGTCACTTATATTATTTTCAGTTATTTTACCTGTTCCTTTAATTTTTGAAAGAGCTCCTTGAAGCCTTTCCCCCAAACTTTCAAACATTATTTATCACCTCTATTATATATTTTTCCAGTTTAATACTATGTCACTATTTGATGATAGTGGTGCTGGATCTGGCATATCTAAGTGCACAATTACTGGTATTTTAAATGCTGTACCAAATCCTAAACAAGTTCCTGATTGTAAGCTTTTTTGCTTATCAACAATATCATTATTGATATTAGGTATCATTTTTCTTATATATTCTTCATCACTTGGATGGTTTGTTTTAAATATTAAAAAGTTAGAACACTGTGAGATAACAGTATCAGATAACTCTACTGGTCTTTGACTTATTACCCCTAGTATAACTCCATATTTTCTTCCTTCTTTTGCAACACGTTCAAAGATATTATATCCAATTAGGAAGTTATCATTATCGTTTTTGATATATCTGTGTGCTTCTTCTACAATGATATGAAAAGGAATTGATCCTTTTTTAGGAAGTGTCTTACAAAAGTCAAAGATAATTCTTGTATATATTTTTACTATTACTGATGCTAAAGAGTCATCCATATCTTCAGGATTTATAATTACTACTTGACGCTTTTTGTTATCTTTATATAAAGTTGAACTTAAGAACTGATTTACATCTACTTGTTGTGGATAATCAAAAATCTTGCTTTGTTCACCAGTTATCAAAGAATGTAGTCTTACTCTTACACTTGCAGCATCTGCGTAAGTATTTGGATTATTGTACCAACCTTCTGAAATCAAAGTAAAATCTAAAGCTTTTTCTAAATCTTTTAAGTTATAGAATGTTAATCTTTGTGGTTCGTAATCATCAAGTTCATCATGAACAAAGGAAGTAACATATTCAGTAAATAGTATTCCTTCTGTAAATGTTCCTGTTTTATCTATATGGAAACATTCTCTTAATTTTCTTGTGTAACCTACTCCTGCTATTGTTGCTTCCATATTAAAGTTAGGTGTTGGACATGTTTCTACAACTGAGAATATATCGTTTTTCTTTTTTACAGGTGTTGAATCACTAAATAAAATTGAAATAATAGCTTTGGCAATTAAGTGATCTTTATATCTTTCGCTCATTTCTGATGATTCAGCAAAGATTTTGGCAAGTTTTAACATTCTTTCTACAATTGGTAGTTGAGAATGAGAACTAGACATCAAAAGAAGTGCTAGGTCATTAGCATTTAATAACCACAAAGGTATTCTAAGTTGTTCATACTGAGTGTTTGTTAAACTTGTTGTTAGAACTCTATAATTGTAACGTGGATCTATTTCTGATAGTTTAGAAAAAGCGTTAGCATATTCTCCTGAAACATCAAATATGATTATATTTGCATTTAGTGGTGGAGTTTCTTTATTTAAAAATACATTTTGTAAAAGTCTTGCTGTTCCACAAGATTTACCACTTCCAGAGTTACCAAAAATTGAGAAATGATTTCCAAAAAAGTTATTTACACTTAGACAAACTGGAGCACCACTATAAAATGGGCTTCTTCCTAAATACATTGCTCCTTCACTAGTTTGACCTAAAATAACTGCTATTTCTTGTTCATTTATTTGTCTTATTTTGGCATCTAATAAAGGTTTTCTTATAATACCTCCAAATAGTTTACCATCCATAAACTCCCCTAATAACTTTATTTTAACCTGTTTTTGGTTTACCTCAGAAATTTCTCCTAATAAACTTTTTTCATTATCTTGTATTATTACATGTGAACTTAATATATTATTTGTTATTTGTACTCCTTGTACTAAGTCTACATAAATATCAGTCTCACTAATATATGATATTTTATCAAACATATCTACACCTCTATAATATTCCTTTTATCTTTTCTATTAATTCATTATCAACTTTACCATCTAGTAATTTAATTATTTCTTCTTTTTTGTTATTTAATTTTAGTTTTTCTTCTAGTTCTAAAAGTTTTTCTTCCATAATCTTTAACTGATTATGTATTGCATTTCTTGATACACCACTATTATCTGCTATTTCACCAAGAGATAAGTCATCCCAGTAGTACTGTTCAAAATACTGTTGTTGTTTATCAGTAAACAATTCTTTATAGCAGTCATACAAGACATTTAAATATAATTTTCTATCCATGTTACATCATATCCTTAAATAATCCGTATATATATTTTTCAATATCGAATACTTGTAAATCTTCTTTTCTTTCTCCAAGTCCAATATATTTTACTGGTATTCCAACATTTTCTTTTATAGCTAGAACTATTCCACCTTTTGCTGTCCCATCAAGTTTTGTAAGTACTATTCCTGTTACATTAGTTATTTCTTTAAAGGCTTTAGCTTGAGATATACCATTTTGTCCGGTTGTTGCATCAATTACAAGTAAAGTCTCGTGTGGTGCACCATCTATTATTTTACCTATTACTTTGTTGATTTTCTCTAGTTCTTTCATCAAATAATCTTTATTTTGTAGTCTTCCTGCAGTATCAATTAATACTACATCAACATTTTCTTCTTTTGCTTTTACTAATCCATCATATATTACGCTAGCTGGATCAGTTCCTTCTTTTTTTCCTACAAATAAGGAACCTGTTTTTTCTGCCCACTCTTCAAGTTGCTTTACAGCACCCGCTCTAAAAGTGTCTCCACCAACCATCATAACTTTCTTTCCTTCATCACGGAATTTTGAAGCAAGCTTTGCAATAGTTGTTGTTTTTCCTACTCCATTTACTCCTACAAAAAGAATTACTGTTGGGCCATCTTTTGCCATATTTACTTTATTAACAATTATTGAATCATTAACATAAATAACGAACAATTCATCGACAATTACTTCTTTTAAATACTCTAAGTCTTCTATATTTTCATTTCTAACTCTTTTTCTTAATCTATCCATAAAAGACATTACTGTATCTATTCCAATATCTGCCATAATGAGAATTTCTTCTAATTCATCAAAGTATTCATCGTCAACTTTATTATGTCTTTTAGTCAAACTTATAAGACGAGATACAAATGATTCTCTTGTTTTAGTTAGACCTTTTTCATAAACTTTAACTGATTTAGTGTCTACTTTTGTTTCCTTGTCTACTTTATTAGAATCTTCTTCCTCATATTTTGAAACTTCTTCTCTTTCTTCTTTTTCAACAATTTCATCTATAGATTGTTTAGATTCTTCTTCAAGATCTTCTTCTACTTCATCACTATCTTCTTCAGTTTCTTTTTCTTCATCTAAATCATTGTTACTAAGTTCTTCATCATCTATTTCTTCTTGTTCTTTTTCTAGTTCAGTATCTTTCTCAAACTCATCATTTATTTGTTCTTCTTCAATTTCTTCTTTTTCTTCTTCTAATTTTTCCTCTTCAATATGTTCTTCTTTTTCTTCACGTTTAAACATATTTTTTATTTTAGAAAATAATCCCATATTAATCACCATAATTAGTATATCAAAAAAAAGATGATTAATCACCTTTTTCTTATAATTCTTTTACTAATCTTTTAGTTCTATAAACATTTTTAGTTAATAATTCTATTCCATCTTTTTCTGACAAATCAAATGGGGATTTAATTAATGATTGATTTTTATCAAAGTATAACTGAACGAATGTTTTTTCTGGTACATAACCATCAAAAGCTAATACACCATCTTTTTTGTAGTTATATAACGTATTAGTGTCATTGTTGCCATTTTCTTTTTTATCATTCCATTTTCCTACTTCATATACTTTAAATCCATCTTTTTGGTTTCCTTCTACTATGTACTCTCCACATTCTAAATGAATTATTTTATTGTTTGGTGTTGGAACTTCAACATATGATTCGTATTTATCACAATTTGACTTAGAATCCATTGGGTTTTTTATCTCAGATGAATATCCTTTTTCTATTAACTCATGTAAGTAATATATATTACTATCTTTTGTATACATATCTTTATACATTGCCACTGAACTAAGAAAATTTGCTGCAGTTGTTTTAAATGCACTATAATTTTTACCAGAATCAACTGCCATTTTAGCTCCTACTGCAATTAAAACTGCCATAAGCCCTAAAATTGTCATAAATTCAATTTTTCCAAATCCTTTATTATTTATTTCTTTCATACAATTCGTTCACCTTTTTCTTAATATTACTATCAACTCTTTCGATTGTAGCTACACTAACATCAAGTGCTTTTTTATAGTTTCCTTTATAATAAAACATTTGAGCTTGATTTAGACCACTATCAATATTTATATTTTTACTTCTATATCTATTTCCATATACTATAGAGTACTCTGCAAGTTTAGCAGTTCTAACCATTTCATTTGTTGTATTAAATAGTTTTAAAACTAAATCTCTTGATGTGTCTACTCTTGTATTTAATGTTTTTATTACAATAGGTTTTCTTTCAAGTTCTTTTATTATTTCTAGTATTGATTCATTGGCTTCTTGTAATTCAACAAAATAATTATCTGTAATAATTGGTAATTTATAACTTCTTATTCTTGCTTTTGATTGCTTTAGTAATTCTTGAATTTCATCTAACTGTTCTCTTGCTCTTTGTTCATCATCATATAGATGTCCCAAATTCTTCAAAGAAACATCAAGTTCATCTTCTACTACTTTCAATCTTGAAATAAAGTCTTTAATTTTTTTAGAAAGCTCTGTGTATGGTGTTTTTTTTCTAGAAGCACTTTTAGTCATTGTCTTATATTCATTATTTATTTCTGTTGTCTTTTCATTAACTGTATCTATTGATTTAACATCATTGTCAGTTAAATCATACATACTTTTAATGTCATCCATTTGAGCATAAATGTTGTTTACGACTTCAGTTGTCTTTTCTAGTTTTTTATCAAAGATTTCTTTTGATTCTTCATATTCTTTTTTAGCTTGTTTTTCAAGTTCAAATTCATCAAATAAAGAATCAAGATACTCAAGCATAGTCTTAAGTTCAAACATACAATTTTCTAGATTTAAAACTTTAATTCTATCTAGTATTTTATTAACATTTTTTAAAGACTCTTCAACGTTATATTCTATTTTTAGATGTTTAAGAGGAAATTTCTTAGATTTCATATCCTCATAAACTTCTGTTATTTGTTCAATTTTTTTAGGAATCAAACGATTTGCTAAAAGTACTAAATCTGGTACTTCATCAATAACTATTCCCATATGATCTATTAATATATCTATTCCTTTTACAATATGGTAAACTTCTTGATAATCATTTTGTTCCATATAATATTCATTTACTTTTTCAAGTTCATTTCTTTTATATTTATCAAATACAGAAGTATAAGCATTTAATGTAACTGATACATCAGTATGTCCCATTAATTTTTGTAATACTACTGGACTCATTCCTGCTTCTATTGCTCTTGTTGCGTATGTATGTCTTAGACTATGTGTAGAAAAGTGTGGAATATCTAATTCATTTAATATTTTATTTAAAGACCAATTTAAAGTACTTATTCTTGCAT
>OJLA01002329.1_pt1 | contig 11397 bp, 9 predicted proteins | sample 1596611 | NCBI WGS metagenome assembly OJLA01 (sample SAMEA4350168, study PRJEB24818) | metagenome | biome: human; feature: gut; material: faeces | place: Denmark | collected 2013-09
GTGGTCGTGGTAAATGTGAGTAGTGTGTGGGTGGTATTTTTTGCTCTAGTGATATAGATGCATGGGACAGGGGGTTGTGTTGGGAGTAGTTTTTTTTTTTTTTCAAGCAGAAGACGGCATACGAGATCTAGTACGGTCTCGTGGGCTCGGAGATGTGTATAGAGACAGGGCGGTCTGTGATGCTTCGCAGCAGGAGATGCTGAGCTATTTTCTGCAATGCTGGTGCGGGCTCTTTTCGATTTCTGCCACGCCATCTGCAGCAGGGCTGTTCTGCGCCGAGTATGCGGCCCTTGCAGCTGCGGCAACGCTGCTGCTTTTGCTGGGCCTGTCCGCTGTGGGGCCGGTGTGCATCTTTTTGTTTACGATGCTGTACGGCCTTGGCAACGGCCTTTTATCCGCGCAGCTGCTGGCGGGGGCAGACGGGAAAAGTATCCTCGCTTTGTTGCTGCTGGGCATTCCGGCCGCCTGTGCCGCCGGCTGCCTGTGCATGTTCGGTGCATCAGCACTGCAGGTGAGCGGGCGCATCCGGGCCTACTCCTTCCGGAAAACGGCCGGACAAGCCTGTTCCGGGGCGCGGGAACTGATGGGGCAGTATCTGCTGGTGATCGTGGTATTTTTGCCACTGTGCGGCGCAGCGACAGGGGTCGCCTATCTGAGCGGAAAAATCCTTTAACGTCAGCTTTTCTTGCGATGCCGCCCCGGGTATGCTACAATAAGGAAAATGGATGAGAAACGCAGGAGTCTTTTTATGAAAGAGCCGAAACTGAAAACTGTTTATGTCTGCTCCAACTGCGGGGAGACAAGCCCCCGCTGGATGGGCCGCTGCCCGAGCTGCGGGAGCTGGAATACCATGAATGAAGATGTAGTGGCCGAAGCTCCGAAAGCGGGCACCGCTGCGGCACGGCAGGCGGCTGCTGCCCGTCCGGAGGGCGTGACCAGCCTGACGGCCCGGCGTCTGTCCGAGATCAGCACCACAGAGGAGAAAAGCCGCATTCTGACCGGCATTTCAGAGCTGGACCGCGTGCTGGGCGGCGGCATCGTGCTGGGCGGCGTTGTGTTGCTGAGCGGCGAGCCGGGCGTGGGCAAATCCACCATGCTGCTGCAACTGTGCGGTGCCATTTCCAATCAGCATAGCGTTCTGTATATCACGGGCGAAGAATCGGTCCGGCAGGTCAAGCTGCGTGCAGCCCGCCTGAAGGTGCCGCAGGACAATATTTTTCTGGCCGCCGAAAACGATGTGGACGAGATCTGTGGCCTGATTGAAAAGGAAAAACCGGACCTTGTGGTCATCGACTCCATCCAGACCATGCGCTGTATGGACATCTCGTCGTCGTCCGGTACAGTCAGCCAGGTCAAGGAGAGCGCGGCGCGTCTGCTGGCTGTTGCCAAGAAACAGGAGATCCCCATGTTCATCGTGGGTCATGTGAACAAGGACGGTGCCATTGCCGGCCCCAAAGTCATGGAGCATCACGTGGACACAGTGCTTTACTTTGAGGGCGACCAGATGCTGCCATACCGCATCCTGCGGGCGGCAAAGAACCGCTATGGCTCCACGAATGAGCTTGGCATGTTCGATATGACCGGTACCGGTCTGGCCGAGATTGAAAACCCGTCGCAGATGCTGCTGGAAGGCCGTCCACTGGGCGTTTCCGGAAACTGCGTGGCCTGTACCATGGAGGGCAGCCGACCCATTCTGAGCGAGATTCAGGCCCTTGCCACCAAGACGAATTTCCCGGCCCCACGGCGTGCCTGCAGCGGCTACGACTATAACCGCATGAATCTGCTCATCGCCGTGTTGGAAAAGCGTGCAGGCTATTTCTTCGGCAATCTGGACGTGTATGTCAACATTGTGGGCGGCATTGCCCTGCGGGACACGGCCTGTGATCTTTCGGTGTGTCTGAGTATGGTGTCCTCGCTGCTGGACCGCCCGGTCAGCGACAAGCTGATCGCCATTGGCGAGGTCGGCCTGGGTGGGGAAGTGCGCAGTGTGCCCAACTTGGAACAGCGTCTGCATGAGGCAGAACGCATTGGGTTTGAACGCGCCGTGGTGCCCAAGCACAGCCTGAACCACCTGAACCCGGCGGATTATCCGGGCATGAAGCTGATTGGTGCCGCGTATATTTCCGATGCCATCAACGCACTGAAAACAGATCGTTTGTAAGAGGATACCATGTCGATTTATCTGGACGAAAAGAACCCCGGCAAACACAAGCCCTTTGAGGATGCTTCGCCGGATATTGTGGAATATGTACGCTATCTGGAAGTGATCGCCGGCAAAAGCGCCAATACGGCGTTCAGCTATTTTTGCGACCTGCGCGGGTTCAGCCGCTTTATGAAGCGCCGCCGCGGCCTTGTTCCGGCAGACAGCGAGATGCAGGACATCGACCCCAAAGGATTGGACACGGCCTTCTGGGCCAGCGTGACCAAAGAGGATATCTACGAATACCTGTATTTCCTCAACCGGGAATGCGGCAACAAAAAGTCCTCGACTGCCCGGCGGCTGGCCAGTCTCCACGGCTTTTATGATTATCTGGTCAATCAGGTCAACCGGTTGGATTCCGACCAGACCGCTGCGATCAAACCTCCCAAACAGGACAAGGTCCTGCCCAAATACCTGACTGCAGAACAGTCCATGGATCTGCTGGAAAGCACCCAGACCCAGAGCGATTTCCCGGAGCGGGATTACTGCATGGTGGTCCTGTTCCTGAACTGCGGCATGCGTCTGTCGGAGCTTGTGGGCATGGACTTGGATGACATTGATCTGGAACAGCGGCAGATCCGGCTGTTCGGCAAGGGCCACAAAGAGCGCATGGTGTATCTGAACGATGCCTGCGTGGAAGCGCTGCAGCTTTACCTGAACAAGCGCAATGTGATGGAAGGTCTTTCGCCAAAAGAACGTGCCGTGTTCGTGACCCGGCGGCGCAAGGAGCGCATTTCCAACCGGCGGGTGGAGCAGCTGGTGACCGGAGCCATGAAAGCAGCCGGACTGAAAGGTTTTTCCACCCACAAACTGCGCCATACGGCTGCAACGCTGATGTACCAGACCGGAAATGTGGACATCCTGACCCTGAAGCAGCTGCTGGGCCACAGCAGTGTGGGAACAACGCAAATTTATACGCACCTGCAGGAATTCCAGGTGCGTGCCGCCATTGAAGAAAACCCGCTGGGCAAGGCATCCCGCAAAAAGCCCGGCAAAGCAGACTTGGATACAACAGAAGCTGAAACAGGGGAGAGCAGGGAAGAATTGCCTGGCAGCACTGCCGAAGCCGCAGAAAACGGCGCAACTGCGGTAGATTCTTCTGCACCCATGGCAGCCTTTGATGGCTCTGCAAAAGAGGGTTTCGGACTGGACACCGAGACGCTCGCAGCAAATTCGGACGCAGATACGGAAAAGTAATTGAAATATGGTTTGTCAGGCACCTTATGATCTCAGAATCAAAAGGTGCTTTTTTGTTTGTCCTGTGAATAAATTAACGAAGTTTACAGAGTGCAACAGGAATCCACCGCGGCACCTGTTGGCTTTCCAGCCGGCAGAGATTCTATAAAGGCACGTTTGTAAAACGGCTGCAGCTGGGCATTGTCGGCACAATCAAAAAAGTTTGTGCAGAGCGAAATCGGTGCTTTAAAAGATATCCACGAAAATGCCAACCGGAATGCAGCCAACGATTTGGTTCGACACAACCAAATGGTCGTGCACAGAAAAATAAAAAGATTGGAACGGTCTTAAAAGCAAATATAAATAATGACTGGCAAACAACGAGTGCCGGACAAAAAAGATTGTAAAGACTGTGCAGTCCGAAGAATCAAATTATAAAGTATAAAATTATAAAAAACAGATAAATGGAAGCAAAGCCCGCAAAACGCGGTATGGGCGGTCGGAACGCCGGCGGGACGCCAAAAGAGCCAAAATCTGGAAAAGAGGGCTTTTTCACTTCCCTCTGTTTCACATAACGTGCATTATACGAAAATACATATCCTAAAAATCAGGACCTTCCCTTCACGCAGGTTTCTGCGATCCGGAAGCCCTGATGATTTGGGTTGCGGCATTTTAATTTTTGGCACAGGAAACGTCTCTTCCCCGTTTTGAGAATCATTGGTTTGCATCCGGCAGCGGCGTGGTGCCAAAATATGCACAGATGGCCTCGTAGTAAATACGCGCAGTTCGTTTGCAGCCCTGTTCGCTGCCAAAGCGTTCCACATCATCCGCATTGGTTACAAAGCATTGTTCCACCAGCACGACCGGACAGTTTACATCTTCCAGCAGTGTGAAGCTCCGTTCTGCACGCACTTCGGTATGGGTGCTCTCTACCAGCTGCTTCTGATCATTTTCCAGATAATAAATGTAACGGATGCCGCCACGCCCACGCAGGTGCGCTCCGGCGTTCTGCATCCCCTCTGCCAATTTCTGAGCAAAGTAATAACTCTCCGCATGCCATGTGCGCCCCGGCACAGATGGATAGCACTCAAAGCCGGTTGCACTGGAACCGTTTGCGGCGGAGTTTCCGTGAATGGAAAGCAGCAACTGTGGAGCCTGCGCATTGGCGGCGGCTGCCCGCTCGGCAGGCGTTGCGGTCTGGTCAAAGGCATCCCGCGTCCGGAGCGGAATGTAATTCGGGTCCTGCTCCAGCCATGCAAGCAGCACGGAGGCCGTGGCGGCCGTCATGTCTTTTTCTTCCACCACTCCCCTTGCGCCCGGGTCGTTGCCGCCATGCCCGGCATCAATGGCTACACGGTACGGCGGGTCGCCCACCTGCGGCCGAAACGCCTCTCCGGATGCAGAGACACTTCCCTGCTCTTGTGAAGAAACCCGCAATGCTTCTCGCCAGAGAAACGCCGAAAAAACAAAGGCAACCACGCAAAAACAAAGCACGAGAGTCGTTCGGAGAAAGGAACTCCGCTTTCGTCTGGTTCGTCGCTTCTTTTTCTGGTGCGTTGGTTTATAACGTCCTGCCATGATAGATAACTTCCTGTCCAGATTGAAAACTTCTCTTTACAATACGAGTATACTCGGCTTTTTTCTGCAGTGCAAGCAAAAAGCCTGCCCATAAGCAGTGGGCAGGCTTTGAAATGACCCCCTTATTTCAGCTCCACGACGGTCACGCCGCTTTCGCCTTCGCCGTAACGGCCCAGACGGAAGCTCTTGACCATGCGGTTGCCGCGCAGGTGCTTGTGGATGGCAGTGCGCAGTGCGCCGGTGCCATTGCCGTGGATCAGGTAGACTACGGTCTGGCCGTTCAGAATGGCGCGGTCGATGAAGGAATCCACCTCTGGCAAGGCCTCGTCCACGGTCAATCCCAGCAGATTGCACTCCATTTTGGCGCTGCGGTGCACCCGCTCCACGCGGCCATTCGGACGGTTTGCGTCGCCGGTCAGGCGGGAATACCGCTGTTGTGCCTTGGTCTGCGGTTTCGGGTCCTTGACCAGCTTTTCCGGCTGTTTGAGCCCCTTGAGCGGGACCTTGGTCTTGATGATGCCGGCACGCACCAGAACATCGCCGTTTTTATCCGGCAGTGCCAGCACGGTGGCCAGTTGGTTGAGCTCTGCAATGCAGACCTCCTGCCCTACCTTGACCTCTTTCAGCGGCACAAATTCCTTGACCGGATTGTGCACCACCTCGGTGCCCATAAACAGCTTTTCGGATTCCTTTTTGGCAATCTCACGGGCACGCTGGGCTTTCTGCTGGGTGCTCAGGCGCTCGTCCTTCTGCAGCTGACGCAGTTCGTCGGTCAGCGCATAGGCCTGGCTTTCCACCTGCTGGGCCAGCGCACGGGCTTTGGCGCGGGCCGCTTCCAGCTCGTTTTCGCCCTGCTGGATCAGTTCATCCCGCTTTTTCTGGGCAGCCTCCAGCTGGTGGGATGCCTCGTTCTTCAGCTCTTCCACCTCGTGCTGGCTTTCCTTCAGCTGCAATTTCAGATCATCCAGCTGACCCAGAACGGCATCCAGCCGCTTATCCTCGGCCGACAGATGCTGCTGCGCTGCCTCAATGACCCGCTCCGGGATGCCAAGTTTCTCACTGATGAGGAATGCGTTGGACTTGCCCGGCACGCCGACGCTCAGCTTATAGGTCGGGCGCAGCGTTTCCAGATCGAATTCGCAGCTGGCGTTCACGACGCCCTTGGTCTCCAGTGCGAACACCTTGAGCTCTGCATAGTGGGTGGTGGCCATCAGCAGCACGCCGCGGCGGCGCAGTTCTTCAATGATGGCCACAGCCAGCGCGGCACCCTCGGCAGGGTCGGTACCGGCGCCCAGCTCGTCCAGCAGCACAAGGGTGTGCGGCATGGCCAGCTCCAGAATGCCGGTGATTTTTTTCATATGGCCGGAGAAGGTGGAAAGGCTCTGTTCGATGCTCTGCTCATCGCCGATGTCCACGAGAAACTCATCGAACACGCAGACCTCGCTGCGCTCGTCGGCCGGGATCAGGAAACCACACTGTGCCATCGCGCACAGCAGACCGGCCGTTTTCAGGGTGACGGTCTTACCGCCGGTGTTCGGGCCGGTGATGATGAGCGAATCATATTCTTTGCCCAGTGCAATGTCCACCGGCACGCACTTCTGTGGGTCGATCAATGGGTGGCGTGCCCGGATCAGCGAGAAGGAATTGTCGGTGCGCACTGCAGGTTTGAATGCCTTGAGCTCCAGCGCCAGACGCGCCTTTGCCAGCAGGACATCAATGTCCAGCATGGCCTGATAGCTGTACTGGAACTGCGGCTCAATGGCTGCCACCTGTGCGGTAAAGGCTACCAGAATGCGCTCGATCTCCTGCGCTTCCTGGGCACGATACTGCAGGATGCGGGCATTGGCTTCCACGACAGCCTGCGGTTCCACAAACACCGTTGCGCCGGTAGAGGAAACGTCATGGATGATGCCACTCACTTCGCCGCGGTATTCGCTCTTGACCGGGACAACGTAGCGGCCGTTGCGCATGGAGACCACACTCTCCTGCAGATACTTGGAGGTGTCCATGTTGCGCACCATGCTTTCCAGACGGTCGCGGATGCTGTTTTCGGTCGCACGGATCTTCTTGCGCAGGTCGTTCAGGGTGCGGGAGGCCGTGTCGGCCATCGCATCCGGGGCAAGGATTGCACTGGAGATCTGCTGTTCCAGGCCCGGCTCCGGGGACAACGCATAGAACAGATCATCGGTCGGGAGCATATCGTGCTCCGAAGAACCGTACCAGTTGGTCAGGTTCTGGAAGTTGCGCAGAGCACCGGCCACCATCAGCAGCTCGCCCATGGAGAGCACGCCGCCCTTGACCGCACGGGCGGCCAGCGCACTGCCGCCCTCCACTCCGCCGAAACGGGGCGAACCGTTCTTAATCAGCAGCGTATTGATGGCATCCGTCTGCTCCAGCGCATAGCGCACCTCGTCCGGGTCACACTGCGGCTCAAGTGCCAGGAGCTTCGCCTTTGCTTCCTTACATACACAGCCCTCCGCAGCACGGGCGATGATCTTATCCAGTTCTAATGTTTTTAAGTAGCTTGTTTCCATAATATCCTTTTGCTCAGGGCAGCACCGTTTTTAAAAAGTCGTAGCTCTTCAGCGGCTTGTCCAGATGCGTTAGCGCATACTGCTCCGCTACGGCTGCCAGCTTTTCCAGACTGCCCACAGAAATCTTGAACGAAAATATTTTTTTGTCCTCCACAAGGCAGATGTGCCGCAGTGCAAACAGTGCATTGCGATCCAGATTGCAGCGTTTCCCAGCCTTGGCTGCACAATCAGCACAGAGCAGATAGCCCTCCTGCACATCCAGATAAAAGGCATCGCCTGCATCGTAGGTGCCGCAGTCGCGGCAGCACACCAACTGCGGCAGAAAGCCACACTCGCTCATGGTGCGAAGCTCAAAAACGGCCTTGATGGCCCGCAGGTCCGCCTTGTGCTCACTGATCATGTACAGGCAGTTCAGCAGCAGACGCAGTTCCCGCTCAGCTTCCTGTCCGGTGGGGGTCAACGCAGCAGCCATTTCGGCCAGATACATGGCCAGACTCATCCCCTCGATGGAGGAAGAAATGCCGTGAAAGACATTCTTGACGGCCGCTTCGCGCACAGTATACATGTTGCGCCCCGGCACCAGCGTGAATTCCGAATAGCAAAACAGCCCGCACGCGCTGAACAATTTGCTTTTCAGCCGCAGGCTGCTCTGTGCCGAAGCCGAGATTACCCCCAGCCCCGGGGTCAGGATCGTGAGGATCCGGTCCGATTCTTTATAGCGGGTCTCTTTCAACACCAGACCCAGTGTTACAAAGGTCTCCATGATCCGTGTCTCCTGCCGGATGCTCGTCCGGCATCTGTGTCTGTTTGTACTCCAGATAACGGAGAATGTTTCCCGTGCAGGCAAAGGCCTGCCAGCTTGTTTGCACGTCCATTGGCCGGGTCTCCTTTCCGGGCAGCGCCACTGCCGTCAGTGTTCTCTGGCGGCGGTGGCGTTATCCGAGGAAAACCCGCCCTGCATTGGAAAGGCTCAGCGGTTGCCGTTGTTCTGCTTGAAACCGAAATTGTTCAGCAGGAACTCGTTATCCCGCCAGTCCGACTTCACCTTGACCCAGCACTGCAGGTTCACACGGCAGCCCAGAAACTCTTCGCAGTCGGCACGGGCCGCACTGGCGATCTTCTTCAGCATTGCGCCGCCCTTGCCGATGACCATGCCCTTGTGGCTTTCCCGCTCACAGTAAATGTTCACATCAATGTCGATGAGATCGGTGCCGGGGCGCTCCTTGAAGCGCTCCACGACCACCGCGATGCCGTGCGGGATCTCGTCGCGCATGAACAGCAGAGCTTTTTCACGGATGACCTCTGCCACCAGTTCCTTCTCCGGCATATCGGTGTAGGCATCATCATCAAAGTAATGGGGGCCTTCTACGGCGTAGCGGCTCAAGGCATCGAACAGCGTTTCACAGCCGTCCTCGTTGCGGCCGCTGACCGTGTAGATGTCATCGAATACACCCAGCGCCTTCAGCTCTTCTTTGCGGGCTTCCAGGTCAGCGGCATCCTTGACGAGGTCTGTCTTATTGATGACGGCAATGGCCGGGCCACCGCTGCTGCGCAGCATGTCCACCAGAACCATCTCGGATTCATTCAGGGCACCATAGGGCTCAAACAGCATCATGGAAACATCCACGTCGGCAATGGAATCGCTGGCGGTTTTGTCCATGCGCTTGCCCAGCTTGTTGCGGGCTTTGTGTACGCCGGGGGTATCCAGCAGCACATACTGCAGCGGGCCGCGGGTGATCACACCGGTAATGCGGGTACGGGTGGTCTGCGGCTTGGAGGTGACAATGGCCACCTTTTCGCCAACCAGCAGGTTGGTCAGGCTGGATTTGCCCACATTGGGGCGGCCGATGACCGCCACAAAAACCGACGACGTATCGTAATGGCCCTGAACGGGCGTCGTGTTACTCAAAATCAAACTCCTGTCTTGCTGTGTGCAGAAATGCACGTTGGATCAAAGGCAAATCATTCGGTGTAGCTCACCGTGCGGGGCAGGCCCAGCTGCAGCAGTACGGCCTCTTCTTTTTCCCGCATCCGCATAGCTTCCAGGCCGCCGTTCTCATGGTCGTAGCCCAGCAGATGCAGCATGGAATGCACGGTCAGAAATGCCACTTCCCGCTGTAGCGGATGGCCGTAGAGGGTCGCCTGCTCCTGGGCGCGCTCCATGCTGATGACGATATCGCCCAGCATTTTGCAGCCGTTGTTTTCGTCCACATCATATTTGCCATCCACACCCAGCGGGAAGCTCAAAACGTCGGTGGGCATGGGCTTGTTGCGGTACTGGTTGTTCAGCTCTGCAATGGCCGCGTTGTCCACAAAGGTCACGCTGATCTCAGCCGGAGCCTCAAAGTGCTCGAACTCCAGCACAGCGTTGCAGGCGCGGCGGATCAGGATGCGGAGGCCGGACGGGACCTTGACGGCCTTCTGGGAATTGGTGATCAGAACTTTATTGGACATAGAATCAGTCCTCTCCTTTCTGGTTTGGTTGTTTTTCGGGATGTGCAGCCCTGTCGTATGCCTTGATGATCTCCTGCACAAGGCGGTGGCGCACAACGTCTTTTTCGGTAAAATAGCACTGGGCAATGCCCTTGACCTGCTTCAGCACATGCAGCGCATCCACAAGGCCGCTGCGGGTGCGTTCCGGCAGGTCGATCTGGGTCACATCGCCGGTCACAACGACCTTGGAACCCACGCCCATGCGGGTCAGGAACATTTTCATCTGCTCCGGCGTGGTGTTCTGCGCCTCATCCAGAATGATGAAGGAGTCGTCCAGCGTACGGCCGCGCATATAGGCCAGCGGGGCCACCTCAATGATCTGTTTTTCCACCAGACGCTCATATGTTTCAGCCCCCAGCATATCAAACAGCCCGTCATACAGCGGGCGCAGATACGGGTCCACCTTCTGCTGCAGGTCTCCGGGCAGGAAACCCAGTTTCTCCCCTGCTTCTACCGCCGGGCGGGTCAGCACGATGCGGGACACCTCCTTGGCCTTGAAGGCCTTTACGGCCATAGCTACGGCGAGGTAGGTCTTACCGGTGCCCGCCGGGCCGACACCAAAGGTGATGGCATTGTTCCGGATGGCATTCAGGTATTCCTTCTGGCCCAGCGTCTTGGGCCGGATGGGCCGCCCTTTGACCGTAACCGTTACAAAATCCTCGGTCAGTTCCCGCACCCGTTTCTCAGCGCCGTCATGGGCCAGGCTGATGCAGTAGCGCACAGTCTGATCCTCCAGCGGGGTATGGTTCTCGATCAGAAGAAGCATGCCTTCCACCGCGCGGCTGGCCGCCGCTACGTTGGCCGGTTCACCGGAGAGCCGGAGCTGTGTGCCCCGGCAGACGGCCGTAACGGAGAACTCGTTTTCCAGCAGCCGGATGTTCCGGTCGCAGTTGCCAAAGACCGCCGCGGCGATCTCTACACTATCCAGTTCAATGTTCTTTTCTGCCATGTGCTCCTCCTGATGTGCCTGCTTCGATAGCTATATTGTACCACCAAAATCCTTAGAAGAAAACTATGAAAATTGCACAAAATATTTTTCCAGCTTCCATCGTTTTTACATATTGGTGGAATGGTCTTGACAAACTATATCGGGGCGCGATATACTGGGTCTGTGATATATCGAGCGACGATATAAAGACCGTCGATAGAAATGGAGGTGCATCGGCAATGGAAAACATTGCGCTGACCGAGTCCACCTATTACATTTTGCTTTCTCTTTATCATCCGCAGCATGGCTACGGTATTATGCAGCAGACCGAGCAGCTTTCCGGCGGGCGGGTACGTCTTGCCGCCGGGACGTTGTATGGAGCGCTGAACTCCCTGTGCGAAAAAGGATGGATCCGACAGCTGCCGATGGAAAGCGGGAGCCGTAAAAAAGAATATCAGCTGACCGCGGAAGGACTTGCAGTCCTGAAG
>OJLA01002330.1_pt1 | contig 11395 bp, 6 predicted proteins | sample 1596611 | NCBI WGS metagenome assembly OJLA01 (sample SAMEA4350168, study PRJEB24818) | metagenome | biome: human; feature: gut; material: faeces | place: Denmark | collected 2013-09
TGTCGGTTGGTGAAACGTGCCCGTGGCTCATACCTAAGATAGAGCTGGGAGCAATGGTGATGCCTGCTAAAGCGGCGGCTCCCGTTTTAAGGAATTTTCTTCTTGAAAAGTCTGACATGGTTTTATTTTTAAGAGTTAGTAATTAATTTCAGCCTGTTATATCATTAAAAACTTATTATGGCTTTTGGAGTAATCCGTATCCGTTTTTCATATTTCTTCTTCTTTCCCATATTTGCTCCAGTGTCTCCAGTTCTCCTATCGCGGGTAAATCGTGCGTATAGGCGTCGCGCAAAAAGGTCCATGCGTATTCGGACGCGATGGCGGAGTCTCGTATGAGCGGGAGTTTGGGGTTTCTGGTTCCGGTTTCTATGGAGTCGGCAAACAGGTCGCACAGTACATCGATGTTTTTCCCTCCGAAGGGTTTCTCTATCCGCTCTGTCCGTGTGACTCCGCGAAGGTCGACAACGGCGGTTTTAAAGTCGTGCGTCATGCGGGCGATTCCTTTGGTACCGATGATGTCCACGTATGAATTGTGGGTCTGGTCCTTGGATAATTGTCCGTAGACAAATCCCTGGGTGATATCGAAGACAACGCCGTTCTGGAATGTTCCGTGGCATTGCACCCACCAGGGGTCCTTATAACTCCACATGTTGACTCCCTGTGAATGCCACGTCTTGTATTCGCATCCGGCATACCAGCGTGCGATGTCTACATAGTGCATTCCGCAGTCGTGGAAGGCGGGTCCTTCATATTCGTGCCCTTCCCCCGGTGCGAGTCCCGGAGTCATGTGGCAGATGCGCAGGATGGCCAGTTCACCGATCTCTCCCCGGTCTATAAATTGCTTGATGGCCTGATGGTACCAGGCATTACGGAGATACAGGTTGACGGTAGAGAAACAAGCGGCTTTTTCAGTGATGTCCACTACTTCCCATTCTTTGTCGATAGTGTCTGAAACGGGTTTTTCGGAGATGATATGCTTGCCGTATTTGATGGCCTTTTCAATCCGGTCTTTCCGTGAGTCTGCCAGAGCAAATAGTCCTACTACCTGCACACTTTCATCATCGAACATTTCCTGTTCGTTTTCCAGTATCTTCGATTCGGGAGATAATTTCTTCGCCAGTTCCCGGCAATCGGGATTGATGTCGCAAATGTATGCGACCTCCCATCGCCCGCTTTTCTGCATTTCTTTTAAATAAAATCGCCCCATTCTGCCAAAACCGATGAGACCAACTTTAATCTTGGTATCTACAGAAATATGTGTTTTCATAAATATAGAAAATTTAAATACAAATAATTAATGTGTAACAGCCTTTCATTAAGGAAGAAAATGACTGAAAACAAGACATGGCAAAGCTAGATAAATAAGTAATGCTGTATTAGCTTTACATGTTTTTTTGTAGGGGTAGCAATCGTAATTAATATTAACAAACAATTAGTTAGTTACAAATAAATATAATAAAAATGTAGAAGAGTTAGAATGCTTTTTTTCTTGAAATGGCAAGAATCTATTATATATTAGTCAGATTATTATAATTATACTTTCAGGTTCATCATAATCAACAATCGCTTTATTGTTTATTTGAGTATAGTAATTATGTACAATACTTGCAGAATCGTGAGGGCAATTAGCTATCTGCCCTTTTGTAGTTACTGGATTTTTATTATGTTTCTTATTTTTATAGTTATGTATAATGATTATGTGGATACTTTTGTGGTGTTCTTTAGTACTTATCTTTTTAAAATTAGATTTTAGAATCCCTCTTTTGAGGGGTGAATATCAATTTGCTCTGTAAGTAATCAGACTAGTTTTTCAGGAATACTTGTACAAATATGATGTTTTAGTGGGAAATGTACCAAAATTGTCCTTGAATTGGATTATTTGGGAGGGTCTATTCTGTTTGAATGTGCTATTTTTGCCACCAGATAATTATTAACTTAACAAATAATCCATGTATTATGAAAACAATTCTTAGCGCATTGGGGCTTTCGCTTCTGATCTTTACGAGTTGCGGTGGACAAAAAAAGGTTGAAATAGATTTTATTCAAGACAACATCGACAACGCTGTGGCACAAAACACAATTCAAACAGACGTTATCGAGAAATCCGGTAAAATTCTGAATCCAAGAACAATTAATGCGGATGGGAGTATCTCGTATATACCTATTGAGGACTGGTGTTCCGGCTTTTTCCCTGGTAGTATGTGGTTGACTTATAACCTGACAGGAGATAAGAAATGGCTGCCTTTGGCTGAAAAGTACACAGAAGCCCTCGATTCTGTGAAATACCTGAAGTGGCACCATGATGTCGGCTTTATGATTGGATGCAGTTATCTTAACGGTTACCGTTTTGCAGATAAAAAAGAATATAAAGATGTGATTGTAGAAGCCGCAAAATCATTGTCTACCCGTTTCCGTCCCGGAGCTGGTGTTATCCAGTCATGGGATGCTGATAAGGGCTGGCAAGGTACACGCGGATGGAAATGTCCGGTAATTATCGATAATATGATGAATCTAGAATTGTTGTTTGAGGCTACGGCTTTTTCCGGTGACTCTGCCTTTTATAATATAGCAGTGAAACATGCGGATACAACGATGGCTCATCATTTCCGTCCGGACAATAGCTGCTATCATGTAGTAGACTATGATCCCGAAACAGGAGAGGTAAGGAAGAGACAAACAGCACAAGGATATGCGGACGAATCAGCATGGGCTCGCGGACAGGCTTGGGCATTATACGGTTATACAACTTGCTATCGTTATACTAAAGACAAGAAGTATCTCGATCAGGCACAGAAAGTATATAACTTCATCTTTACTAATAAAAATCTGCCGGAAGACCTCGTTCCTTACTGGGATTATGATGCTCCTAATATCCCGAATGAACCTCGTGATGCCTCCGCTGCAGCATGTACGGCTTCTGCTTTGTATGAACTCGACGGCTATCTGCCGGGTAATCATTATAAAGAAACTGCTGATAAAATTATGGAAAGCCTCGGTTCACCGGCTTATCGCGCCAAAGTGGGTACAAACGGAAACTTCATACTGATGCACTCTGTTGGCAGTATTCCTCACGGTCAGGAAATCGATGTTCCGTTGAACTATGCTGACTATTACTTCCTGGAAGGATTGATGCGTAAGAGAGATCTGGAAAAAAAGTAAGCCCTGTCTTACTTATACTTTAGCCGGCTATGTGCATGCATTAATGCCTTCCGGTATATAAATTAGTTCGTCCGGCTATAGGCAATGTTGCGTTCGCCTATAGGTAACGTATCGTTTGACTATAGGCGATCTTTCGTTTGCCTATAGCCGGACGAATAAAGCGATGAACCGGAAAGAATTATTTGTTGCGCCGAAACAGGTTGGTGCATTAACTGTTATTCCTTGTATCATGACAATCAAATCAGTAAACTTTTTAATGGGTGGTCTGGCCCTCTTTGCGGCACAAGGCTGTAAGTCTCCTAAGCAGGTGGCAGAACAGGCGGAACATCCAAACATTATCTATGTATTTCCCGACCAATATCGCAATCAGGCGATGGGATTCTGGAATCAGGAAGATTTCAGAGATAAAGTAAACTTTCGGGCAGATCCGGTGCATACCCCTAATCTGGATGCTTTCGCACGTGAGTCTGTGGTACTGACTTCTGCTCAAAGCAACTGTCCGTTGAGTAGTCCTCATCGTGGGATGTTGCTGACCGGCATGTATCCGAATCGCAGTGGTGTACCTTTAAATTGTAATTCTACACGCCCTATCAGTTCTTTGCGCGATGATGCGGAATGCATAGGAGACGTATTCAGCAAGGCAGGTTATGATTGTGCTTATTTCGGCAAACTTCACGCTGATTTCCCGACTCCGAATGATCCGGAAAATCCGGGACAATATGTAGAAACACAACGTCCGGTTTGGGATGCTTATACTCCGAAAGAACGGCGTCACGGATTTAATTATTGGTATTCTTATGGTACGTTCGACGAGCATAAGAATCCGCATTATTGGGATACGGACGGTAAGAGACATGATCCGAAAGAATGGTCGCCTCTCCATGAATCAGGCAAAGTTGTTTCTTATCTCAGGAATGAGGGTAATGTGCGTGATACGAAGAAGCCTTTCTTTATTATGGTAGGCATGAATCCCCCGCATAGTCCGTACCGTTCGTTGAATGATTGCGAAGAGCAGGATTTTAATCTTTATAAAGATCAGCCGTTGGATAGTCTGTTGATCCGCCCGAATGTAGACTTGAAAATGAAGAAGGCGGAGTCTGTCCGTTATTACTTTGCTTCCGTGACCGGAGTGGACCGTGCATTCGGACAAATTTTGGAAACGCTGAAAGAACTGGGATTAGATAAAAATACAGTGGTTATCTTTGCGTCCGACCATGGTGAAACAATGTGCAGCCAGCGTACGGACGATCCTAAGAACTCTCCTTATTCCGAATCGATGAATATACCGTTTTTGGTCCGTTTCCTCGGTAAGATTCAGCCTCGGGTGGATGATCTGCTGCTTTCTGCTCCTGATATTATGCCTACTGTACTGGGATTGTGCGGACTGGGTGATTCTATTCCTTCCGAAGTACAGGGACGTAACTTTGCACCTCTTTTCTTCGATGAAAAGGCGGAAATTGTTCGTCCGGCAGGTGCCTTATATATACAGAACCTAGATGGAGAAAAGGATGAAAAAGGATTGGTACAATCTTATTTCCCTTCTTCGCGTGGAATTAAAACTGCACAGTATACATTAGCTTTATATATCGACCGCGATACGAGACAACTGAAAAAGAGTCTTCTGTTTGATGATCTGAAGGACCCTTATCAGTTGAATAATCTCCCTCTGGAAGAAAATAAGGAAGTGGTGGAACAACTCTACCGTGAAATGGGAGCGATGCTAAAGGAAATTGATGATCCTTGGTATACGGAGAAGATTCTTTCCGATCGTATCCCTTACTAATTTTTAGTCTGTATATGATTAAATGATCATCTGCTGTAAATAATCTGTAATGATGAAAGATATTTGTTTTATATTCTTATTCCTGTTTAGCTCTTTATCTTCTTCTTATGCCCAATTGGTCGGTTTTGAAGAGAGTGTTCCCCAGACTTTTAAAGTTGCGGGGAAAGGTGAATTGAAGACATCTTCCCTTTTTTATAAAGAGGGAAAAAGTAGTCTGGAATGGGACTTTCAGCCGGGGTCAACATTGGACGTTCAAGTGTCCCCTTTATCTCTGAATGCCAAGAAGGAGCAACAGTTTGGCATCACTCTATGGATATACAATGAAAAGCCGCAGCAAGACTCTGTTCGTTTTGAATTTCTGAATGAGGCTGGGGAGGTTTCCTATTGGTTTTCTTATCATTTACAGGCTGCTGGCTGGCGCGCTTGCTGGATTTCTTTCGCCTATATGAATGGAAATAAGAAAGATAAAAATATCGTAGGCTATCGTCTGGTTGCTCCCCAACGGGAAGGACGTATTTTTCTTGACCGCCTGACTTTTCCGGAAAAGAAGATGAACTTGCGGACAACTCCCGACCAGCAATTACCCACTAATAACGGGCTTTCCAATCGTGACCTCTGGCACTGGTGTCTCGTCTGGAAATGGGAAAAGCAATCTTATGATATCCCTTTGCTCAGCAAACTGACTAGCCGGCAGAAGAAAGACTTGAAAACCATCGAACAGCGTCTGACTGACTTTCTGGATGTGAAGAAGGCTCCGCAAGGACAGGTCAATGCTGCCTACAAGACTTTTGAAAAGGCTGCCATTACTCCTTCCGCAGCCGGAACCGGATTCACAGGAATGCCTGTTGTCGCTCCCGACGAACAGGATAAAAAGAAAGGAGAAATGTCATGGAATGATATTGAAACGATGCTCGCCGGTTTTGCCTATGATGCCTGTTACAATCAGAATGAGACATCAAAGAAGAACTATTTTACGGTATTCGACTATGCGATAGACCAAGGCTTTGCCTTTGGCAGCGGGATGGGTACTAATCATCATTATGGTTATCAGATACGTAAGATCTATACTACAGCCTGGTTGATGCGTAATGAAATCTACAAACATCCTCATCGGGATGTGTATCTTTCTACTTTGCGTTTTTGGGCAGCTTTGCAGGAAACCCGCCAGCCGTGTTCGCCCGGGCGGGATGAATTACTGGATTCCTGGCATACTCTTTTGATGGCAAAGCTAATTTCTGCCATGATGTTTCCCGATGCAAACAGACAGGAGCAGGCCTTGAATGGCTTATCTCGTTGGTTGTCTTCATCATTGCGCTATACTCCGGGGACGATTGGCGGAATTAAAGTAGATGGAACGACTTTTCATCACGGTGGGTTCTATCCCGGCTATACAACCGGCGTATTGGCCACTATCGGACAGTTTATCGCCTTCACGAATGGAACCGATTTTGAACTGACCGAAGAAGCCCGCCAGCATATCAAGTCCGCTTTTATTGCGATGCGCAATTATTGTAACTTTTACGAATGGGGGATCGGAATTAGCGGCCGCCATCCGTTTGGCGGAAAGATGGGTAGTGAAGATATTGAAGCATTTGCCAACATTGCGCTGTCCGGTGATCTTTCCGGTCGGGGAGACGCGTTCGATCATGGATTGGCTGCCGATTATTTGCGTCTGATACGCAATGGAGACACTCCCAATGCACGTTTCTTTAAGAAAGAAGGCATTCAGCCGGCTCAGGCCCCTCAGGGTTTCTTTGTTTACAACTACGGTTCGGCAGGTATTTTCCGCCGGGCAGACTGGATGGTGACACTGAAAGGATATACAACTGATGTCTGGGGAGCCGAGATTTATGCGAAAGATAATCGGTACGGACGATATCAAAGTTATGGATCGGTTCAGATTATGGGAAAGGGGAATCCGGTTTCCCGTGCTGGAAGTGGCTTTGTACAAGAAGGATGGGACTGGAACCGCTTGCCTGGAACGACTACCATTCATCTTCCTTTCGAACTTTTGGATAGTCCTTTGAAAGGTACGACTATGGCGCGTTCCGAAGAGAATTTTTCCGGAAGCAGTTCTTTGGGTGGTATGAACGGAATGTTTGCCATAAAACTGATGGAACGGGATTATGATAACTTTACTTCTGACTTCGTTGCCCGTAAATCGGTATTCTGTTTCGATAATCGGATGATTTGTCTGGGGACAGGTATTACGAACAGCAATGCTGACTATCCTACGGAGACGACTCTTTTCCAGACTAAGTTTAATGGTAAGGAACCGAAGGCAGATAATGATGACTACTGGCTGCACGATGGCTATGATAATTATTATCATGTGGTAGATGGAACGGTACGTTCGCAAGTGGCAGACCAGGAATCGCGTCACGAAAAAACTCGTGAAAAGACTGCCGGTAAATTTTCATCTGCCTGGATTGAACATGGAAAGGCTCCGAAAGACGGAACTTATGAATATATGGTATTGATACAACCGTCTGCTGCTGAACTGGATGAATTACAGAAAACCCCTGCTTACGAAGTATTGCAACGTGATCAGATGGCTCATGTGGTATATGATAAGAAAACAGGAATCACAGGGTATGCTACCTTCGAAGCGTATCAGCCTGTAAATGATCAATTCATCGTTTCCATTCCGGCAGAAACGATGGTGATGTATGACAAAGAAAGCGATAACCGGATTCGTCTGAGCGTGTGTGATCCGAATCTGAATCTGGCGGAGAAGACCTATACAACTAAGGAGCCCAGCCGTCCGATTCGTAAGAAGATCGTTGTAAAGGGCATTTGGATGTTACCGAGTCCGCAAGAGGGGGTACAGCTTGAGTATGAAGGTAACAATACCCTTCTGAATGTAACCTGTCAGCACGGGCAACCGGTGGAAATGCTCTTGACAAATAAATGATTAAGGAAGAGAGAATTTAATGGGTATTGGTTAATTATGTTTCTATGAAAGAAGAAGGGTCAGTTCATTGTGAACTGACCCTTTATTCTTATTTGCAATTACTTATTCAGTCTCCATTCAAAGCCATCTTTCGTATCTTTAACTTCGAATCCGAGTGCAGTCAATGTATTACGGATTTCGTCCGAAGTAGCCCAGTCTTTATTGGCTTTTGCTTTCATTCGTTGCTCCAATAACATATCCACTACCTTACCGTAGGCAGCCTCGCGACCGTCCGAGGAACCTTTCTCTTCTTTCAGTCCCATAATATCGAAGCTGAAGAGCCGGAACGTTTCTTTCAGGTTATCCAGGTCTTCTGCAGAAATGGCAGCATTTCCGGCGATGATGTTATTAATGATGCGGGCACCTTCGAAGAGTTGTGCAATAACGATAGGTGTATTCAAGTCGTCATTCATAGCTTCATAACATTTTGCGCGGAGCTCTTTCACATTGATGCCTTCTGAAGTCGTTGCAGAAGGAGTGATCTTATCCAATGCGTCGATTGCTTCCATCAGGCGTTGCAATCCCTTCTCCGAGGCTTGCAGTGCCTCATTGCTGAAGTCAACTGTGCTGCGATAGTGAGCTTGCAGAATGAAGAAACGGATCGTCATCGGAGTATAAGCCTGTGCCAGCAGTTTGTGGGTGCCGTTGAAGAACTCATCCAGTGTGATAAAGTTTCCGAGTGATTTACCCATCTTCGTTCCGTTGATGGTAATCATGTTGTTGTGCATCCAGTAATGAACCATGTCGTCCCCTTGTGAAGCTACCGACTGTGCAATTTCGCACTCGTGGTGCGGGAAAATCAGGTCCATTCCTCCTCCGTGAATGTCGAAATGCTCACCCAGATACTTACGTCCCATAGCAGTACATTCGGCATGCCATCCCGGGAAACCGTCACTCCATGGCGAAGGCCAGCGCATGTTATGCTCCGGTTGTGCTTTCTTCCAGAGGGCGAAATCGGCAGGATTGCGTTTTTCGCTTTGTCCGTCGAGGTCGCGGGTTGTATTCAGTACGTCGTCGAGGTTGCGACCGGAAAGTTTTCCGTAGTGATAATCCTTGTTATATTTGGCTACGTCGAAGTAAACAGAGCCTTCGCTTTCGTAAGCGTATCCGGCGTCCAGAATCTTCTGTACCAGCTGAATCTGTTCGATGATATGTCCCGAAGCAAGCGGTTCGATGCTTGGTGATAATACGTTGAGTGCTTCCATTGCCTTGTGGTAACGGTTCAGGAAATACTGAACGACTTCCATGGGTTCCAGCTCTTCCAGACGTGCTTTTTTGGCAATCTTATCTTCTCCGTCGTCGGCATCATGTTCCAGATGGCCTACATCGGTAATATTGCGTACATAACGTACTTTGTATCCTAATTGAGTCAGATAACGGAAGAGTACGTCAAATGTGATGGAAGGACGGGCATGTCCCAGATGAGCGTCACCGTAGACTGTCGGTCCGCAGACATACATGCCTACATGAGGCGCGTGAAGCGGTACAAACAGTTCTTTTTTTCTATCTAGAGTGTTGTAAATGGTTAGTTGATGTTCCATAACGTTTACTATTTGATTCTTTTTAGGAGCCACAAAGGTAGAATAATTCTTTGATATATGCTGTAAATCAGCTTGAAATCTGCTCGTTTTTACATGGGGCAGGATAGCTGAATATGTTTTTCTATGGCTACCGCTACTCCGTCTTCATCATTGCTCAGTGTGATCTCATTGGCCGCTTTCTTCACGGGTTCCTGTGCATTTCCCATTGCAATGCCCATGCCTGCAAACTTGATCATTGACAGGTCATTGTATCCGTCGCCTATGGCTATGACTTCTTCCCGTGATACTCCTGTCGCTTCCAGCAGGACAGTGAGAGACAAGGCTTTATCAATTCCCTGTGGAACTAATTCCAGGAAATAGGGTTCCGAACGGAAAACATTGATCTTTCCTTGCAGGCGGATACACAGCTCAGACTCGACAGGAATCAATTGGTCGGCATCTCCTACGATAAGGCATTTGGCTACCGGAAGAGTGATGTCGGTCAGGAAGTCATTTGTTTCCCGTACTGCCATTTTATTGAGGAAGGCTTCTTTCTGTACATATGGGTCTTGCGAGTTTTCGGTCACTATCTCTGCCCCGTCATAGGTCAGTATGCTTAGATGATTGGTACGGGCACATTCGTAGAGCACCGGAATCACTTCATTGGGAAGCACATTCTCGTACATCATTTCCTTGCTTTCCCAGTTGATGATCTCGCCGCCGTTATAGGACAGGATAAATCCGCCGAACTCATTTATACGCAGCTCATTGGCGAGCGGCACGATGCCATAGGTTGGCCGTCCCGAAGCGAGTACCAGACGGACTCCTTGTTCTTGTATGCGTATCAGTGTTTCCCGGTTGCGGGCAGTTATTTCTTTCTTAGAGTTGGTAAGCGTACCGTCAAGGTCGAGGACTACGAGTTTATATTTCATGTGATGTTGTTTTTAGGCTGCAAAGATAGGAGAAAAACAGGTTGCTGCAAGGAATATGGAACTATTTGCACTCTCTCAGTGCAAATCTTCTTAAATAATGCACTCCTATAGTGCAAATTTTATATCTTTGTCTAAAAAGAAGGCATATGGAGAAGTTATTCGAGTATTATCGGAAATTAGTGCGGGAAACTGATATTGAGTTTTATCGTTATATTTATTCCAAAATAAATTGGAATAGCCGTATGATAGGGCTCACCGGACCGAGAGGGGTTGGAAAGACGACCTTGGTACTTCAGCATATCAAGGAGAAACTGAATTTGAATGAGGCTTTATATGTTACGGCAGAAGACTTTTATTTTGCCAGCCATCGCCTCCTTGATTTGGCCGATGCGTTTGTGAAGATGGGAGGGAAATATCTGTTTATCGACGAAATTCATAAATACAAGGATTGGTCGAAAGAACTTAAATTGGTTTATGACTATCACCCTGAATTGAATATTGTATTTACCGGTTCGTCCGTATTGGATATCAATAAGGGAGCGTCTGACCTTAGTCGTCGTGCAGTTATGTATCAGATGCAGGGGCTTTCTTTCCGTGAATATTTACAGTTATTTCATCATATATCTTCCGAAGTGTATACTTTACAGGATATGGTGACGCACAAGGTTGATATTCCGGGTTTAGAACATCCGCTTCCGCTTTTTCATGAATACCTGCAAACAGGCTATTATCCGTTTGCTTTGGAAGATGACTACGATATCCGTTTGCGGCAAATCATTAACTTGACTTTAGAATCAGATATTCCTCAATTTGCAGATATGAATGTATCTACAGGACGGAAGCTCAAACAGCTTCTTGCCATTATTGCTAAAAGTGTACCGTTTAAACCGAACTTTAGCAGTATCGCTAAAGTGCTGGAGATAAGCCGCAATAATATTTCAGATTACTGCCTTTATATTGAGGAGGCGGGACTTATAGCACAATTGCGGGATGCCACCGGTGGAGTTCGGGGATTGGGAAAGGTGGATAAAATCTATTTGGATAATAC
>OJLA01002340.1_pt1 | contig 11360 bp, 2 predicted proteins | sample 1596611 | NCBI WGS metagenome assembly OJLA01 (sample SAMEA4350168, study PRJEB24818) | metagenome | biome: human; feature: gut; material: faeces | place: Denmark | collected 2013-09
GCATACCGCGAAGAAAACTTCAAGGCTCTCGAAGATTTGGGCAATGAGCTGACTGACGAGGATAAGGCGGGAGATATCGTTCTCCAGACTGTTCAATTCAGCATCAACTTGCCAGAAGATGAAGGTGACGATGTAGCAGCTGCCCGGAGCATGCCTGCAACGGTTGCTATGCTGGCCGACACGTTCTCTTCCCGTTCTTCTGGCGGAATTGCCATTTCCTCGGATAACCAGTGGATTACTGGCCTGGATGGTAACTACGAGTACATCACCAAGAATATGTACGACCAGGTGACCGAATGGTTCAAGGCTGGTAAGATTGATAAAGCCACTGCGGACCGTTATTGGACACAGATTGGCGGTGCCTGGAGCGGTGCAAACAAATTCACCGCTAACGTTCTTGATGACAACAAATTCCCGACCGGGGCTACTCGCTTTTATTATGGTTTCCCTCTGACTGATGGTGACAAACTTGAAGTTAACTCCGAGTGGTATGGCCAGACCGTCTATTTCCGCCCGCATAATGACAGTAACGACTGGGATTTGACTGGTACTGCGGTCAGCGTTCCAGCTTACACTGCAGTTCTTCGCAATAATGGCAGTTATGGCACCGGTGCATCTGGTACAAAGTACAAGGATGCTGTTGTATTCCTGAACCCCTGGGTTTCGGATGCAGGTAAAATGTATGCCAAATTCCTGTCCCACCCTGACGTTTCCGATAATGGATGGCTGAAAAGCTCTAGCGGTCAAAAGCTTAGCCAGCACATTACAGTTCTTTCGGTTAAGGTTGAGCAGTTCAATCAGGACCCTGACCGTTATATGATGGACGCTGAGGGCAATTACCGTATCGACTCGATTGGATGGGGCGTTTGCGTCAACCAGGAGCCGGACCTTTCCGGCAAAGCTTATTATGCTATCAAGGCATTTTTGAGTCAGGGCTACGGTATGTGCATCGGCCACGATACGATGTACGCCTATGCCGGTTCCTGGTACGATGCTCATGAAGCGGGTTATACCGACCCGGGTTCTCGTGATTACTATGAAGGCGGCCAGTATGGTCCTGATAAGAACGATACCTCTACCCGCTATTACGTTCTGAACAGCGTTCCTAACATCGATAATGGTCACTGGAACATGAACGCTCTGATGGGTGCGAACGGCGGCAACATCGATTCCGGCACGGTTCTTCCGACCGATGCTATCTCGATGATTCTGTCAACAGGCGGTTCTCACAGCTCCTACGGTAAAGCTGGTATCATGTACGGCTCTGACCAGCTGAGCGTGAAATTGAAGCCTTACTCTAATTCCCAGGCTCAGAGCACGGTCAAATATCGTGACCCGACTAACTTCCCCTATGATATGCCGTCTACATTTAGTGCATCCAAAACTCACTCCAACTCTCAGGTCGCGTTTGGCCCTATCTGGGTCGATTACGCAGGCGGTAACGTGACTGGTGCTGAGTTCGGTTACAATCCAGACCCGACCACCAAGACGATTACCGATGAGGAGACTGGGCAGTCCTGGTTCGGTACAAGCAACTTCTACCTGTCCGGCACTGGCAACTTCCTGATGAACCAGATTGGCCATTTGCCTGAAAACTCTGCAACGCAAGGTGAGGCGGCTCTGTTCGCTAATACCGTCATGTACATCTCTCAGCGCAAACAGTGCGAGATTTGTGCAGCACAGCAGAATGGTCAGGAAGACGTTCATTTCGTGATTCGTGTTTCCTCTGTCAACGCACAGCAGGTTCTGTCCGCTTTGCAGAATGGTGGTACTTTCTGGTATCCGCTGAATGGCTGCTATCAGCTGACGGATGACCTGACACTGCCGGAAGGCTGGAAGCCTATCAAGAACTTCTCTGGTCACTGGAATGCAGATGTCTATAAGGTCAAGCTCGCAAGCAACAATCAGCCTGTGTTTGATAACACAAGCGTGACTGCAAACGGTATGTACACCAGCGGCAAGAACAACGGCTGGAACCTTGGTTCCGATATGACCAAAGGTACGCTGCCGATTTTGAAGCTGGATAATCAGCCGGATGTCCGCATCACCGGTGTTGCTCGTGTTGTCGGTGACCTGAATGCTCTGTTCCCGACCTCTTATGGCGTGACCGATTATACCGGTTACAAGGTTGTTGTTCATGGCTCCGATGGCGTTGACTATAACTGTGTTGTAAACAGCGATAGCAAATACGTTATCTCGAACCTGCCGACCACCGGCATGATGCGTGCCGATGTTATCGATAAGAGCGGCAACAAGGTCACTCAGTTTGGCATGATTACAGTTGACGTACCGAACCATTTCTGGAACGACACTGAGACCCATCCGCTGCAGCTGATGACTCCGACTGCTGACCCGATTGAAGACTATAAGGACTGGGAGGGTCCGGTCAACAAGACGGTTGACAGTAAGCTGTATTACAATGAACAGCTGAAAGCCTCCGATGTTACCTGGTATTACCGCATTATCTCCGTTGACAACCAGGTTGGCGATTGGGTGAAAATCGGTAATCCTGGCACTTCCTTCGATACCTCTGACGGCACTGTGAGCGGCAAGATTAACAGCCTGACGTTCACTGCAGCAACGGACAGTGACTTGCCTTATACGACAAGCTCTGTAAGTTATTCCAAGTTGGATTACACCACAAACCGTATTCAGTTCAAGTGTGAATACACTCTGAGCGGCGCGGTATACTCCAGCATGGATAAGGCCGAGGACGGCCGCAACGGTTATGTTGACGTTGAAATCCGCCCGATGTACATCGAGCAGGCTTTTGACCGCCGCATCTCCGTTGGTGGCAGCACTTCCTTCTCCTTCGATGCATTCTACTGGAAGGGCGTCGAGGATGGCCTGACCTATGAGGTTCAGTACCGTGACGCAAGCGGTAACTGGGTTGCGGTTGGCAGCGATGCCAGCCTGTTCCCGTCCTCAAAGTACAAAATCAGTTACGTAACGAAAACTGATGACAACGATGCTTTGGGCGGCGGTGTCTGGTATCCGTCCGATTTCTGGATTCCGGATTCCTTCACTGGCAGTGATGCGAAGATGAATGCAGGTAAATCTACATTCAATAAGCACACCACTGTTACGCTGGAACTTTCCAACGCAGCGATGGATTGGGATGGCACGGATTTCCGCTGTGTCTTCACCTATAAGTCTACCGGGCATACCATGAGCACCGATACCACCACGGCAAACGATATTGCACAGGCTCGTACCGGTCACCTTATCATCTATGCACCGCCCATTGAGATGACGCCATTGAAGGCCCAGTCTCTGCTGCTGAATAACTACGATTCCAGCAACGGCAACCTTGCATGGACGACTCCGACCTCTAATCCGAACAATGGCCGTAGTCCTAAGGAAATTCCTCTGGATGCTATTGCTCCTGATAAGCTGGGCCAGAATGGCAAAGCCTACGGCGCAGCAAACGATAACAAGGCCATTTACACCACAAAGATTACCTATTATGGTAATAAGGACAGTGCTCCCACCATCAAGTGGCTGTACAGTGATGTGGCAGGCGGCGGCAGCCTTTCTCAGTTCAAGGATGTCGGTGATGCCGTCACATTGAAGTACAGCGATGTTGGCAAGAAGATTGGCAACATCAGCAAGCTGAACAGCCGAGTGGCTGAACTTGAAAAGAGTTTCATGTCCAGCGGCAAAGCATTCAATAAGTTCAGCGGCTACATTAAGCTGGAAGCAATGTATCCGACTGAATCCAAGGACTTGAACAACAGTTCTTATGCGGAATGGAACGCTATCGTGTCTCTGTACATTGATAACGCAACCAACCCGATGGATTACGGTAACACGCACTTCTATTTCCGTTGCCAGGCTGAAGCACAGTACATGCAGAACTGGGATAGCGCCGATATGAAGCCCTATACCACTGCTGCCACCGATGCCTACAACTTCAACCGCGATGTGAATTCCAGCAATCCGGAAGACCATCTGTATAAGGATATCAGCCAGTCCTCTTACGGCGCTGAACTGGTTCTGGATTACAACATCTCCATCAAGGCCAATGTTCCGAACAAAGCTACGAAGAAGCGTAATACTATTACGACTGCAAATGGCAGTGCCAAGGACATTTCGACCCTGCGGAATGAAATTTCCGAAATCAACACGGCTCTGAATAACGGCGGTGCGGTTTACAACTACAAAGACCTGGCGATTATCGCCCCGAATGGTCTGCGTTACATGGAAACCTACTTCATTGCAGGCAACGGCGTAAACAACCGCTCCGGTATCGATTCCCGCGACACTGTGGTTATCGATAACAACATTCGCAACTCTGACGGTAAGTGCTTTACAGACCTCTTCGAAAAGGTGACGGATGATGAATTCGTCAACAAACGTCAAGGCTTCGCTTACCGTTCCAAGAGCGGCAACACGATTCCGAAGGAAACTTGGGAATGGTTCTGGCGCAACGCTATCTACTACATCTGCTATGATGCTCCGACCACAAAGGCCAACATGGACCAGGTGTATTTCTACATTGATGAACAGAACAGCGGTGCATCCTCTTCTCAGGTCTACTCCGAGCCCAACAGCACTTCGAAACCCTATTCTATGTTCACTGCTCCGTATACCGGTGAGTATATCATCACTCTGAACGGTGCAGGCGGCGGCGTCGATAACCAGTTTGGTCTGTCTCCCGAACGCACTTCGCTTGGCGGCAAGACCACGATTCGCGTCAAGGCGGAAAAGGGCGCAACGCTCTATTTCGTCAACGGCGGTGCTGGTTCTCATGACCCGACCCACTATGTCAACGGCGCATCGAGCCCCGATGCCAACGCTAAAGTCGCCGTTCAGGGCGGCTATAACGGCGGCGGTAACGGCGGTATCATGATGCAGGAGCGCTACACTCACTGGAGCTTGAAGGGTGCTTCTGGCGGCGGTGCAACTACCGTGGCTGTCGGCATCATCGGCACAGGCCGTTTGGCCGAGTACGGTGACGAGAATAATGCTAAGAAGTATGTTCTGGGCGTTGCAGGCGGCGGTGGTGCAAACCAGCACGGCGCTTGTGATGCTACCGGTGGCTCCGACAATAACGGCGTCCTGCATGTCTGGGGCGGCCAGCTTGGCGGCGGTGGTCCGTTTGGCCAAGGTATGTCTGGCGGCGACTTCTCTATGTTCCTCGGTGGTATTACCGATGGTTCTTCTGAGGTTGGTGTTGAAGGCCCTGGCGGTGGCGGCGGCGGCTGGTACGGCGGCTACGCCAACGAATCCTCTAAGCTCGCCAATGCAGATGGCTGGGGCAGCTGTAAGCGCGACGGCAACGGCGGTTTGAGCTGGGCCGCAGGCGTTGGCACTACTCTGACTGATGCAGGTGGACACAAGGTTCAGGTCTTGGAAGTTAACATCAGCAATGATGGCGGCGGCTCTGGCTCTGAACAGGCTGGTTCTTCCAGCATTGAACTGGTCAAGTCTTCTGTCTCTCGTTTCTCTCGTAACGGCAAGAATGCTTTCGATACCGCATACGAAGATACCGACCCCGATTCCGGTATTGAGGAACAGCATGTAACCATTACCATCACCGCAGCCAATAAGCTGTATGATGGTAACCCGGATGAAGCTACTGTCAGCGTTTCCGGCAACCTGTCTTCTACCGATATGGACAATATCGTGAAGAACACCACTATCGTCTATGCTAACCGTAAAGGTACATTGACGAAGGCTCCAAGCGATGCGTCTACGGACAAGAACCAGTATCCGCGCTCCGATTGCGGTTCCTATACCGCAACAGCAAAATGTACGGTGTCGGGTTACATCATCACATATCGCTACGAGAACACAAATCCCGGCCATACGTATGATGGCAGCAGCCCGAGCGGTATTGGTGATACCGTCAAGTTCGATATCTATCCTCGCGGATTGACGATTATCGGTACTGGCGATAAACCCTACGACCGCACCAGCAAGGCGACTCTGGAAAATGTTCATATTGCTTCTGGCGGCCTAATTGCGAAGGACGAAAGCACTGTGAAGCTGAGTACCACAACGGTGACTGGCAACTACACGGTTGATGGCAAGAATGTCAGCGATGCTGGCGGTCCCTATGTCGTCATCCGAACCAGTGAACTCTCTCTCGTTGGCAACAGCGCAGGCAACTACTACATTGAGAAGGAAGACTTGTCTGGCTCTATCACTCCTCTGGATTTGTACGTTCACAGTATTTATCTGGAAGACCCGACCTATCCTCGCAACGTCAAACACTATGACGGCACGACCAAAGCCACCATTAAGGATATCCTGATTGATGGCGTGCTTGAAGGTGACGACGTTAAGATTAAGGAAGAAACCCTTCCCGGCAACTATAAGACCAAGGATGCTGGTCAGAAGCTGAATGCTGATGGCACCGTAAGCTCCAACTGGCCTTATGAGCTGGACGAAAACCCGATTACGGCTGACGCACATCCGACCTTAACTGGTAAGGATGCTAAGAACTACCGTATCACAAAGGAGAAGTATTCCGGTGCTATCGCACGCGCCAACCTGACCGCGCAAGTCGCAAGCTGGCGTGGACTGTATGGTGACGGCGTAGGGGAGAAGCCCTGGCATGACAAGAAGGCTTACGGCTACGGCACTGCAGCTTCTGCAGGCTGTTGGCTGGAACTGGATGGTCTGGTGCAGGGTGATACCTTGACTTTGGACCAGAGCTACAAGAAGTCTTATTTCAAGACTCTGGTAAATGGTCATGAAGACCTGGTTCCCGATGAATCGACTCCTGTTGGCACTTATCCGTTAACTTATGTCGGCTTGACTGAAGCCAATTACCCCGTCCTGAAGAACTATATTGTCATGGTTCTGAATGGCCGCTTTGTCGTTGACCCGCGTCCGCTGCATGTGACGGTTCTTGACAGTGATAAGATTATCTACAACGAGAACCCGAACTTCCATGTGAACATTCAGATGGAAGATGACGATGCAAATCTGATTGATGTCGTGAGCGACGTTGACGCTACTCCGATTCTGGATGCAAAGCTCAAGGCGAAAGATACAGTCAGCAGCGTCTTGTACGTTGCGGGCGGTAATCCCTCCAACCTGACTCAGGAATTTGTGGATGCCTACGATTATCGTAAGCAGGAAAATGTCAAGGAAAGCAAGACCAATATCCCGTTTGTGACCGATTGCACCATTGCTTCTCTGCCACTGTACGCAGATGGTACGAGTACTGATGATGATTTCGAATGGAACTACGAGGATAAGACCTGTGATTTCTGTCATTACAACCACAAGCTCCTGGCTCCGTATCTGGTAACTATCAACACCGACACCAAGAGCGGCCCTGCATTGGATGTTCACACGGTCGTTAACCCGAATGGTGAAACGGTCCGCAATTACGAACTGTTCATCCACGATGGTGGCTTGTATGTGCATCCGGCTCTGCTGAAGGCTACGGTTCCTCTGTATGTCTGTATGTATGGCAACACCACGAGCGGTGAAGTCAAAGAGCCTACCAACTATCGCATCACGAACTACTCTACTGTGGCTATCCAAATCAAGAATATCAAGGCCAATGGTCCTTGGCTGATGCGCGATATGCCTGGCATGGAGTACTACCCTGACGGCGAGTATGGCAACTCGGTATACGACATGACAAAGAACCGTCTGCGCCGTGGCGAGCTGTACATGCGTCTGCGCGATACCGTCCTGACTCAGGGTGATAACGCAATTGACCATAGCGATACCGCTTGGGTCATCCCGAAAGCTACCGGCGATTTCATCAACAACAACATCACTGGCCGCGCAATGCAGGTGCCTATGGCAGTCTACATCGCAACCGGTAATGTGAATGAATCCGGTGTCTGCACTCCGGTCACGAAAGTGACTTACACGATTGCTCCGTATGGCGGCGTGATGCCGAATGATGCGGACTTCGAGAAAGTGCAGTCTCAGCCGTGGCTCAAAGACGCAAAATGACCTTCCCAGTGTGACCTGATGGTCGCTTCTGTACAACAATTGAGGGCAGTCGAGAAATCGGCTGCCCTCTCTTTTTGTTTGTGCCTATCGTTATCGTTTCGCTGTGGCAGCTGCTCCAATTCCAGAGTGGCTGTTTTTTTGCGCGCAATATCTGAAACAACCTCCGGCAAAACCAACCGTTGCGGATTCGTGCGATTCGCAGATAATAGAGCTTGTAAGCATGAAAAGTATCAATTTGAATAATACCAAACATAACGGGGTATTTGCAAAATTAGGTGGTTCCAACAAAACCACCTGACTTTGTAAATATCACAGGCGGATGTACTTTTGTATATCAAGATGACGAGCTGCACTTGTACGGTTTTCCCAGCCTGCAACCATGCGAAGGCGTCATCTAGCCAAGGGAAACACAACCTCCTGTTTCGGCAGGAGAGACTTATCGTAAAGGAGGTGGCGTATATGTCCACTATCTATGTGCTTAACAAAGACGGTAAACCTTTAATGCCTACGACTCGCGGCGGACATGTGCGCCATCTTCTTAAAGAACAAAAAGCACGAGTCGTACAAAGTAATCCGTTTACCATCCAGTTGCTTTATGAAACTGATGATGCGGTACAGCCACTCTATTTGGGCATTGACCCAGGCCGAACTAATATCGGCGTTGCTGTTGTCAAAACGGACGGCACGGCAGTCTTTACTGCGCATTTGGGAACCCGTAACAAGGAAATTCCGAAACTGATGCAAGGACGCAAAAAGGCCCGTCGTGCAAGACGCACCAACGGCAGACGCTGCCGCCGTCAACGGAGAGCTAAAGCAAATGGCACTATTTCTAAAAAGTGCGTGAAGCAAGATACTGCCCAAAACGGCAGCGTCAGCAAACGCGCAAAGAAGATTGGTGTCATCAAACGCCATCTTCCGGGTTGCGAGAAAGAAGTTCTTTGCATCGGCATCAAGAACAAAGAAGCAAAGTTCAACAATCGCACAAGGCCGGAAGGCTGGCTCACACCCACCGCAAATCAGTTGCTACAGACCCACGTCAATTTGGTAAAGAAAATTCAAAAGTTTCTTCCCATCAGTGATGTCGTGCTTGAAGTCAACAAATTTGCGTTTATGCAGTTGGATAATCCTAACATTCAGAAATGGCAGTATCAGCAAGGACCTCTCTACAAAAAAGAAAGTCTTGAAAGTGCCGTCTCTGAAATGCAAGAACATCACTGCCTATTTTGCAAAAAGCCAATTGACCATTACCACCATGTAGTGCCGCAACATAAAAACGGCAGCAACACCATTGGTAATATTGTTGGTTTGTGTACAAAACATCACGACCTTGTACATAAAGATTCTGCTTGGGAAAAGAAACTTGCCAAAAAGAGCACCGGACTCTATAAAAAGTATGCCGCTTTGGGTGTATTGAATCAAATCATTCCGGCACTTACGAATAAATTGAGTGTACTGTTTCCAAAGCACTTTTTTGTGACAACAGGCAAGAGCACCCATGACTATCGTGAGTCGCACGGTGTAAGCAAAGACCATTGGCTTGACGCTTACTGTATTGCTTGTTCCGCCTTGCCGGGCAGCGTTTGTGATAGCGACATCAACAATCACGTGCCGTATGAGCTGAAGCAGTTCCGCCGCCATGATAGAAGAGCACTACACAAAGAAAATATGAGCCGCGTGTACACGCTCAACGGTAAAAAGGTGGCAACAAATCGCCACAAAGCCGTTGAGCAGACTACTGACAGCTTGGAAGATTTCCGTCAATGCCAACCCAATGACGTTTGCAAACTCAAGGTAAAAGAGCATCATCCCACATATAGGAACATGAACCGCAATTATCCGGGGAGTGTATTTCTTGTTGACGGACAAATTCATGTGATGCAAGGAGTTGGCGGCTCACATAATGGTAAAGCGGATGGATATTACGACACAAATAGCAACGCATATCCATATTATAAATGTAAATTTGTTGCCAAAAACGAAGGAATTGTTTTTGCGTAAATTAGTAGACCACCAATTTTCGTAAGGAATCCCACCAAAAATAATAAATACCCACATAACGAAAGGACTGCATTATCGTGAAACGATTAAAACAGATTGTCACAATCGGCTGCGTTGCGGTGGTCGCTGCGCTGCTGATGGCTGGATGCGGTGAGCATCGGCTGGTATCGATTTCGATGCCGGAAACGATAGATTTGAAGCTCGGTGAAAGCACCGTGATTGAATTGACCGGAACTCTTAAAAATGGCACTGAGGTGACGGGAGACCAGCTCTCGCAGCTCTTGGAACATCGAGGAATGACATTTGAGAGCTTTGCGCCGAGCGTTGCATCTTTGGATGACACGCTGCGTTTGACTGCTAATTCATCTGGCAGAACGGAAATCAATATCTATAGCCGGGATAACAAGCTGAACTGCAACGCGGAAGTGACTGTCGTATCTCCGCTTGAAGGCTTTGAGATGGATGATATTATCACTACTACTGATAACAATTTAGTGAATCCCGAATACACCACAATTCCCGAAACGGCTGATGTGGGTGAAGTTACGGTAAGTGTAGGGGATGAATCAATCGCCCGTGTGGAGAACAATAAGATTGTTCCTCTGAAAGCCGGAACCACCACGGTCACTATCACGGCAGATAATGGTGTGTCCAAGACTGTGAAACTCAAGGTCAAGCAGGCTCCGAAAGAGCTCTATGCCGATAACCTGGAAGTCGAAATCGGAGAGACTAAGACGATTCATGTCTATACTGATGTTCCTGACCCTGATACGGATAACGATAACAGCCTGTATGAGTTTGAGAACACCGACAATTCGGTTTGTGCCGTCAACGTTAAGGGTGAAGTGACGGGCATTTTGGTCGGCACCAGCAAGGTCAAGGTTACGAACAGCAGCGGCCTTGAAACGACAATGACGGTAAATGTTGTGCCGAAAACTGCACATATGACACTGACTTTTGGTTCTTCTGAGGATACCGAGAATACCGATGAAGGCACTGAAAATCAGCCCGCAGAAGCCACTGACAATACCGAGGCCAGCCAGGATAGCGTGGGAGGTGATGAATGATGAGACATATCAAGAGGTTCGCAGCACTGCTCCTTGCAGCTATCTGCACCATGATGGTTCTGACTGGATGTGTGGATAAGGCTTCTCTGTATGATGATACGCAGCAGATTGCGGCCGGAAAGACGGCATACTCTGCGACCGGGTATCAAGGTGGCTATGTGATGGGCGACGGGTCTTTTGATTTCACGGCAAGCGCTGATAAGCTTGTAGGAGCCGTTGAAGCGTTTGATATTGATGTCAAGAACGAATCCACCCTCGTTGATTTCTATACGACCGTTGATACCACAAACGGCGAATTCAAAATTTTGCTCGTTCACACGGACAACAAACAAATTGTTGCTGAGTACATTGATGACGCATACAGCGACC
>OJLA01002343.1_pt1 | contig 11349 bp, 10 predicted proteins | sample 1596611 | NCBI WGS metagenome assembly OJLA01 (sample SAMEA4350168, study PRJEB24818) | metagenome | biome: human; feature: gut; material: faeces | place: Denmark | collected 2013-09
GGACATAATGGCTTTTCTTGTCCTTGAAGTGCTTTCGGGTCTTGAAGTTGATGGTGTGTCCCAGATATTCACGCTTTTCAAGAATGTTGCAGATGGTGGAAGAACCCCAGCCGTACACATCTTTGAAAGTCTTGTTTTTGTTCACGCCCTCGCCGTGCTGGGCAAGGTAAGCGGACGGAATGAGGACTTTTTCTTCTTTCAGCTTGCTGGCGATCTGATACGGACCGTAGCCGTCAATCGTCATGGCAAAGATGCGCTTGACCACATCAGCGGCTTCGGGGTCAACCAACCATTGGTCTCTGGCTTCGTTCCAGAGATAGCCGTAAATGACCGTGCCTGTGAGGTGCTTGCCGGACTTGCCTTTGGACTGGAAAGTGGAACGGATTTTACGGCTGGTGTCTCTGGCGTAATACTCGTTCATAATGTTGCGGAAAGGGGTAAAATCATCGTCACCTCTGGCACTATCCACGCCGTCATTGATGGCGATAAGTCGCACGCCACGCTGACGCAGGATTTCCATAATCTGACCGACTTTCAGATAGTCACGACCCATGCGGCTCATGTCCTTGATACACAGGTACTCCACATTCCCGGCTTCCACCTCTTTCATCATTGCCAGAAATCCGGGACGGTCAAAGCAAGTACCACTAATGCCATCGTCCGTGAAATGGACAATGTTCGTAAACCCCTGCCGTGCGGCGAACTCCTCCAACATAGCCTTTTGATTGGAAATGGAATTGCTCTCACGCTGCTGGTCATCATCTTTGCCAAAGTCATCACGGCTCAGTCGTTCGTACAGAGCTGTGATTTTCTCGTTTTTTCTCATCGCTTGCGCTCCTTTCTTCGATTTTAGGTTATGTGTTCTAAGAGACTTCCCAACCGCTTGATTAAGAAGTCTTTTAGAGCATACAACACCGGCACTTAGCTTGAATTTGGCATATTGGCGGACGGCGAAGTGGTCTGGCTTGCGCTTTTTCAGTTCCTCGAACATCAAATCCACCGGATTTTTGAAGTCCTCATCGTCCTCGCGCACCTCCATCGCATTGATAAATTCAATGAGCGTGGAGAAGTTCTGTTCCTCCATCGGCGCTTCATAGTGGATGTAGCCGATGAGGGCGGTGTAGAGCAGCGTTTCCGCTTTCACCCAGAAATCGTCACCGGCTTTGCCCTCGTAGAGTAGGAATGAGCCGCCTTGCGGCATTACTGCCGTAGGTTTGCCCAAACCACTCCCAGAACCGGACGTACACCTCTCGATGTATCCGGCTCGCCATTATTGCTTCAAATCAGTGTCGTTCAAGGGTGGTGAATCTTGTGATGACAGTCCTTGCACACCGCAAGTGTTTTTCGCTTTTTCGCTATCATCGCAAGCTCCCACAGTTGTTTTCCTTTGAGGTTCTTCACCTTATTTACATGGTGTATTTCCAGCGGCACATTGGTCTTTCCGCACAGCTCACACACGCAGGCGGACAGCCTATCGTCAAATGATGTTCTGGAACCGACGTGTGCGATTGCAAAGTCTATGATTTTATCTGTCCAGAGGTCTGTATTTTTGCAGTCCATAAACCTTGCGAAGCTGCGGCGCTTTATTCCTGCTTTCGTTTGGTAGGGCACACCCCAGCCGCCGTTTCCGTCACGGTATTTGCGGATTATTTTTCTGCTGGTGCTCTCATGCTTTCCAGCCAGAGTTTTCAGGCAGCTGTATTCCATCAAATATTCAAAATACTGAAGCTTGTTGAAATTGCTGGCTATACTGTAATAGTTGCAAATACCGCGCAGCTCAGAGTTGTACGTTGATACAATCTCCAAATCCGTACACCGAAAGATATATTTTCTTGCGATAGGCTCTATTGTCCCGTCGCGCAGTTGCCGGATGACCGACTTCCCAAACAGGAAAGGCATGATTTTGTCCGCAAACGGAATGCACAGCTCAACAGACCCGTTGAGCGTGCGGGAAACGTGGTTTCCGTGCGGCTTTAGCTTCTGGTCTCTCCTCACACGGATGTCATAACCCAAAAATCTTGCATACTGGTTACTGTGCGTAATGAGTGTCTTTTGCTCTGAAAGCTCCATTTTCAGGGTTTGGCTGATGAAGTCGGACAGCTGTCTCTTGATACGCTCACAGTCCGCTTTATCGCCCTTCACGCCAAGAATGAAGTCGTCAGCATAACGGATGTATTTGATGACTTTATCCGTTTTGGACATACAGGGCGTTTTATGCATGACTGCTTTTAGTTGAGCGATTTTCTGCAACAAAGCTGTTTTTTCCTGACCTGTTGCAGTTTTCAGCTGTTTTTGAGCCTTCTTTATCTGCCATGTGACCTTATCGTATTCCGGGGTATGGTGTCTGTCCCTGCTTTTATAGAACTCCTTGGCGGTCTTTTCCACGAACTTGTCCAGCTCATTCAGGTAGATATTTGCGAGTATGGGCGAAACGATTCCGCCCTGCGGGCAGCCGGAGTAGGTAGCATGGTATTGCCAGTCCTCCATATAACCGGCTTTTAGGAATTTCCAAATGAGCTGAATCAGCCGTGCGTCTTTAATCTTGGCGTTTATGACGTTTGCTAAAACTCGGTGGTCGATGTTATCAAAACAGCCTTTAATATCGCCCTCAATAAACCACGACACGCCTGAGAATTCTCTTTTCAAGGATTTCAGCGCAGTGTGGCAGCTCCTGTTGGGACGAAAGCCGTGAGAATTGTTTGAGAAGATTGGCTCGTAGACCGATTCCAATATCATTCTCAATACTTCCTGCACCAGCTTGTCCGTAAAGGTAGGAATTCCAAGAGGACGCTTTTTTGTGCTGTTCTGCTTTTTCTGGATGTACTCGCGGCGAACAGGATTCGGAGCATAGGTTCCGTCAGCCAGAGATTGGATGATCCAATCAACTTTTTCCTTGCTGAATCCGTCAGCTGTGTCGTCATTCACGCCTTTTGTTCCTGCGCCCTTGTTGGCGTAGAGGTTTTTGTACGCAAGATAATACAGGTCGGGTCTTAATAGATAGCGGTAGAGCCTTGTGAAGATTTCTTCTTTGTTGTCCCTTGAATTTTTTCTGATTCTATCCAAAATCTCGATTGTTGGTTGCATTTGAGGCTTTCCTCCCTAATCAAATTTCAATTTTGGAATGCAATAACTGTTCTCCTTCGTCTGGAATACAGGATATATTCCGTGAGAGTCGTTACTTCCCACAGGACTACTATGAGAACTCCGTTGCCGTATCGGATATTCAGCGTCATCTCCCTTGCCTTTCGAGGGCTTGGGATTTATCACCCACAGGGGGCATTTCGCATAGCTCGTTTGAGCATTCCGACTTAGGCAATCCCCAGTTAGCGTAATAAGTAGGCAAATGCGGATTGTCGGATACGCTTTCGTTTCGTTATTTCCAGTTCTCTGGCTTGTCACATGAATTGATTGATAACCCATCGCGCAAAGGCGAAACGCAATGTTATTCATGTCAGAGGTTGATGCCGCCGTATCTACGGTGGTTACATACACATTCCTCCGCCCGAACACAACGGGGACTTGAAACTCGCATTCAACATTCAGTAGTTCTATCCTCATATCCGCTTAACGTAGCAATTCAGTCGTGCTCTTGTGTATAGAGCAACTTATCGCTTTCCCGCCATGCTATGGTCCCGCATCAGCTTTCGCCTATCGGTTAGGCGGGTCGTTTCCACTGTTATCTGAGTGGGTAGTGCCTGATTCTACTTCTTACTACGCCCTATCTGGGCGCGCGCCCTTGGTGTTGGCGATCAGCGTCGTGACCAGCTTCAAAATGTCCTTTTCCGAGTGGATGTAGGCGAACGATAGTGATAGGTAACCCTTTGAAATTATCTCCGGGTTTTCCCCCACTTCACACCGGACATGCGACTTTCACCGCATCCGGCGTTCCATCAAGCATAGTTTCAGCAGTGATACACAATCACTCTTTCACATTGGCTAAGTTTGCTACTTTGCCGCCAGTAGCGGCAGTCCTGCGGTAGCACGCAGTTTGTTCACTTTGGTAATAACTTTGGCATTCAGAGAGTATTCCTTCACCAACGCCGCTACAGACATCATGTCTTCCGAGCTGACTATTGCCAATCCCTGCAAAGAAAGAAGCAACAGGTTCTGGTAGCTGTCATTGCCCTTCTTACAATTGTTTGTTTTCCTGTAACAGATACAGGTTTGAACATCCAGTTTCTTCCCGGTGATTGCACATTTACCGTCTTGCCCTGCATAGAGGGAGACCCGGTTGTCGTTGTATCTCACTGATTCGGTCGGTATCGGATGCCTCATCAGCCAGAGCATTGAATTTACGTCAATCCTGAGATTATCGTGTATCTCTGCTCTACCTTCGGGCGTATACGGATTGATTTTTCGGCTTTTCCGCATTGGAATCTTGAATTGCACGTAAGCTAATGGAACCAGTGGCGTTTCTCCAATCCATCGCATTTGCTTCGATTTTCCGTATCGTTTCCTCAGATATCTGTTTTTGATCTCGCCCTGCTTCTTGATTCCGTCAATACGATGAAGAAGCTGTCCATTGATTGGACGGGCGATATCGCTGAAATTCAAGTTGACCCTTGTCGCAATGCAGTAATAGTCCTGCACTCCGATAACCTTGGCATTATAGTCCCCCACATTCAGGCTTATTTCTTCAGCCGTCTTACTGCTTTGTATTGCCTTGACACTGTCAGCCATTTCCTTGCCGATTCTGTGTATGGCTTTATCGCAGACATTTGAAGTTATCACCCATGAGTTACTTTTGCGCCGCAGTTTTATGCGAAAACCCAGAAACTCACTGTCACGTTTCCTGAGATTAGTCACTTTTGACTTTTCATCAGACACTTCCAGTTTTAGCCGTTTCCATAGCCAGTCTTTGACTGCATAATAGGTTTTCTCTGCATCCTCTTTGGTTCTGCAAAATATCTTGAAATCATCCGCATAACGGACAATCCGCATCTCCTTGAGGTTGCTTTTCTTCAAGGCTGTATAGCTGTTGCACTTTTTCTCTGCGCCGTTGGGATAGTAGGTCACTTTACATGGATGTTTCATGTGCCTCACCATTTCATCCCACTGAGAGGCAATCCACCAGTCCAGTTCATTGAGGACAATGTTTGCCAGCAATGGTGAAAGGATACCACCTTGCGGCGTTCCCTTGGATGGGAGGACGGTTTCCCCATCAGGCATTTCGATTGGCGCTTTCAGCATGGCCTTGATGATCTGAATCAACTTGGTGTCCCGTATACCTAAAGTCCAGATCTGTTTCAGCAGCTTTCTGTGGTCGACGTTATCGAAGAATCCTTTAACATCCACATCGACTACATAGTGAAGCTTGTTCCTTTGGGCGAGTCCATACGCATAGGAAATCGCATTTTCTGCGCTCCGACACGGTCTGAACCCATAAGAGTGCTCATAGAACTTTGCTTCACAGATTGGCTCCATGACCTGCAAAATACATTGCTGTACTATTCGGTCAATAATACACGGTATTCCCAGAGGCCTCATCTTTCCGTTTGGCTTTGGTATATCTACTCTTTTTACTGCTTTTGGTTCATACCTCCTGAACTGTTTCTGGATGAGCTTTACAAACTTATCCTCTGACATGACTGCCAATGATTCTATTGTCCGCCCATCCGTGCCTGCGGTATGACTGCCATCATTGCCTTTGATATTTCTAAATGCCAGCTTGATGTTGTTGGGGGCGCTGATGATATCCATCAGATGCCCAAAGACTTCACCGCTTTTGCTGTCTGCATACAGACTGTCAAAGGTTTTCTGCATGTCATAGTATTCCGCATGGCGTAGCTTGCTTTTCTTCTTAGCTTTTTGTGCCATGTACATCACCCCATTTCTATGAAACCGAGCGACAATTTCTTTTTCTTACTCGACTGCATGAATAGTGGTTGTGTACTGCTGACGTTTTGCCTGACTTGTGGCCATTCCTAACCGTCCTCTTTTTCGCAGACGATATCATCGGTTCGACCACTGCTTTTCAGCAGGAATTCATCCGCTTATTATCCTTCGCCGGATTATCCAGTAGACTTCCTGCCTTTCCTTGTTCCGATAATCCTATCTGTACATACATACCTTTAGGCGTTCCCTCTGGGCCTGACAGCTTGGACACGCCTGTAACGTGCCACGGCGTTTCGTAACAACCATTTCTACTAAACCGTACTGCCTGGGCTTTAACCCACACGCCCATTTCTGAGCGTGGCACTTTTAGACCTTTACATTCGGGAGTTTCGTCAGACATCTCTGTCATTCTCACCATGGGTATCTTATAGACCCCCGGCATATAGGATGCACCGTCCACCTCTGGACAGCTTTCGTCAGCTTAACCTGTTACGGCATCTCTCTGCCGGCTTTACCGGGCTTCACACAGAGTTTGGCCTCTGCATGCCGGAGTATCAGGGGAGGCGTTTCAGGGCGTTACTCCTTCATTCCACCTCTCGAATTATCAGTTCACAGAACTGATTGAAACAGCGCTGTGCGCCACCTTTTCAGCGGCGAACAAGTCGCACGGTTATAGTGCATGGACTTCTTGAAGTTGATTGTATTTAGGACCTTGATTCGATACGGCTCATAAATGACCTTGCCGTGCTTATCCTTCATGGGCTTTCCGTCCTTCCCCAGCTTGGGCGCACCCCTTTGGAGCATTTTTCCGCACTCCACCAAAATGGTTCCCTTCGGGTCCGTCACAACATAGGAGCTGTGCATCTGCATCAGGTTGGGTTTCAGCCAGAATCGGGTCTTACCGGAACCGGAGCCGCCAATCACCAGTACATTTTTGTTTCTGGCAGTCTTGGGGTCCTTGGGGCGGCTGTTCATGGTCAGGCTCTCCGTTTTCGTCAGAATCACATTGTTCTGAAATACAGGATCAACGTAAGGTGCAATATCCTCACGGGTTCCCCAGCGGGCCGAACCATATTCCAAACCATGTCGATATTTCTTGGCGTTCTTGCTTTTAAGATACACCGCCAGCCTCAGACTGCCTCCACAACACAGTCCTACCAACAAGTCCAATGGATGCAGGCTTGGCCAGAAACTTTGCAGCGCCCCAGGCAGAACCGCAATCAGCGAAAGAAACTTTTCTGAAGCATCCGCCCCTTGTGCCATTCGCCATGCCTCTCCAAAATTGGTAGCAAACAGTCCCATCAGGATATACGGCATATTCAGCAAAATGAGCTTTTTGATGTCCAATGTCTTTTTCATCGTTCCAGCTCCTTTCGCTTGGTGCGATCCACCACAGCATTTTTAACCATCTCTTTGAACTGGTTAAGTTTTGCCAGTACGGACGGGCGCTCTGTTTTCGTTGCCTTTTTGACCTTTTTGTTGGTGTACTCTGTAAAAGCTGCTGTCAGAGCATCTGCATCACGGCCTTTGAAAAAAATCAGGTACTTTGGCGGAGAACTGCTGCGGTCCTTTTTCACCGCATAATCCACACCATATTTCCGGGCGATTTTCTCAAACTCCTTGATAGAGGGGTCTGTGATCTCAATGTTGGATATTCCCTGATTCTGCCCGACAAGCTGCTTCACAGTCTGTTTTCCATGCGGAACAACCGGCGCATCACGGCTTCTCTGTTTTTCCAGCTTCTTTTCCTTGCGATGTGCCATGTACTTGCTTATGGCAGCCTTAAACATTCTGCCGGTAAACTTTGTTCCACTGACAACCAGCGTCAAAGTTCTGTTTTCCACTTCTTCCTGCATTTTCTCGCCTCCTTTCCACGAAGTTTGCAGGGAATCTCATTTTTTGCTAAGGCGGAACCACCAGCCGCCGCAGAAGATAACGCTTCATACCGCCCTCCTTAGCGTAACTGGTCAGAACGGTCATAGTGCAGATTGCCCTGACGTACCTTTGCGTGGCTCAAAATCTTAATCTGCCCCTTTTCCTGACTGTCCAGTGCTTGTTCATAACCGGTATCCGACAGGAACAGGCGGGTTCGTTCGCCTTTCCAGCCAACAGGGGAATCGTTCGTCAGCACATCAAAAATAATCATGTGCCGGGTGTCCTCCGCAAAACGCTGGAGGTCCATATATCCATGACCGTGATAATTCTGCGCTCCTGCCTTTGCCCGCATTTCTTCCATCAGCTGCCCTATGGTCTTTCCCTCAGACATCATGCTTGCTCCTTTCTCCCGGCAGTTCCGGGCAATAAAAAAGCGACCATTTACCAGCCGCCATACAGATCGTGATTTACTTGTGAGGTGTAATGATTGCTTATCGTGGTCGGTGCATTGAACAGAACGGTCAGAAGATACTGCTTCATGTTGCGAATTTCCGTGGTGTTCTTCTGTAAACAGTCCATGACAAACTCAATGTGCGAGTTATCCAGCTTCAAGAACCTGGAACGAACGATTTCATGCGGAAAATCGCTTCCTGCAATACGGGTGGTCTTTCGCTTTGCACAGACCGTTTCCACGATTAGCTCCACAATCTCATCCAAATCCTCCCGATAAGTTTCATACTGCTGACACAGGTATTCATACCCGATATTCTCCTGAATCAATTCCCGATAACTCTCTATCTCTGTGAGTGACATCGCATCCCTTCCTTTCCGTTCCGGCAGACAATCTGCCGCGCAATCCCGGAAGGGAATGGAATCGGTACTTGATCCATAAATATTTTGTTTTTGAGTATTTGATTTCTCTATATTTAATTCTGCGGGCTTTTCCGTATCCGGTTTATCCATATACGGGTTTTCCGTATCTGGTGAATCCGTATCCGGTTTTCTAAGCTGTGGCTGCTCGTATATGACATACTCTGTATCGCTGATGCGTCCCTGCCGGTCACGCAGCTTGTGCCGCACAATGTAACCGGCAGCCTCCAATTCCCGCAACGCAGCGCCTATGGCATCCACGCCCTCCTTACAGATCTTTGCAAGACCACGGGTGGTGTAATTCCAGTCCTCTGGCAAAGATAACATCATGGAAAGCAGTCCCTTGGCTTTTAACGACAGGTTTGCATTTCGTAAATGATGATTGCTCATCACGGTATAATCACGGGTCCGTTCAATGCGAAAAACGGCCATCGACCTCACTCCTTCCGAATTTTGGGTACAAAAAAACCGCAATCCTCATTCCAAAGAATTGCGGTGTTCAACACTTTTCAAATTTTCTTGCATAGAACCAAAACAGCGGCTTTCGAGGACGCGTCTCTGTAAATGGCTCCTCCTGGGCGAAAGGAAGTGTTTGCATCACTCGGTCAATATCCGTTGATTCCATGTCATGCTGAGATTTGCAATCTTCCCGGATTGCTTCTTGAATTTCCTTTACCGTACACATAGTCATTCCTTTCCTTTCGTTGTATGGGTTTATGAGCGGCGGCGTTTTCCCGGTTTGAAATCGAGGATATGTCCCTCAATCACACGAGCGTAACGCTTGATCTTGATCTCCCGGCGCTGCTGGCTTTGCAGGGCAGCCTGATACCCGTCCTCGGTCAAAAACAGCCGCATTTCCTCTCCGGGGCTGCCGTAAGCTGTGCTGGGACGCAGGACGGAAAACTCAATCATCCAGCGGGTGTTATCCCAAAACCTCTCTACGGCGAGAATGTTGTGTCCTTTCAGCTCGCGGGCTGAAATATCCCTCATAGGCGGCTCCTTTCATCGTTCCTGATCTCTCTGACGCTTTTTCTGCCATGCCTCCAGCAGCTTGATGATGGTTTCCTGCATCCGCTGGGGCGTATAGCTTTTAGGGAAATACTTTCGCAAGGTGTCAGAGGTAAATGTCACTCGGTCCAGATCGCTTTTCTTTTCCTCACCCATGATGACACGCATCATATCGAGGGTCAGATGCCCCTCCTGACTGTATTTTTTGAGCCGCTGAGCTTGAGAAAGAGAAGGGGTAGCCTGTTCGCTGTCCATCGCGTCCAACAGGTCTACCTGTTCCTCCTTTTTGAGAAAGGACAGCTCATAGGCAGGGTTCAGGGCAATCTTCTTTTCATCCACCATATCCATCAATTCAGGAATCAGCTCTGTCAGACGGATAAATCTCTTAATCTGTGATTTGCTATCTGGACTGTTCTCCGCGATTTTTTCTGCCGCAGTCAACTTCGGCCCAACTTGGGCCGAAGTTAAATCCGTCCTGGCTCCTTGGTGCTTAATGGCATCCAGCTTCATTTTATAAGCAAATGCCTTTTCGGATGGTAAGATTTCTTCTCGCTGAAGATTGCTGTCAACCATGACAATGACTGCTTGGTCATCACTAAGATTTCTTACAATACATGGCATTGTCTCTTTTCCAGCCAGTTCACTTGCCATTTTTCTGCGATGTCCGGAAATCATTTCATACCCACCCGTCGGTTTCTCCCTGACAAGTGCAGGCACTAATACACCATGAGCACGGACACTCTCAATTGTTTCCAACATCTTATCGTCCATTTTTACCTTAAACGGATGATTCGGGAAGTCTGTAATTTCATAAATAGAAATATTTTTTACATATTCCTGATTCTTCTGGTCTCTTTCTTCTTGCGTTGTAAAAAGATCATCGGCTGAGGGAAGATTCATGTTTATTTCTCTGCTTTTCGCCACATTGAATCACCTCCCTCGTAAATTCTGCATACGCCTTTGCAACAGTTCCATTCTTGTCATACTCATAAATGCTCTGTCCTGCTGCACTGCTTTCTGCTGCTGTGATAGCCACTGGAATAACAGTTTTGAAAATCCTAATATGCTTTCCATAATTCTCTCTAAGGCTAGTCTCTGTTGTCCTTGCAAGTTTTGTTCTCATATCTGCAAGTGTCAGCAATACTCCATCAATCTTCAGATTAGGATTTAGCTGTCTCTGTACCTTACCGATTGTTTTCATCAACTGTGTCATACCCTTTAATGGAAGATAATGAGCCTGTACTGGAACAATTACACTGTCCGCGGCAACTAATGCATTGATGGTCAGCATTCCCAAACTAGGCATACAATCAATCAGAATATAATCATAATCCTTTTTCAAATCTGCCAGATACAGCTTTAAAGTCTGCTCTCTGCTCATAGCATTTACCAGTGAAATTTCCATGCCCGATAATTCAATGTTAGTCGGAATAATATCTACTCCCTCTTCATGATGCAAAATACCTTCATTATACACAAATGGTTCATCTTGTAATATCTTCTTCATTTGTGTTGCCAATGTAACCGGAAGATCATCTGCATCGGTCCATCCTAATGCGGTTGTTAAATCCCCCTGCGGATCAGCATCAACCAATAATACTTTTCGCCCCTGATGTGCAAGACCAATTCCCAGATTTAATGTAGTTGTGGTCTTGGCTGTTCCTCCCTTCTGAATTGCAAGGGCGATTACTTTACACTTGGTCATATAGGTTCCTCCTTCCTCGAAAAATCAGCACCACCCGTCCAACGGGCGGTTTGCTC
>OJLA01002347.1_pt1 | contig 11346 bp, 8 predicted proteins | sample 1596611 | NCBI WGS metagenome assembly OJLA01 (sample SAMEA4350168, study PRJEB24818) | metagenome | biome: human; feature: gut; material: faeces | place: Denmark | collected 2013-09
ACAAGAAACCTTTTGGGCTGATGACTGACCTGATTGAACATACCGGGCAGACGTGGCAGAACGGATACGCGTCGAATCTTCCGGTCTGGCAGCTCGAAGAGGCGATCGAACCGTTGCAATATGCCGCCATCCGTTCATCACATCCCGCCTTTTCTTGGATCGTACCGGGCGAAACCGGAGGAACACGACAAACCGCTTATCGCGTGATCGTGGCCGATAACCGTGAAGATGCTGCTTCTGGAAGAGGTAATCTGTGGGACAGCGGGGGGGTCGGGAGCGATCGGTCCGTAGCTGTCCGTTACGCCGGTGAAGCATTGAAACCGGGTAAATCCTATTTCTGGCGGGTAAAGACGGTGACCAATACCGAGGGGGAAAGCGAATGGTCCGAAGTGAAGGCTTTTCGCACTGCTGACCGCCTGTCCGAATATGAAACAGCCTACTACCCACAGGTGAAGACGATGGAGTTTCCGGTCGGAATAACGGAAATCCGTCCCGGTACGCGCCTTGTCGACTTCGGGAAAGATGCTTTCGGGCAGTTGGTGCTGACGTTGGCATCCGATGGTACGCGCGATTCGGTGGTCGTGCATTTAGGGGAATGTCTCGAAGGAGGACGCATCCTGCGTGATCCGGGTAAATCGACAATTCGTTATCACCGCTATCCGTTGGCTTTGTTGAAGGGGACGAACACATACCGGATCAAGATCAAGAAAGATAAACGGAATACCGGATCGGCTGCCGTGTTGATACCGGAATATGTGGGCGAAGTCGTCCCTTTCCGCTATTGCGAGATCGAAGGGTATGAGGCGCCTCTCACACCTGCATCGGTTGTCCGCGAGACGGTGCATTATCCGTTTGATGAGACGGCTTCTTCTTTCCGTTGTTCCAACGATACGTTGAATCAGATCTGGGATCTCTGCAAATATTCTGTCCGGGCCACTTCATTCTCCGGGATTTATGTAGATGGCGACCGCGAACGTATTCCTTATGAGGCGGATGCCCTGATCAACCAGCTTTGCCACTATGGGGTGGATCGTGAATATGCGATTGCCCGTCGCTCGCATGAATACCTGCTGCAATATCCGACATGGCCGACCGAATGGATCTTGCAGGCGTTGTCGATAGCCTGGTACGATTATCTGTATACGGGCGATAGCCGTTCGCTCGAATCCAGTTACGAATTGCTGAAACCGCGTATCTTGATGGCTCTCCGCGAGAAGAACGGGTTGATCAGCACGACGACCGGATTGCAGACGGACGATTTCCTTCGTTCGATCCGTTTTAAGGGACAGATACGGGATATCGTGGACTGGCCGCATACCGGAATACTCGGTTTGGGAAAGAAGCAAGGAGGAGAAGACGACGGATTTGCTTTTACCGATTATAATGTAGTGACGAACGCCTGGCATTACGCGGCTTTGAAGCAGATGGAAGGTATTGCCGGTGCATTGGGTAAGCAGGATGATGTCGCTTTTTATGCATCCGAATCGGACGCTTTCAAAAAACGGTTCATCCGTTCGTTCTTTGATGTTCGTAAGGGGTATTTCACGGATGGTCTTGCTGCCGACACCGACCATGCTTCCCTACATGGCAATATGTTCCCGTTGGCGTTCGATCTGGTTCCGGCCGGAAAGAAGCAAAATGTCGTCGATTTTATCCAAACCCGCGGGATGGCTTGCAGCGTCTATGGCTCGCAATTCCTGATGGACGCCCTCTATGAAGCGAATGATGCCGAATATGCTTTGCATATGTTGACCAAGACGGACGACCGCAGTTGGTATAATATGATCCGTGTCGGCTCGACTATCTCGCTTGAAGCCTGGGACAACAAGTACAAGCCAAACCAAGACTGGAACCATGCCTGGGGAGCGGCTCCTGCCAATATCATCCCGCGTCGCCTGATGGGAGTGGAGCCTCTTACGCCCGGTTTCGGCACTGCCCGTATCAAACCGCAGCTTGCTTCGCTCGAATGGGCGGAGGCAACGATTCCGACGATCCGGGGGGCGATCCGTATGGAGGTGGAGAATAAGGCGGACGCCTATATTCTGAAGGTGACGATTCCTGCCAATATGGATGCCGAAGTGTATCTTCCGCTTCCGCGCGGTAAATACACCGTGACGAATAATGGTGCTCCGGTGAAAGTCTCCCGCGTGAAGGGCGAGCCGTTCCTCTATGCCGGGAAGATCGGTTCCGGCAGCTATACCTTTGTGGTGAATTGACCGTTCTGTTTGTACCGTATTGCTTTGTATGCTATCTTTGCGCCTTCAAAACAATAAAAGACTGAAGTACAAATGAAGAGATCTATTTATGCCGTAATCAGCCTGATGATGGCGATGGTAGTCGGGTTTACCGCCTGTGGGGATGATGACAAAGGCTTCTCTGCTGAACAGATTGCCTATTTCGAGAAGAACCTTGAGTTCATCCGCGAAAAGAAAGTATTGAAGGGAGACGATGGGGAGCTGCTTTACAAGCAAATCGTTTTAGGCGGTGACACCGCCTTGTATCGTGTTTTGGGTAAGGAAGGAGAGGAAACGCAATGCCCGACGAGCCAGACTCCTGTAACAATGATCTTGAAAGGTGATTTTATCAGCGGCCAGAATTTCCAGAAGGAGATGACGATGACGCTTACTCCTGCTGGCGTCGTACCGGGGTTGGGAGCAATATTGTTGAATAATACTATTGGCGAACGGGTTGAGGCGATTATCCCAGCTAACTTGGGATATGGCTATTATGATTACAGAGGGATTCCTGCTGGTTCGACCTTGATCTTCACCTATACGATAGAGAAGTTCAATTGATTGGATGAAGAATGTAACTGCTGATTTATCAGTTATTGTCCTCCCAAAAAATCAAAGATCCACCAACCGGAAGCTCCGATGGTGGATCTTATTTATATAAAGAAACAATTAAGCTGTATAGCGATGGTTGGCAAACCGTCTTCTTTTTTAAGCATTCAGCACCTTGCGGAATCGTACGATGAATTCCTTTGCCTCGTCCATGCTCAGGCAGAGCGGCGGCAACAGACGGATCGTGTTGGTTCCGGCTACTCCCGTAAATACCTTCTCTTCGAACAGCAATTTGCTGCGTACTTCCTTGATCGATTCTTCGAACTCGATACCGATCATCAGACCACGTCCGCGAATCTCTTTAATTCCCGGTAGCTTATGCAATTCATCCAACAGGTAAGCTCCTACTTCCCGCGCATTGTCGATCAGCTTTTCATCTTCCATGATCTCCAGTACGGCAATGGCGGCCGCACAAGCTAAATGATTGCCTCCGAAAGTTGTGCCTAACATCCCGTATACTGGTTTGAACATTGGGCTGATCAGCAATCCGCTCATAGGGAAACCGTTGCCGATACCTTTTGCTACCGAAATCAGGTCCGGTTTGATTCCGGCATACTGGTGGGCGAAGAACTTACCGCTGCGTCCGTATCCCGACTGGATTTCATCAAGAATCAGGCAGGCTTCATATTTCGTACACAAGGCGCGCAGTTCCTGCATAAAGGAATCGGTTGGCAACTGGATGCCGCCCACGCCTTGAATACCTTCGATAATAACCGAAGAAACGTCCCCCTTCTGCAATTCGGCTTCTACTGCTGTCGCGTCATTCAGAGGTAGATAGGTTACGGCGAGATCCTCATTTACCGGAGCGATGATTTTCGGATTGTCTGTCACGCGTACGGCAGCAGACGTACGTCCGTGGAAGGCATGTTTGAAAGCAATCACACGTTTCTTTCCGTTGTGGAAAGAGGCTAATTTCAAAGCATTTTCATTGGCTTCGGCTCCTGAGTTGATCAAGAAGAGCGAATAGTCGTCATAACCGGATGCCTTACCCAATTTGTCTGCCAATTTCTGTTGGAGACTGTTGATGACGGAGTTGGAATAGAATCCTAACTTGTTTACTTGTTCGGTGATAGCCTTTACATAAGTAGGATGGCTATGGCCGACCGAGATTACGGCATGTCCGCCATACAGGTCGAGGTATTCGTTTCCCTCTGTATCCCATACATGACATCCCTTGCCTTTGACAATCTCTATATTGAATAATGGATATACGTCGAATAGATTCATAATGTAAAAATGTTTATAAATGATGATTTATCGGTTACTTTTGGATCAAGCCTTAACCGTCCGGTCTACTCCGGTTCTCTCTTTTGCCGTCTGCTTCAGCAGACGGCAAAAGAGAATCTGCGACATAAAGAGCAGCTTAGCCTGTTTGCTCACCGATAAATCATCATTTGTATATTAATTAAAACGCTGAAGGCTTCAGATGCAACCCTACCGTCTCTTCCAAGCCGAAGAGGAGGTTCATGTTGTGGACTGCTTGGCCGCTCGCTCCCTTCAGCAGGTTGTCTATCATCGAAACGATCAGCAGCTTGTCTTCCTGTTTCAACAGATAGATCAGGCACTTGTTCGTATTTACCACTTGTTTCAGATCCGGGTTCTTGTCGGTGATGAAAGTGAAAGAGTGATCAGCGTAGTATTCTTCATAAATACGCTTGATCTCATCCAGTCCGATTTTGCAATCCAGATAAGTCGTGGCAAAGATACCTCGTGAGAAATTACCTCTCACCGGGATAAAGTTGACCATACTGTTGAAGCTGTTCTGCAATTGCCGTAGACTCTGTCCGATTTCTGCCAGATGCTGATGCGTGAACGGTTTGTAAATCGAGATGTTATCGTTTCGCCAGCTGAAATGAGAAGTGGACGACGGTTTGACTCCAGCTCCTGTCGATCCCGTGATTGCATTTACATGCAAATCCGAGTTCAGCATCAGATGCTTGGCCAGTGGTAAAACAGCTAATTGGATACAGGTGGCAAAACATCCGGGGTTTGCAATATGCTGTGCGTTGCAGATACGGCGTCGGTTCAGTTCGGGCAGGCCGTAGACGAAATCGTGTTCAGGGCTTTCGATGCGGTAGTCCATACTGAGATCGATGATCTTCACGTTTTCGGGTACGGTATGACTCTCCATGAACTTCTTCGTATCGCCGTGAGCGGTACAGAAGAAAAGGAGGTCGATCTGGTCCAGCGGCAGTTCATCTGTAAATATCAAATCTGTTTCGCCATACAGTCCGCTATGTACGTCCGTGATCTTGTTGCCGGCATTGCTCGTACTGTTCACAAATGTAATCTCGGCGTCCGGATGATTCAGCAGCAAGCGGATCAATTCGCCTGCCGTATATCCTGCACCTCCAATAATCCCGACTTTGATCATATTTCTTCGTCCTTATGGTTGTTGTAATAAACACGCAGTGGAGTGGAAGTGACCTTGATGAAACCTTTTGCATCTTCGGCTGTCCAACCTTTCTGCATTTCTCCGTATTCTCCGAACTTGGTCTTTACCAGATCGTCTTTTGAATCGACGCCGACAGTCGAGAACGAAAGCGGGCGAAGTTCCAAAATGACAGTACCGTTCACATTGCGCTGTGATTCCTGCAACATGGCTTCAATGTCGCGCATAACCGGTTCGAGATACTGGCTTTCGTGGAGGAACATTCCATACCAGTTGGCAACCTGGTCTTTCCAGTATTGCTGCCATTTGCTAAGCGTATATTTTTCGAGGAAGCGATGAGCGCCGATAATCAGCATTGGAGCGGCTGCTTCAAATCCTACACGTCCTTTGATGCCGATGATCGTATCTCCCACATGCATGTCACGGCCGATACCGTATGCTGCACCGATTTCTTCCACCTTCTGGATAGCAGCGATTTTGTCTTCGAATACTTTACCGTTCACGGCATGGATTTCACCGTTTTTGAATTCAAGACGAAGTTCTTCGCTGCCAGTCTTTGTCACTTGTTTCAAATAAGCACTTTCCGGCAGACCTTGTGTGGAGTCGAGAATTTCGCCGCCGCAGATGGAAGTTCCCCACAAACCTACATTGTAGGAATATTTCAGTTTCGTGAAGTCTGCTTCGAAGCCATGTTCTTTCAGATAGTTGATTTCGTAGTCGCGGCTCAATGCCATATCGCGTGTCAGCGTGATGATCTCGACATTCGGAGCCAGCACCAAGAATGTCATGTCGAAGCGGATCTGGTCGTTTCCGGCTCCTGTGGAACCGTGGGCGATTGCATCGGCACCGATCTCGTTTGCATAGCGGGCGATTGCCAACGCCTGAAAAATACGTTCCGAACTGACGGAGATCGGATAAGTACCGTTACGGAGTACATTTCCGAAGACCATATATTTCAGGCTCTTTTCATAATATTCTTTTGTTACGTCAATTGTCACATATTTAGTTGCCCCTAACTTATAGGCGTTTTCTTCGTTTTGTTTCAACTGTTCTTCGCTGAAACCGCCTGTGTTGGCACAAGCTGCATACACTTCATATCCTTTTTCCTTGGCCAGATACATAACAGTAAAAGATGTATCCAATCCCCCACTAAATGCGACTACTACTTTTTTCTTCATTTTGTATACCTGTATTGATCTTTATTTTTTAATTCTTAATTTTTAATTCTTAATTTCCCTCGCCTCTCTCTCGGCCCGATGAGGATCGTCCGGATCGAAGAGCATTCCGGTACAGATGCAGTAACGGCGGCCGGTACGTTCGACGATATCGTGGTTGACACAGCCTTCGCAACCTCTCCAGAAAGCCTCGTCGTCTGTCAGGTCGGCAAAGGTAACCGGCACATATCCTAATTCCGTATTCATTTTCATGACGGCAGCACCCGAAGTTAGACTAAAAATCTTGGCGTGAGGCCAGCGCATACGGGCCAGCTGGAAGGTCATCTCCTTGATTCTTTTGGCAATGCCCAATCCTCGAAAGTCGGGATGCACGATCAGGCCGGAGGTGGTCACATATTGTTTGTTACCCCAAGACTCGATATAGCTGAAACCTGCAAATTTGTTACCTTCTAAAGCAATGACGGCTTTTCCTTCCTTCATCTTTTGGGCAACGTATTCATGTGTACGCTTGGCGATACCGGTTCCGCGCACTTTGGCGGCGGCTTCGATCGTGTCGAGGATGATATCTACATATTCCTCGTGACAGGCTTCAGCGATCATCACATCAATTTTTCTTTCTTGTTCCATTTTTATGTTTGTTCTTTTATCTTCTGTTGTTAGTGGGAACAAACGATCAGTTCCCTATACATTATATATATATTATATAAAATGAGCCAATGCTTTTACGATCTTGTCCCGGCTGATCCCTTCGCGCGGGATGATCAGGATCGTGTCGTCTCCGGCAATCGTGCCCAGTATTTCACAGGGCGCATGCGTATCGATATCCGAAGCAATCCCCATTGCATATCCCGGGCGGGTCTTGACAACGGCCAGATTACCCGAAAACTCGATGTTGGGATGATACTGCGTTTGCTCTTTCACTGGTTGCATAAGTGCTGAATAATCGGGCAGGCGATATACATAATTTCCGTCCCCGTCATGTACTTTGATGACTTTCAGTTGCTTTATGTCGCGTGACAGGGTCGCTTGGGTAACCTGGAATCCGCTATTTTCCAACTGTTTAAGCAGCTCTTCCTGATTTCCTATTTTCTCTGTCTGTATAATGCGGCAGATGGCATCCAATCGTTCTTTTTTTGTACTCATACTTGTATATTTATGCAACAAGGCTGCAAATATAAAGACTATAATTGAATAATTATGCAAGTGTGCCTTCTTTTTTTGTATAAATCTTCATATTCTTTATCTCTTGAGCAAAAAGCCTTTACGAATTGTTTATTATGAAGAGAAATCATAATTTTGCAAATAGTATAAATAAAGGATAAAAAATGAAGAAGATTACAAGTTTATTCGTCGCCATGTTGCTGTTGCTAAGCAGTTGCGGAAGTGTCCCGTTGACCGGAAGAAAGCAGGTTTTGCTTGTTTCGGATCAGGAAGTGCTGTCGTCCAGCCTGACCCAATATTCTGATTATATGAAATCGGCTAAGAAATCATCATCGAAAGACGGTGCTGCTATGGTGACACGTGTTGGTAAAAAGATAGCGGCCGCTACTGAACAATATCTGAGAAACAACGGGTTGGAGAGCGAAATCAAGAATTTTGCATGGGAGTTTAACTTAGTGAACGATCCGCAGGTCAACGCGTTTTGCATGCCGGGGGGTAAAATCGTTGTCTATGAAGGACTGATGCAGTTGGTTTCGTCGGACGATGAATTGGCCGTCGTGGTCGGTCATGAAGTGGCGCATGCCGTAGCCAAACACAGCAACGAGCGTATGAGTCAGCAGTTGATGGCACAATACGGTGCGCAGATATTGGGGCAGGCGTTAAGTAATAAGTCGGCTGCTGTCCAGAAGATCGGTGCTTCCGTTTATGGCTTGGGCGCTCAATACGGTGTTATGTTGCCATTCTCACGCAAACACGAATCCGAGGCGGATTATATGGGACTGGTCTTTATGGCAATGGCCGGCTATAATCCCGCAGTTGCCGTCAACTTCTGGCAAAAAATGTCAGCCGGCAAATCCGGCTCCACTCCTGAATTTATGAGCACGCACCCCAGTGATGCCACCCGTATTAATGAGATTAAGCAGCATTTACCGGAGATAGAGAAGTACAGGGTAAAGAAATGATTTGTCACCATGATATGTCTTGTCCTGATTTAGATTGGCCATGCCTCCCCGTTTTACCTCTATATATTTAAGAGAAAAACAAGGACACTACAATATTAATTAATCAACAAATACACAGGTATTAACAGCATTACTACCACTCCTTTGCTTTTCGCCCTTAGTCGAAAAGGTTTTTGACCAGTGTCGAAAGGGCTTTTGACCAAGGGCGAAAAGGTTTTCGACTAAAGGCAAAAGGTCTGTGGGCTGGCTGTTTGATAACAGTAGCATGGCAATTGTCTTTTAAATAGGACCTTCCGAGGCCGACTTTATCCCTGATGAAGGCAAACGCAAACGGTGAAGCCGTTTTTTACTACCAACATTCATCTGTCAAAAGTCCCAATAAGGGTTATTGTCTGTTTTGGTGACATGTCTTATCATTGTCTTTGTCCTGAATGATTAGGGTGGGCCATAAAATTTCTTCGGTATAGGCATGTTATACCGTTATCCCCATCTTCTTCATCAAGAAGCAGGCATTCATATTTTGGGCTATCCCTTCTCTGAGTTGGTAGGAAAATGTCAGTTCGTTGTCTTGGATATCGGCCTCAAAACGATAATTCTTGATCTGGTTCGGGAATTCCTTTTCAAGTTCGCCTAACGCCAGATCGTGTGTGGCAATGATACCGCAAGCCTGATTCGCTACCAGCTGTTTCATCAAAGCAAGGGAACCTTTTTGTTTGTGGATCGAATTGGTCCCTTTCAGGATTCCATCTAAAATGATGAATAGCTGTTCGCCCTGTTGCAAGCGATCGATAATCATCTTCAGCCGTTTCAGTTCGGCAAAGAAATAAGACTCATTGCTTGCAAGAGAATCGGAAGTACGCAGGCTGGTCACCATCCGGGCCGGATATAAAGTCAGAGACGCCGCACAAACCGGAGCACCGATACAGCCGAGCAGATAGTTGACGCCGATGGTACGCAGGTAAGTGCTTTTTCCTGCCATATTCGCTCCCGTAATAATCAGGAACCAGGGACTTTTCCGGATCTCGATGTCATTCTTTACGCATATGTCCCGGCGCAGTAACGGATGTCCGAGCGCTTTGCCTTCCATTTTGAAATATACGTCTGCTATCTCAGGATAAATGTATTCCGGGTGATTGAAGGCAAATCCACCCAGCGAACAGTAAGCATCGAACAAAGCCAATGCTTCGAACCAGCGTTCCGTATCCTCTCCATGCTCCATCTTCCATTTTTCCAGCTTTATCGCCATGCGGGTATCGCGCAAAGTGAAAATATTCAGTATGACGCCGATTGCACTGAAACGTTGGTTCAGCGCACCGATATGTCCGGAGAGTTTTTTGATGATCGAAGAGGCCGTTTGCCCGTCGCTTGCAAACCGGTTGTGGATATCGGCGAGCTCGGCGGATTGAAAGTTTTCACCTTCGATACATTTGATCAGCTCGGAATAAGTCTGCAATATTTGCTCCATTCTGTCCAAAGAATTGTGTACCGTAGCGATCTGCTTCGCATTGAGATAAGCGATAATGAAAGACAATCCGAAGAACATGCCGGCTATCGATACCGGGAGCAGGTTCAGTGCACATCCTATCGCGACCAATACCCAGATGGAAGGGATCAGACAGATGAGCAGTTTCCATATTTTATTGTTGATCAAGCAGGGAGCCGTTTTACTTAATAGAGAAATAAGTTGTTGGTCGTCCTTGTTTCCCGGATGCAGAATGCCTGTCACATAGAAATGTTGCCGGAGCTGTGTGAACGATTCCAGTTCGCGGATCGCTTCCTGGCGTCTTAATATCATAGCCTTGTCGGTGAGTGGTTGCATAAACCAGCCGGCCAGCTTCTCTTTTCCCATGAAAGTAACCGTGCGGTTGACGGACTGGAAAAGCGAATGATTTCCGAACAAATCCAGATCAAGGCTGAACGAATGTTCTGCGGAACTTTTTTCCGGTGCTCCGTCGAACGCACTGAAATCGTAATCCAACCCGTTCAGTTCGTTTTTGCACAGGTTCGCCAGTGCTTCGGCGTAACATTTCCGGGCGAAGAGCTTGGTGTGCCAGACCATTAGAGCGATAAACGGGATAGTAAACAAGACGGCGATCCCGGCCAGCACTTTCCAGTCTTCGGATTTGAAGAACCAGACCATGGTGATCAGACCGGCGACCAACAACAAACGGATGCTTCCGAGCAAATGAATTTTTTTCTTCAGGTTATCGGCCCTGCGGGTGTAAGCCGTGACAATATCTTGGTAATAGTTGTATATCTTTTCCATGCCTGCAAAGATAAATAAAAATGAACTAACCATTCTGTAATTGGTTTTATTTAAAAGAATGATAACGAAATGACCAATATAGGTGCTAAAGAGGCGAATTATCATTCATTGATTCGTATATCTTTGCTAAGGTTTTTATCGACTCAATAAACTTGATGCGTTTTATGAAAAGGATCGTGATGCTTCTGTTTCTGTCTGTGATGGTCTGTACCCTCTCGGCACAGGAAAAAAAAGGAGAAACTATCGGGGAAAGGATCGTGGCGAATGCTTATAACGCCGACAGTATCCGCGGTATTTTGGACAAGATGCCGTATTTCACCCTGTTCAAGGACAATTACTTCGTGGGAGGGACAACTCTCGGACATAAACCGACTGCTGCCAATTCGGACGTGAAGTTTCAGTTGAGTATCGCCCAACGACTGACAAAAAGCAAATTGCCGTTCGATACTTATCTGTTTATCCAGTACACTCAGAAGGCTTTTTGGAATGTTTTTCAGGAATCGTTGCCCATGAAGGACCTTAATTTTAATCCCGGTATCGGTCTGGG
>OJLA01002350.1_pt1 | contig 11333 bp, 11 predicted proteins | sample 1596611 | NCBI WGS metagenome assembly OJLA01 (sample SAMEA4350168, study PRJEB24818) | metagenome | biome: human; feature: gut; material: faeces | place: Denmark | collected 2013-09
ACCTAAAGTAGATAAATTAGCTAAAGAGGGAAATCCAATTATAGAATTACCAAAAACACATTTTGATACAGATACATTAGATTTTAGCTTTAGTGGAATAAAAACAGCAGTTATAAATTTACATCATAAAGATCCTAATATAAATAAAGCTGATTTATGTGCAAGCTTTGAAAAAAATGTTACTGAAACATTATTAACTAATGTAAAAAAAGCAATAGAACACACAAATATGAAAAAAATAGTATTGGCTGGAGGAGTTTCAGCAAATTCATATATTAGAGTAGCTTTTAAAGAATTAGAAAACAAAGGAATAGAAATATATATGCCAGATTTAAAACTTTGCACAGACAATGCAGCAATGATTGCATCAGCAGGATATTATTATTTTATGGAAGGAAAAAGAGACGGATTAGAACTAAACGCTATTCCTAATTTAAAATTATCAGACTAAATAGAAAGGAGGAGATCATGGCAATATATACAATAGGAGATTTACATTTGTCATTTAAAAATCCTAAGCCAATGAGCATTTTCGGAGATAATTGGAACAATCATGAAGAAAAAATAAAAAAAGATTGGATGAGCAAAGTAACTGAAAATGACCTTGTAATTTTACCAGGTGATTTTTCCTGGGCTACATATATTCAAGACACAGACAAAGATTTTGAATATTTAAATAGCCTGCCAGGAAAAAAATTACTATTAAAAGGTAATCATGATTATTGGTGGACAACACTTAATAAAATGAGAGAATTTGTGAAAAACAACAATTTTCATGACATAGATTTTTTATATAATAAATCATATGAATATGAAAACTGTGTATTTGCAGGAGCTAGAGGCTGGAATCAATCAGATGACGAAGAAGATAAAAGACTATTTAAAAGAGATGCAATGAGATTAGAATTATCAATTCAAGATGGAATAAAAAAATACGGAACCGATAAAGAAATGATTGTCTTTACACACTATCCACCAATTAGTAAATCAAATGTTACTAACAATGAATTAAATGATGTATTAAAAATTTTGAAAAAATATGATATAAAAACATGCTATTATGCACATTTACATGGAAACTCTATAAAAGAAGCAGTAGAAGGAGAACACTTTGGAATTAACTTTAAATTAGTAAGTGCAGATGGAGTAGATTTTAAATTAATAAAAGTAAAATAAATTTAGGGAGGAAGGTATGATAGAAAATAAATCTATCATACCATCATTTTATGGTAGATTTAGAAAAAAATATTCAATATATAAAAGGTGTTGGACCAAAAAAAGTAGAACTTTTAAATAAATTAGGCGTATTTACACTAAAAGATTTAATTACATATTATCCAAGAACATATCAAGATAGAAGTAAGCCACAATATCTTTGTGATTGTGTTGATGGAGAAGAAACATTAGTTGAAGTAATAGCAACAAGCAAAGTTAACAATATCAGAATAAAAGGCAGAACAATGCAAAGACTTATGATAAGTGATGAAACCCGGAAGTGGAATAGTTACTTGGTTTAATCAGCCATATTTAAAAGATAAATTTATAATAGGAAATAAATATAAATTCTTTGGGAAAGTTAGTTTAAAAGCTGGAAGAGTAATGTTTAATTCACCAGTATTTGATGTGGGAGAAAAAGTACAAAATACAGGAAGGATAATCCCTATATATCCTTTAACATATAATTTATCCCAAAATAATCTTAGAAAAACAATGGAAGAAGCAATAAAAATTGTTTATGGAAATTTACAAGAAACATTACCACAATATTTAATAAAACAGTATAATTTAGAAGATATAAACAATGCTACAAAAAATATACATTTTCCAAAAGAATTTGAAGATTTTAATATTGCAAGAAATAGATTAGTATTTGAAGAATTATTGTCAGTACAATTAGCATTATTAGAATTAAAAAACAATTATATAACAGAAAAAAAAGGAATTCAATTTGATAAAAATGTTAAAATGTCTGATGTTATAAATACATTACCTTTTAAACTAACAAAAGCACAATTAAGAGTATTAGAAGAAATAGATGAAAATATGGAATCTGACAAAGTAATGAATAGATTACTTCAAGGAGATGTTGGGTCAGGAAAAACAGTAGTAGCAATGATAGCAGCATATAAAGCAGTAAAATCAGGATATCAAGCTACAATAATGGCTCCAACTGCAATACTTGCAAGTCAACATTTAGAAAGCTTTAAAGGAATACTAGATGAATTTGGAATTAGAACAGAATTACTTATATCAAATGTTACTAAAAAGAAAAAAGCAGAGATATTAGAAAAATTACAAAGTGGAGAAATAGATGTGTTGATAGGAACACATGCAATATTGGAAGAAAATGTTGTGTTCAAAAACCTTGGATTAGTAGTAACAGATGAGCAACATCGTTTTGGAGTAAAACAGAGAAGTACAATAGCTGCTAAAGGACAAAATCCAGATATTATTGCAATGTCAGCAACACCGATTCCAAGAACACTTGCATTGATATTATATGGCGATTTGGATATATCTATAATTGATGAACTTCCACCGAACAGAAAGAAAATAGAAACATTTGCAGTCAGAAAAAACATGGAAGAAAGAGTAAATAATTTTATCAAAAAGCAAATTGCAGAAGGTAGACAAGCATATATTGTTTGTCCATTGGTAGAAGAAAATGAAGATATGGAAGGATTACAATCAGTAGTAGAACTTGCAGAAAAGTATCAAAAAGAAACATTTAGTGAATACAAAGTAGCATATTTGCATGGAAAAATGAAGCCAAAAGAAAAAGATGAAATCATGCAAAGATTTAAAGATGGTGAAATTCAAATTTTAATTGCTACAACAGTAATAGAAGTTGGTGTAAATGTGCCAAATGCAAGTATTATGGTTGTTGAAAATGCGGAAAGATTTGGACTAGCACAATTGCATCAATTGCGTGGAAGAGTTGGAAGAGGCGAGTATCAGTCATATTGTATTCTAAAATATGAAGGAAATGGCGAAACAATCAGACAAAGAATGAAAGTAATGTGTGATACAAATGATGGATTTATAATTTCAGAAAAAGACTTAGAACTTAGAGGCTCAGGAGACTTTTTTGGAACAGAACAACATGGGCTTCCAGAATTTAAGATTGCTAATTTGTTTGAAGATATGGCAGTTTTGAAAAAAGTTCAAGGATTAGCTTTAAAAATCATGGAAGATGATCCATTACTTGAAAAAGAAAAAAATGCTAAACTAAATGATTTAGTAAAAGAAAAGTTTAGTTCAAGAATAGAAATTTAAACGTGACAAAAAGGATGTTGATATATATGGGACAAATAATTTTAAGATTAATAGGAGCACTAATTTTATTAGCAGGAGTAATATTGATATATGATGCAAGAATAATAACTAAAAAAGTTTTTGGATTTGGAGACCAAAATGAAGCAACAGATGGATTTAAAATTTTAGGCGTTATAATTGCAGTAATAGGAGGGTTTATCATATTTTTTGTTTAAAAACTCTACTTGACAATAGTATATTGAGTATGATATTATGGAAACGATTTAATCAAAATATTTTAATTCTAATTTTTATAATAGCATATTCAAAAAGAAGGGAGGAAATCTGTTGGATTTAAACCTTATCAAAGATGTTGTCAAAGAAATTCAAAAAAATGATATTGTAGAAAAGTTTATGAGTGAATTATCAAATTTTTTAGAAAACAATCAAGAAATAAACCAAAATAGAAAAGAAGGTCATTTGTATTTGGTAACAGAAGATAGAAATGGCGAAGTATATTTGTGGGATTTTACAGAAAAGCCTGAGCATGAATTTAAAGAAGTATTTACATCAAAAGAATTGATAGATGTTGCAAAAGAGGGAGCAATGCTTCAATTTAAGGATGGAAAATATGAATTATATTCTACAGATGGATATGATATGCTAGAAAATGGGTAAAATGCGAAAAAATGCCAGGTCTCAAATTAGCATGTGAAAAAAAGGATCTGTGAAAAAAAGGACCGACCCCAAATTAACAAGGAGAAGAAATGAGTAAGAGAAAAAACAAAAGAAACAAATTAAATCTAAATGAAGCTTTAGCTTTTATAGTTTTTGCTATTATGGTTGGAATTTATGGATATTTTGGAGGAACAAAAGATGTAAATGCTGAAGATCAAGGAAATCAAAGCATTGTAACAATTAAATCTGCAACACTTGAGAATATTCCGGAGTATCAAGGTTTGCCATATGTTGAAATTAATAATAATATACCTGAATTTAGTGAAAGTGATTATACGACAGAACCTTTTGAAAAATATAGTGAATTAGATAGTTTTGGAAGATGTGGAGTGGCATATGCTAATATATGCAAAGAAATTATGCCAACAGAAGGTGAAACAAGAGGAGCTATTTCTAGTGTAAAACCAACTGGTTGGCAGACTGCGAAATATCCTGGTGTTGTAGATGGAAATTATTTGTATAATAGATGCCATTTAATTGGATATCAATTGGCTGGCGAAAATGCAAATCCTAAAAATTTAATTACAGGAACTCGTTATATGAATGTAACAGGTATGCTTCCTTTTGAAAATGCAGTTGCTGAATATATTCAAAAGAATTCAAAGAAACATGTTCTATACCGTGTTACACCAATTTTTGAAGGTAATAATTTGGTGGCAGATGGTGTTCAGATGGAGGCTTCTTCTGTTGAAGATCAAGGCAAAAGTGTTAGTTTTAATGTTTTTGTTTATAACGTTCAACCAGGTGTTAGCATTGATTATGTAACAGGTGAAAGTAAATTAGAAAGTAAATAATGTAAATTTTTAATAATTTTCCTTCAAAGTTATTGACAAGATTTTTTAAATATGTTATTATAAGGATTGTAATTGAGCTGCGGATGTGGCGGAACTGGCAGACGCGCTGGTCTTAGGAACCAGTGTCAACGACGTGGGGGTTCAAGTCCCTTCATCCGCACCAACGACGTATCTGTTCGAACTTTTTATAGAACAGAGAGATACAAAAATCAATCAGAAAATAAAATCTGGTTGATTTTTTTGTTGCTTAAAAACAATATTAAAATCATCCAAATGAAAGGATGGTGTCTAAAATGAAGATAATTAAGCAAGAACTAGAATTTGAGGAATGTCTAAAACAAAGGCTAGAGTTTATATGTGAGTTTTCTAAAGTTACTCCTACTTTTATCAATGGCAGTATTAGAAAATTAGAGAGAACTAATCTTACATATATTGAGCCACATAGAGTGATTATTAAGAATGTTACTTTTTTAGTTTTTAATTATTCAAATGATGTTTATATCTCTAACTTAACTAAAAAGATTAAATTATCAGAGTTAGAAGAATATTTGAAAAACATATAAATGTAAATATTTGACATTTTTTTAAATCGTGATATAATATAGACAATTAATTATGTATAGCTGTTCGTCAAGAGCTATATATTTATGAGTACTTTGAAAAATTTATATTATATTACAATTATATTGTATTTTATTTTGTGATAAATGGATTTAAGAGATGTCAGTAGTACTCATGTGTACTTTGATGTCTTTTTTTCCTTGATTGGAGGTTTAAAAATTGAGTGATGAAAAGAAAAAATGTGGACTTTATATGAGAGTTTCAACAGAAGACCAAGTTCGTGAGGGATTTAGTCTTCCAGAGCAAAAAGAAAGATTAGAAGCTTTTTGTAAGTTCAAAGGTTATGAAATTATAGACTACTACCAAGATGCAGGAATAAGTGCTAAAACAGGAAATTATAGACCAGAGTTTGAAAGATTGAAAAGTGATATTAAGGCTAAAAAGATAAATACTATTATCGCTTTAAAGCTAGATAGAATAACTAGAAGTATTTATGATTGGGAAGATATAGTGAAATTTTTAGATGAAAATAATGCATATATTGATTGTGCTAATGATGAAATAAATACGACAACTGCAAATGGTAAAATGGTTGCTAGACTTTTAATGAGTGTTAGTCAAAATGAAATTGAGAGAACTAGCGAAAGAACGAAAGTAGGTTTAGCTGGTGCAATAAAGTCAGGACATATTCCACACATTGCACCATTAGGCTATAAGCACGAAGATAAAAAACTTGTAATTGATTATTCCACCAAAGATATTGTAGTTAGAATATTTGATTTATATTATAATGGCTACTCTTATCAGAAAATAAGCAATCTATTCAATGAAGAAAAAGTATTAGGAAAAGACAACTGGAGAGATTCAACTATTGTTACAATTCTTGAAAACGAGATATACAAAGGTGACTTTGTTCACGGAAAAAGGACAAAGCACCCAACCTATTATGAAGATGTAGTAGAGCCTATCATCTCAAAAGAAATGTGGTCAGATTGCCAAGTACAGAAAAAGAAAAATTCGAGAAGTTATCAAAGAACATTGACTTATTTATACTTGCAGAAACTAAAATGTCCTAAGTGTAATCGTATTTTAGGTGGTAAAGCTACTACAAAGAAGAATGGAAATACCTACTTTTACTACTATTGTAATGATTGCAAGATTGAATTTAAGGAAAAAGTTATAAATGACTACTTCAATCAATTCATTAGTGAGCTAGTAGAATATGACTCTGTTGTAAATCAATTCTTCTTGCCTATGATAAAGCAAAAGTTTGATGAGCCTAAAGAACAATTAGAAAAAGAAATAAAAGAACAATATAATAAACTCGAAAGAATAAAAAAGGCTTACATTAACGGTGCTTTTGAAGTACAAGAATATAAAGAAGAAAAGAAAATAGTTGAAAATGCTATTACAGAGCTCGAAAACAAACTAGATACAACTGATTGTGCAGAAGAACTAAAATTTACACCAAAGGATATTTTACTAAAACGAGATATTGACTTTATCAACAAAATAAAACTAGATAAAGAATATCAAGAAAGAACTAAAACTTGGAAAGATTATACTCGTGAAGAACAAGCAGATTTAATAATGAGATATGTTGATGATATTGAACTTGCTTTAGTTGGTAAAGAAGTTGGTGTTAAACAAATAAACTTTAGAGACTCAATTTGTAAACCTTGTCAGGAATTATACGATAACGGATATATTGATACAACAAAACCTATGTTATTAGGAAATGTATTAGGAAGTGTCAGATTTAGTAACTATTTGCCAGAGGAAGAAGTTGGCGAAATCATAATGAGATTAAGGCAATACTATGATGTAAGTTTTGCAGAGGCAACTTACTACGTAGATAGACAAATGTTTTATTTTAATTTTGCTGAAAATAATAGTGCTATTGTTAGGGTATTCCCTTTACAAGACTATTATAAACTAGATCCAGAAAGTAAAATGCCAACTTATGAATTTGGAATTATCTATATAAATAAAGAAGATAAATTCCAAATGCAAGATATTAATTCAGCATTTGACTTTATACCAGATGAAACAAACGATAGTGTAATTTATATGAAAGAGCCTACTCCTACTTCAATAGGTGTAAAGCCAGTAAAATACGACGAAGAAAATGCTGAATAATTGTTGCGACTAAAAAATATATCTCTACTATGTTGCAACAATCAAATTAACGTGGCACGTTTTGTTTTTACGAAGTAAAAATGAAAGTGGTGATAGTTAATTTGAATAAATTTTATCCCTATGGGAGAAAATTTATTGCCTCGCAGAGTCCCCGAGTTATGATGGCACGTCATAACTCATAGGGGGTTAGGACTTATGACAAGGTCAAAGTCCTGTGCTTCGAAGAAATTTCTAAAGGAGGAAAAAGATGGAACAAGAATTAGCCTATTCTTTTCACTTGGGTAGTGATAAAAATAAAAGTAAATTAGCGAAGAAAGTATCAAAAGGAAATGTATAAGGTACTACCTCTTTTTCAAATAATGCTATTCAAAATGCAAAAGATTTATCAAAAGCAAATAAGCATAATTTAAGAGATTATGATAATCAAAGAGACCTTATTACAACTATATATGGAACTAACGACATTGTAGAAGATGTTAAACAAGTATATTTAGATGAATTTGAACAAGCTAGAATTGAATACAATGCTAAAACAAGAGCTGACAGACAAGTTAAAGATTACTTTCAAAAAGTATGTGATTCTCAAAATGATATAGCTTGTGAAATTATAATCGAACTTGGAGATATGGATTTTTGGCAAGATAAAGATAATGAATATAGATATAAAATGACAGATGTATATAATGAGCAAATACAATATTTATCTAAAATACTCCCTACTTTTAAAGTAGCAAATGCTACAATACACTATGATGAAACATCTCCACATATGCACGTAATAGGTGTTCCAGTAATAGAAAATTGTAAAAGAGGTATGAAAAAGCAAGTTGGAAAATCGCAACTATTTACTAAAACATTACTTTCTGAAATACAAGATAAAATGAGAAATGCTTGTATTAAATCATACAATAAGTTCTATGATGTTGATAGTAAGCTTAAAACAAAGCAAAAAGGCAGAAATCAAGATATTAATGTTAAAGAAATGGATAATTATAGAGACATGAAGAAAAAACTAGAGAAGCAAAAATCTAAACTAGAAAACGCTAATATACAAACTAAAAAGCTTGATAATACAAGTAAAGATATTTCTCAAATATTAGATAATCTAAAATCACTTTTACTAGATAAAAATAATAAGCTTATTTCAAACCAGAATATAGATAATATCAAAAATTATATTGAAAACGTAACTAATGTTACTCAGACTGTTAGAAGTGTAAATGACTTAAATATGGCGATTAAAGATTTTGAACATAGTTCTTTTGAAATAAGGCAAGAAAATCGTTCTCTAAAATATCAGTTAGAACTAAAATATGATGAAATAGATAGTTTAAAAGGCGAATTATCTGCTAAAGATAAAATTATAGGCAAACTACAAGCCGAAAAAGAAAAACTAAAGCAAGAACTACACAAGTTTAAAGACTTCTGGCATAGCCTAATGAGCCATTTTCACAAACGAATTTGCTATGATAAAGATAATAATTACAAGATTGTTAGTGATGACCTATATAAAAACGGAATATTTGACAATAACGATAATGAAATCGCTAATAATATTTATAGAAAAGTAACTATACCAGATGAAAACAAGCAAACCAAGAATAAAAAGAAAAATAATGATACCAGATTTTAAAAGGAGGAAAAAGCTATGAATAATAAATTACCAAAAACAAAAATTGATGAAAGAACAGGTATTGAATGTCATCTAGAGGGAGATTATTATATACCAAACCTAGCAATGCCTAAACAAGAAAAAATCACTTTAAATAAATATGGAAGAATGAGATTAAAATATTTAAAAGAACACAAAAAAGCAGATTATACTATAATGCTTATTGATGGAACATTAAATAAACATTTAAAAGAAATACAGGAAACGGCTAAAAATAGAGTAGAACAGATAATTAATGAACTAAAAGGAAAAAGCAATTTAACCGAAGATATGAAAAATACTGATATGCTTTATTGGGTAGGAACTATGAACTCTATAAAAAATCAAGCTGAGGAAGTTATATATAAAGAGTTAATTTATGTGTAAATGTTATAAAAAGCAAATAAAATTTAGAAAACAACTTGCAATTTTATGTTAAATAATGTATAATATAAAGTGATATAGGTAAGAACCTGTGTCATTTCCCTATTTTCACTAATTAGTGAGAGGATTTTCCTCAAACTTTTTGGTTTTACATATATGACAAGAAAACAACAATAAAAGTATTTAGGAGGAAAAAATTATGGTAAGTCTTTTTTTCATTATTTTTTTGGCAGTAACTATATTCTTTGTTGAGAAAGGCATAAAAGAATATAAAAGCGACAATGGAGATGAAGATGTCTGCTTTGGCTATTTTGAGGCGGCAGTTATCGCTGGTATAGTTTCTATTATTTTCTTGATTTGGGTATTTGTACTCATTAACAGAGTAGGAACTGGATACACAATTGATAACAAAATCGCAATGTATGAAGAAGAAAATGCATCTATTGAAGAAAGTATCGATGTCACCGTAAGAAGTTATATGGATTTTGAAGCAAGCACATATGGCGAGTTAAAAGATAAAGATGCCATAAATCTTGTTTCTCTTTTCCCAGAACTGAAATCGGATACATTGGTACAAAAGCAGATTGAAGTCTATGTCGCAAATAATGACAAAATCAAGCAATTAAAAGAAGAAAAGATTGACCTGTCAAAGTCAAAGTGGAATTTATACTTTGGTAGGTAGCCGACTCAAAAAAGAAAATTATTTCTTTTCCTCGTAAGAGGTTTCTTTTTTTATAAATTTTCTTATGATTTTATTGCAATTTATAAAAAATATGATATACTTTAGTAAATTGATTGATATTTATATCAATCGTCAAGAGAGCCAAAAAAGTTGTAGATAACTACTTCGTTGGCACCAAGTAAGGTTTTCTAGTTTTTCGAGAAATCGAAATATTAGAAAACTTTATTTTTTTCGGCTTTATGTCAATATTTTGGGTATAAAAATTTAAAAGATTCGTAAAATTACTTGACTGCAAAACAAATGTTTGATATAATGGCGCAAAACAAAAATAGGAGTTGGTTTGAATGAATAAATCAGAAAAGATTAAAGAATATAGCAATAAAAGTTTTGAAGATATCAAACATATGGATGAAAATGGAATTGAATATTGGTATGCTAGAGAGTTGCAACTAGTTTTAGATTACAAAGAATGGAGAAAATTTGAAAATGTTATAAAGAAAGCTATAGATGCATGCGAAAACAGTGGTATTAGTGCGTTTGAACATTTTGTCGGCGCCGACAAAACGATACAAATGCCTAAGGGAGCAACAAAAAGTATAAAAGAATATAAATTAACTCGTTATGCTTGCTATTTAATAGCACAAAATGGAGATTCAAGAAAAGAAGTTATTGCACTTGCTCAAACATATTTTGCAATACAAACCAGAAAACAAGAGATTAGTGAAAAAGAATATAGTTTATTAACAGAAGATGAAAAAAGATTTTACCAAAGAAACTTAACAAGAAAAGGAAATTATTCACTTAATCAAGCTGCTAAAAATGCAGGAGTTAAAAACTTTGATAAATTCCATAATTCTGGATATAAAGGATTATACAATGGAGAAACAGCTGATGATATTGCTAAAAGAAAAGGTTTAAGATATAGAGAAGATATTTTAGACAATATGGGAAGTGAAGAACTTGCAGCTAATTTATTCCGTATTACGCAAACTGAATCAAAGTTAAAAAGAGATAATATTTCAACAGAAAAAGAAGCAAATAGGACTCATTATAATATTGGAAAAAATATTAGAGAAGTAATTGCAAAAAATGGTGGAACTATGCCAGAAGATTTACCAACACCTAAAAA
>OJLA01002360.1_pt1 | contig 11293 bp, 9 predicted proteins | sample 1596611 | NCBI WGS metagenome assembly OJLA01 (sample SAMEA4350168, study PRJEB24818) | metagenome | biome: human; feature: gut; material: faeces | place: Denmark | collected 2013-09
GTATCATAGGATGCATACTGGATTGGATTGCCACAATGGATCATGATTTTATTGACTGGATCTACCACGATACCCACATGTGAAGCTCCGGCTGTGTTATAGGTTTCCTGGAAAAAGACCAGATCCCCCGGCTTTACATCAGAAGCTGCCACCCTTGCGGTTGCATTCTTCCAGCCATTTGCCGTAAGTCTGCCATAGTTCCAGCCATTTCCACAATTATTGATGACATAGCTCACAAAACCGGAACAGTCAAAACTTGTACCTGGTGAGGATCCTCCCCATACATAAGGATATCCAAGATACTTTTCGGCTTCCCGGTGCATATTGGAAAACTGCTGGTTCGTCAGGTATTCTCCCGGTACGGCATATCTCTCATATTCCTCTGATACACCCGGATTTGCATATACATTATCCCCGAAGATATCCGGCTTGTTGCCCCTGGTCTCCAGAAGCAGCGTATACCGTTCCATCTGATCCTGCGTCAGATTCAGTGCACTGACAGCTGCGGATATTCCATTGTTTGTCAGCGTTGTATTCAGTATCTTGTACTCATACTCCACTTCAACCTCATAGGGTTCATATACCTCATATGGAACTGACACGGTATAGGTATAGGATTCAAGATGACCATTTACCAGGCGGTATCCGGTTCTTTCCTCATCCCGGTAATGTGTCACATAATGCCATCTGGTCTCTGTCCTGGTTCTGATCTCCACAACTTCCGTTGATGTCAGCGTATACTGATAATCAAAGATGGTCTGTAATTTTGACTGAACCTCTGACGGTGTATAGTCCTCATACAGAACCGTCAGCAGTGCCGCCAGTTCAAAAGGATTGTGGGATATCTCTGAAAGTGAATAATTGTATTCGTCATATCCCGGATGATCTGTCTCAATGCTGTCCACCTTATTCTGCAGCGCCGTCTCAAGTGCCACATAATCTGCTTCCACCTGCCTGATATCATCATCCTCTGCGGTAAATGAAGTTGCCACAGTTCCACTGTTTATGCCGCTTCCAAGAGCAGAACAGGATGTCAGAGCTCCTGATAATACGAGAACAACAATCAGAATTGCCACCGCTATGATCATGCCGATCGGATGGTCTTCACAGAATTCTTTCAGCATCTCTGCAAGCCTTCCCATCAGGTCCTCCGCCCGATCTGTCAGCTTTTTGCTTATCTTTCCTGCTCCGTTTGCAGCTTCCTTTGCCTGCTTCTTTGCTGCCGCCTCAGCAAATTCCCTCTGCATCAGCTTTTTGCGTGTTTTCTTCACGGTAGCTGACATGGTGCTTTCTCCTGCCTCTACGGCTTCTTTCGCTCCTTTTGCTCCCTGCACGGCATCCAGATGGTCACTGCGGTTATGGATTTTGGAAGAATATTTCCTTGCCTGTCCATGTTCCCGTACTTTTCCAATACCTGCTTCCACTGCTTCCAGTCCTGCATTCAGGCTGTCCGTTCCACTGTTGTCATCCTCATTTTTAATCGTGATTTTTCTTACTGTGGCTGCAACTGCCTGATTTTTATATATCCTCCTTCTCCCCTGCTTCTTCATGCTGCGAAGTTCTTTTGCTTCGCTGACTGAAAGCGAATTATCCTTTTTCCCATACCGGATCTTATCACGGTAACTCCTGGCTGCCGATGAATCATTTTTCAGCTTTTTGCCGTGGCTTTTCCCTGCATGGATATCCGGATTCACTTTTTTCTTCCGGGTGGACTTCTTAGCAGAATTCCTTGTATATTTTTCTTCATTCATGCTCTATCCTTTCCGAAGAAACAGCCTCTACGCTGACTGTTCCTTCTTTGCATCAGCCACTTCGGACAGTCTGGTTGTCATGATACGGTAAAGTTCCGTATTTGCCGGGAATCTGTCCACGAATGGAAGGATCACATTTCCATAGAATAAAAGCCCTTCGCCTTCTCCCGAATGTGTTACATACGAAAGCTGGTGAGGGCTGATATTTAACTGCTTAGCAAGGATCTGTCTGTCACCTACTGCCTGGTTGAGCATATAGATGAAATCAGAGTTTTCAAAGATATTCTCCACTTCCTTGGAAGCAAGAAGATCCTTTACATTCTGGGTGATGCCGGTCGGGATTCCTCCCCATTTTCTGAAACGCTTCCAGATTTCAACCGTATAGGCTGCAGTCTGGTCTTCACGCAGAAGAAGGTGCATCTCATCCATATAGTATCTGGTCGATCTTCCCTGAATCCGGTTCTCCGTTACTCGTCCCCATACCTGATCCTGTACCACGAGCATTCCAATCTTTTTGAGCTGTTTTCCAAGATCCTTGATGTCATAACATACAAGGCGGTTCGTAAGCTCCACATTGGTTCTGTGGTTGAATACATTCAGGGAACCTGACACATAGATTTCAAGGGCGGTTGCCACATGCTTTGCCTCCGGCTCCTCCTGGGAAAGAAGTGCCTCATACAGATCTCCAAGGATCGGCATATTCTCCGGTCCCGGATTTTCAAAATATTTCTGATAGATCTGCCTGATACAGCGGTCAATGACCGTCTTTTCTACCGGACGCAGACCATCCTTATTCCCGACGATCAGCTCACATAAGGACAGAATAAAATCTGCTTTCAGTGCAATCGGGTTGTCGTCATCCGAATAGTTCATATTGATATCCATAGGGTTGATGTACTGGTCGGATGTCGGACTGATCCTGATAACCTGTCCTCCAAACCTTGCTACAAGCGGTGAATACTCTGACTCCGGATCCGAGATGATAATGTCATCATCCGTAACCAGAAAACTGTTGGCAATCTCTCTCTTTGCAGAAAATGACTTACCGGATCCCGGTGTACCAAGAATCAGCGCATTCGGATTTTTCAATTTCTTTCTGTCCACCATGATCATATTGTTGGAAAGCGCATTCAAGCCATAATACAATGCCTCATCCCCTCTCTGGAAAAGCTCCTGAGTAGTGAACGGCACAAAAATAGCCGTACTGGATGTGGTCATTCCCCTCTGAATCTCGATCAGGTTATTTGCCAGTGGCAGTGTGCTCATAAGGCCCTGCTCCTGCTGGTAATCCAGCCTGATCAGATTGCAGTTATGTTTCTGTGCAATGGAAGCCGCCTGGAACACATTGTTTTCCAGCTCCTGCTTCGTCTTTCCTGTATTCATGACCAGAAACGTCAGAAGAAACATTCTTTCATTCTGGGACTGCAATTCTTTTAAGAGTGCTTTTGCATCCTTGCCGTAGGTTGCAAGATCCGATGGGATGATATCCATGTCATAGCCTGCTCTTACTGCTTTTTTCTGTTCCTCGATCTTGGAACGGTCAAGCTCTGTAATCGTATGCTTGATGGTCTTGATTGCCTCATTCTGATCTACGGACTGGATATGCATGGTAACGATCTGGCTTGATTCCATCGAAAGAAAATCCGCCAGAAGCCTGTCGCTGATATCCGATGCATCAATGGATAAAAAGCTCATGCATCCATACATCTCTCCAATCTGAAAATATCTTCCGGTAGGAAATGCAAAGCTGCTCGGTGCAATAAAATCCTTAACCGAAAGTCCTGATCCTGTCAGGTACTTCCAGTCGAAACGGAACTTCGCATCATCCCCCATATGAAACTGTCTGTGCATCAGTTCCAGCCTTTCACTGCCGTTTAAGCTCCTCGCCTGTACTCCCAGCCTCTTGAAGTTATTGAGGATATCTGTTTCGATATGCGTAAGTCTCGGCTTTGCTGTCTTCATGGACTCCGCATGAATCCCGAAAGTAAGATATTTAGTCTTCGTAAGACCATTATTTCCCGCTTCCATCTGGTGAAGGAGCACTTCCGAATACTCATCCCTGACATCATCGAATCCGTCTTTTTTATGGGAGATCTTGATGCTCTTCTCAAAATCCGATACATCTGTTGCCATATTTTCAAATGAAAGCTGAAACTTTACGGAACTGTCAAAGAAATTTAAGAATGCGCACCATTCCTCAAAGATCTCCGTCTTGTCTTCCTGCTGTGCCAGCTGGTAATTGATATCCTGAAACTGGACTGTCTTTGTATAATAATCAAGCCCTACACGGCAGATACCATCCGGAAACATCCTGTCAAAAGGAATGCTCTGCTGTGCCGTCTTCGGTATGCCATCATTTTTCCGGGCATTTCTTACGATCTCCCTTACTGCCATCTGGTCTGCTTTGCTTAATCCTTCCGGCATTGTGAACTTCCTGCTCTCCTGATTTTTCTTTTTGAGAAAGTCTAACAATCTTTTCTACCTCCTTTTCTGCCTCTGCCTGACGCAGAAGTGCTGCGTAATAGTTATCCGTCTTATATGGGCGGATCTTCGGCCTTTTGAAAACTGCCTGTATCATATGGTTCAAAATGACTTCCAGCGGCTGTCCGTTTTTCTCATACATGGCAAGGAAAAAGAATGGCATCATAATGACCATCATTCCCATGACTGCTGTATTAGTCTTCATTACTGTCTTCATCAGAAAAAATGACGGTACTCCGATCAGTACCGCCATGCCAAAACAGATCAGCTGCCTTTTTGTCAGATTGAACATCACCTTGCTTTTTACTTTTGTCAGGTCCCTTGGAACACTGATATAAGATGCTGCCATACTCTGCCTCCTTAATGTGCATGGAATATACTGTGTGCTACTGCTCCGGTCTTAAATAAGGTAAATGCCAACAGGATTGTAAAGCCCATAACCTTCCATAACGAAGCAATGATATCTGTGCTGAATGCTACTGACTGGATCAGGACTGCATAGATTCCCACACATACCATGATCAAAAATCCCTGAAATCCCAGTGCAAACAGACTTCTCATATAGTTCTGGCCCATCATGCTCTGTTCCCTGTTTCCAAAGGTTGCAAACGGGAGCGGTGCCAGACTGACCATCAGATAGATTTCCACCATACGTCCATTGATGATCACAAAGATGACTGCCGAAAGCACGTACATGAGAAACTGCACGATAAATGACTGTAAAAATATTGCAAAAAGTGGTCCCAGTTCCATAGCCTCCAGTGTGGACTGCATGGTTGCCAGCGTACTTGCATCTACTGCCGTGCTTCCCTGTATAATGCCTCCTGCCTGCCGCACCACACTCTGTGACACATCAAATACCGCCATCGTGATATCAAATGTGTGTGTGATCAGTTCCACTGCCACGAAAGTCTTGAAGATCCATTTCCAGATGAACCATGTCTCAAAACTTGCCAGATTGTTATAACTGATGATCAGCTGTATAAGCTCATAACACGCAATGAATGTGAGCAGTATTCCGGCAACCGGCATGATCACGGATTCTGACAGGTTCCTGACCATATTGAAGACTGCCGGCATGAAATTGCTCGGTGTCTTTCCTACTTCCGTTGCGATCTGTCCCACCTGGTCATTCACAGAGGAAAACGTATTGGTGAGGTTGTCCATGATTCCCGATACAAGAATGCCCTTCAGCCAGTCAGTAATCTGCTGAATTATGCTGTTCAATTATTTCCTCCTTTCATCCGGGACAGGGATTTCCCCTGCCCCATGATCCAAACCTGATTTAGAATAAGCCGGAAAGTAATGGAACAAGTGTAGTTCCAATAAGGGCTACACCACCTCCTGCCATAAGCTGCTTCATTCCCTGGGACTTTACTGATGTGCGATAAAGAAGCAATAGAAGTGTAAAAAATTTTGCCGTTCCTATCCGGCACTTAGGGCTGTGTCGGATAGGTCGGGCGTTAGGCTTCGGGCAAGTCAATCTTGCCGACAAAGCTGTAATAAATCTCAATGTCCTGCCTGCGGGTGCCGTTCTCGTCATAACTGCACTCATGCACGACGATTTTCTCAATCATCTCCCGCAAGAGGGTGGGGGTAAGTTCCTCAAAGGCAAGGTGCTTTCGGACGATACCCATAAACTTTTCCGCGTTGACGGTGGCGGCCTGCGACTTGTCCAGTTCGGCCTGCAAAGCGGCGGCGCGGTCTTTCAGTTCCCGCTGTTCCTGCTCATAGTCTGCCGACAGTTCCATGAAACGCTCGTCGCTGATTTTGCCGTTTACATTGTCCTCATACAGCCGCTTGATAATGCGGCTCACTTCGGCAATGCGCTCCTGCGCCTGTTCAAGCTGCTTGGTAGCTGCGGCGGTCTTTCTCTTGCCGCCGATCTCGTTCTGCTGGATAAGCAGCTTCACAAAGCGGCTCTCATGCTTGGCGGCGTATTCCGTCACTTGCCGGAGATTGGAGAGGACACCGGCGGTCAACAGGTCGGTGCGGATAAAGTGCGCCGTACAATCGCGGGTGCGCTTCTTGTAGCTGCCGCAGATGTAACAGTCCTGCTTGCGGGTTTTGTTCTGATACCGCTGCTGGTACATCACATGGCCGCAGTCGGCGCAGAACAGCATACCGGAGAACACCCCCACTTCATCATAGCGGTTCGGGCGTTTGCGCTGCTTGCGTAACTCCTGCACACGCTCCCATGTTTCCGTGTCGATAATCGGCTCATGGTGGTTCGGGAAAATGGCCTGCTTCTCCACGGGGTTCTCTACACTGTGCTTGACCTTGTAAGAGGGCTTCTCTGTCTTGAAGTTTACCAGACAGCCGGTGTACTCCCGGTTTTCGAGGATATGAACGACGGTGTTTGTCGCCCATTTGCACTCATAGCCGGGGTGGTAGCGGCGGGTGCTGCCCGTCCTGCGGTATTCCAGCGTCCCCGGCGTGGGGATTTGCTGCTCCGTAAGCATACGGGCAATCTTGGTCGGGCCGTTCCCGGCAAGGCAAAGCTGGTATATCTGCTGGACAACCGGCGCGGTTTCCACGTCAACGAGATAGTTCTCGTCCTCGTCCATGAGGTAGCCATAGACCGGCTTGCTGGTAACGGGCTTGCCGCTCATGCCTTTTGCTCTCTTAACTGCCTTGATTTTCTTGCTCGTATCTCTCACCAGCCATTCGTTGAACAGATTTCGCAGAGGGGTAAAATCGTTGTCCATGCCGCCGTTTGCGCTGTCCACATTGTCGTTGACAGCGATAAACCGCACGCCCTTTTGGGGGAACAGCATTTCCGTGTAAAATCCCACCTGCAAGTAGTTTCGCCCTAACCGGCTCATGTCCTTGACGATGACCGTACCCACTTTCCCGGCTTCAATGTCTGCAAGCATGGCTTGAAAACCGGGGCGCTGGAAGTTTGCGCCGGAAAAGCCGTCGTCGGTGTACCAGCGCAGATTGGTAAAGCCATTCTGCTTGGCGTAGGTTTCCAAAATACGCTTTTGGTTGGAAATGGAATTGCTTTCGCCTTGCAACTCGTCCTCATGGGACAATCTCGGATAAAGGGCGGTAATGAGGTTTTGGGTGGCTTGTCTTAACATAAAATCCTCCGTTTCCGACAGCCAGCCCCACTATTCCGTAGCTTTATTGTACCACGGAATAGCGGGGGCTGTATAGCGGCAAAAGTGTAAAATCTGCTTCTTTATGATTTGTCAAATTTCCGGTTTTTGTGTAGCAGCGGCTTCCGCTTCCAGTACCCGCGCCATTTTGTCGGCGGCGGTGGTCGTGGTATCTTTCTTGAAATAGCCGAACACGACAAGGACGGAATTGCCCATGCGGATTTCCGTCACGCAGTCGGGGCGGCGGGCTGTGCGGGTGTCGTGCTGCTTGTTATCTGCCATAGGCAATACTCCTTTCAGTCGGTAATCAGTTTCTTCATGCTCTCCATTTTCCGCTGCGCGGCTTCCTGCCGGAAGTTGTCGCCGGTAAAGCGTACCGGGACGCACATGGAAATCAGGCGGTCATAAATCCGGGAATGTGCGGTGTCCTCTGGGTTCCGCAGGTCGTCCAGCGTGAGGTTGGTCGTGACGATCAGCGGCTTGCCGCTGCGGTAACGGCTGTCAATCACATTGAAAACCTGTTCCAGCCCGTACTCGGTGCCGCGCTCCATGCCGAAGTCGTCAAGGATAAGCAGCGGATAGCGGCAAAGGCGGGAAATGTACTCGTTGCGGTTCTCAAAGCTGGCGGCAAGGTCGTTGAGGATAAGGGCAAAATTCGTCATGTGGACGGGGATTTCTTTCTCCATGAGGGCGTTTGCGATACAGCCCGCAAGGTAGCTTTTCCCGGTTCCCACGCCGCCCCAGAACAGGCAGCCGATATTGTCGGTTCGCATATCCTCCCAATGCTCCACATACCGGCGGGCAATCCCGGCCTGCGGGTTCCTGCCGTTGTCGTTCTCAAAAGTCCAGTCCCGCATGGTGGGGTCGGTAAAGCCCCGGCGTTTCAGTTCCTCCACGGTGTCAAGGTGCCTGCGCCGCTTCTCGGCGGCCTCCCGTTCCTCGCGGGCGGCTCTCTGGCAGTCGCACTCTGCCGGGTGACGGTCACGGCCAAAGATAGCGGCCTTATCCGGCGCAAAATAGGCTTCTTTCGGCTTACGGCACTTGCCGCAGTACAGTAAACCGTCCTCGCCGGTGTAGTCCTCCGGCTCCGGGGTAACAGTCGTCATATTCTCCAAAACAGCGTTGATTTCGTTCTTCATAAACTCTCACCCTCCTTGCATGAGTAGTCTGGTATGCCCTTTTTCGGGGCTTTCTTGGCTGCGTCCTCCTGCGCCCACTTGTAGATTGTGGCGGCATGGCTGCGGTATCGCTTGCCGCTGGACGCGATATGGCAGGATAGCCGGTCAATGTAGTAGTTCCATTTGTCGGGCAGGTCTGCTTTCAGCCCGTCCAGTTCTGATTGCGAAAGAAAGACATTTTCATACCGGCCATAGGCGGCGCGGGCGGGCTGTCCCGTATCTAACTCTCGCTCTCTCTCTTTTTCTATCTCTATCTCTTTCTCTATCTCTGGTGGACAAATGTCCGCTTGATATGGTGGACATTTGTCCGCACCATGCTTTGGCAGGGCTTTTTGCAGTTCAAGCCTTGCCCTGCGCTTGCGCTCCCCCTCGGTGGAAGATTGCCCTATCAGCAGTTCAATATTGCTCATGTAGAGTGCGCCGTTTTGCAGCGGCTCTACAAGCCCCAGCTTCAAGAAAATCTGTAAAGCACGCTCTACTGTGCCGACTTGCTGCCGGGTAATGGTGGCAATCATCTGCGCCGTGTAGGGGATATTCTCGTCAAGCTGCAACTTCCCGCCGTTTTTCAGCGATTTTAAGTACAGCTTCAAGAGGATATTGGAGTACAAGATACCGTCCTGCATACTTTCCAGCAGCACGATAGCGTCCTCGTCAAAGTAGTTCTCTTTCAGCTTGAGGTAGTAATATTTGCGGTTATCTGACATTGGCGGTGTCCTCCTTTTTCCAGCGTTTGGAGTAATACCGGGGGCAGAGTACCACGATAGCCCGGAAACTCTGCTTGCAGTCGTGGGTACAGCCCCGGCATAGGTCGTTGTAGGTGATACGGTTGCGGTGGTTGAGGAAGAAAGACCATTCAAGCCGCCGCTTCTTGCTCATGCGTGGCATGGGTGACGCTCCTTTCTGCCGTTTCCTGCGGTGTAGCAGGATAGGCGGTAAATCTGTATATTCCCGGTGTCATTTTCGGGGATTTTCTGCCCTGTAAGCCCCTTGAAAATGCCGGGTGGTATTGCGGGTAGGGTGCAGGGCATACCCCTGTTTTTGTATGGTTTCGGTATCATTTCGGGGCGGTGTTTATCGGTCATGTTCGTGCCTTTTCTGCTGGCTCGGTGCGCCCCTCATCATCTGGTCGATATTGCCCTTGACCGTCTGCAACTCCCGGACACGCTCTTTTTTCTCCCGGTAATCGTTGTACCGGGCGTTCTTGTCGGCGGTTAGCTGCTCAATCTCGGCTTGCAGGGATTTGTAGGTTGGCAGCTTCTTTATGCCATGCTCCCGGAAGTACTGGGCGGCTGCGTCCGCTATGATAAAGTCGCTTTCGTGCTTCTGTCGTTAGGCAGCTCTTGCCTTGTCCGATTTCTGCGCTTTCAATCCGTCCCGCACATCTTTGGTCTTGGCATAGCGCAGGACATAGCCCTGCAACTCCTTTTTGTCCTGCAACGCCGCTTCAAGGGTTTTCAGTTCTGCGGTGCTGTCATGGAGATCCGCATAAGCGGCGGTAATGGCTGCGTCAAGCTGCTCCGGGGAAGTAAAGCCGTACTGCTCATAGGCGGCAACGGTAGCCGCCATCTGTTTGAGGTTGTGGACAGCCGCCCAGCGGTCATAGCCGATGCCTTTTCCCTCGGCTCGTTTTGCGGAACGGTCAACCATTTTCTGAATGGTACTTGTCGGGGTGATTTTCTGCGTTTTCCCTCGCCCTGTGCGGTTTGTTTCTGTGGTGTGGTATTCGGGTATGGGGACAGTCTGTTCGGCGGCTCTGGCGGCGTTCTGCCCCAAAAAGGTGAGAACGGCGGCGCGGTCAAAATCATCTCCCAGTTTTCGGGCGGTGATGGGCTTTGCCCTGTCCGGGGTGAGGTAGGATAACCGTCCTCGGCTTTCTTTTACGGTCACGCCCTGCCGGAGAAGTAAAGCGGAAAACTCGTCAAAGGTGGCGGCTTCACGCATGGCATCCCGTATGGCCTGCCGCAGCTTCGCCTTGTCGGTTTCAAACTTGGTCTGCTTTACGGGCTGTCCGGCGGCAAGCGCAGCAGCGTTTTCTTTGTCAAGGGCAAGCTGCCCTTTCTTCTGCGCCCAATACTCACGCTCGGTCACGCGGTTTTTGCTGCCATGGAGCAGGTCGATTTGATAGAGATTTTCCCTGTGGCACATCTCCATGATTTCGGCTTTGAAGTATTCCATCGCAGCGTCCGTACAGCGGTGCTTGCACCCGGCGCGGGTATCTGCCGGTCTGTCCATGTAGGGCAGCAAGGGGACTTCCTCGATCCGCAGGGAATTGATAACGATGTGGACATGAATATTGCCGCTGTGGTTGTGTCCGTCCGGGTGGGTGCAGACAATGGCTTGATGACCGGAAAAATGCTCGGCACAAAATTCCTCTCCCAATGCCTGCGCCCAATCTACGGTCAAACCGTTGTCCGGGCCGTCCCGTGGGTCAAAGGAAATGATATAGTGGTGGCTTTTCACATCTTCCCGCTTTTGATTTTTGCCGTAGCGGAGATTGGAGCGCATACAGGCAACGGCAAAATCTTCTTCGCCGCAGTTCAGCGTGGCGATTCGGTAATTCTCCCTCGGCACAAGACGACCCGCTTCATCAAGGGTGGGCTTCATGGTAAACTCGTCATGCTCAAAGGTCAGATATTGCTCGGCTGCACCGTAATCAGCATTTTTAGAGCTGATATGCTTGAATGTTGCCAACAGCGTCACCTACCTTTCGCAGGACTTCAAACTTCAAGGCGGCAAGGTCGGAAATGGCGGCGCGGACTTCAACGGACAGCGCGTTATAAGG
>OJLA01002364.1_pt1 | contig 11288 bp, 9 predicted proteins | sample 1596611 | NCBI WGS metagenome assembly OJLA01 (sample SAMEA4350168, study PRJEB24818) | metagenome | biome: human; feature: gut; material: faeces | place: Denmark | collected 2013-09
GTTATACTCAATGCCTTCAATTACATCGTTATTATCAAGCATATAAACAGAATAATGGCTGTTTTTATTCTGATATATTTAATGTTCATATTCTTCATATTAAATTCTCCCAGAACGCCTTATCTTTTATGCTGACTTTACCATATATTCTTTCACATTGACAATATCAGCATCTTAAGCTACACTTTCTTATACGCTAAAGAATGGAGTATATAACGATGAAAAAAATATATGGTATTATAATTGCTATAGCAGCATGTGTTCTCTGTGTCTGCACATTTTTCGCAGTCAGAAGCCAGATACAGAATCAGAACGAGCTTAATAATCTTGAAAAAGAAGCTGCTCCTTATCAGGATGAAATCAACGACATATACGCCGATCTTCAGTCAAGAAAGCAGAAGCTTGGCAGCTCTGATAACTCCAATGTAGGAGCTACTCTTGCATTCGTTCCTGCTTCTGCCAATGATATTGATACAATCAAAGAACTTATGACTGGTTATGATTTTACACCAACAATCATTGCTGACTGTTCTATCGACAGCAAAGAACTGGACTCTATAATAAGAAAGTCACAGAATAACAATTATGACATTCTGCTTTCAGGCATGACCTTCGATGATGATATCCTTGCATCTGCAATAAAAGTCCGCAATAATCTTGCTAAGAATAATTATAATCTTAAAGAAACATTTTTCCTAAGACATACATATGATACAGACGATGCCCGTAAATCCTTACTTAATAACGATTACAGACATCTCGTCTGCTATAACGAAACATTTACATCTGGTACTGCTTCTAATGGAATGTTATACATTTCCTACAGCTTTATCCGTTCGTCAAATGCTTTTACCAATCTTATTAATCAGGCTATATCGACTAATAATGATGCCGTAATGATATTTGATTTTGCAGATATGCAGGATGGAACTATTGATGATTCTACTATAACAGGCTTTCTTGAAGAACTAAGCAGTAAGATCAGTGAAGGCTCTATTAATTCTTATACCCTTTCACATGCATTTGAAGCACTCGAGAATGAAGAAACTCTCTCTCAGATTGCCAATGATGAATATGAACAGTATAAAGCAGAGCAGGAATCAAGAATAGCAGAGCTTGAATCCAAAGTTCATGAAATATACGGTTCTCGAAAGAAATAAGCTTCTATAGATTGAATAAACTTAATATTTCGGGTTCATAATTATTACTATGATTCACATCTAATAAGGAGGATTTTATGAGTAATAATATGGATCTGGGATATGATATGTTCTGTTATCAGTGCGAACAGACTGCCGGAGGAAAAGGCTGCACCAAAGTCGGTGTATGTGGAAAGACACCTGAGATTGCCAACCTTCAGGATTTACTTATTTACCAGTTAAAGGGAATAAGCTTTTATGCAAAGCATCTTCTTGATTCAGGACTTAATGTTGATAAAAGCATTGTCAGCTTTATTGAAAACTGTCTCTTTACAACTCTTACTAATGTTAATTTCAATGTGGACGACCATGTCCGTCTTCTTAAACAATCCCGTGATATTAAGAATAATCTTAAGAATATGGTAGGCGCAACTGAATATATCACTCCTGCCGCTGCCTATGAACTGCCAGAAACTAAAGCTGATATGCTGCGTGACGCGCCAATGGCAGGAATAATGTACGATAAGGCATTAGACCCTGATATCCGTTCATTAAGGCAGACAATTCTTTATGGTCTTAAAGGCATCAGTGCTTATGGACATCAGGCAAGAGAACTTTCATATTACAGTGATAATGTTGATAATTTCTATATCACTGCACTTGAAGCAATCACTGATAATACTCTAACCGTTGAGGAGCTTATCCGCCTGACACTTAAAACAGGTGATATGGCTATCGAAATTATGAAAAAACTTGATGAGGCAAACACTACCATTTACGGTAATCCATCGCCTCACACAGTTAATGTACACATTAAGAAAGGTCCATTTATAATTGTTTCAGGACATGACCTTAAAGACCTTGAAATGCTTTTAAAACAGACAGAAGGATTCGGCATTAATATATACACACATGGTGAAATGCTTCCTTCCCATGGTTATGAAGGTCTTAAAAAATATAAGCATCTTGCAGGTAATTTTGGCGGCGCATGGCAGGACCAGCAGAAACAGTTTGATAATCTTCCCGGCTGTATCCTTATGACAACCAATTGTCTCATGCGTCCAAGAGACACATACAAAGACCGTATATATTCTACTAATGTTGTAGGCTGGGATGGCATAAAATATATAGAAAAGAAGCCTGACGGTGAAAAGGATTTTTCTGAAATCATAAAACAGTCTCTTGAACTTGGAGGCTTTACCGAAGAGCAGGAAGCAAAAGAAATTCTAGTAGGATTCGGACATGAAGCTGCTCTGTCTCATGCAGTTGAACTTGTTGAAGCGGTAAAATCAAAACAGATACGACATTTTTTCCTGATTGGTGGCTGTGATGGTGCAAGACCTGGCAGAAGTTATTTTACTGATTTTGCCACTATGGTTCCTGATGACTGCATGATTCTCACTCTTGCATGCGGCAAATATCGTTTCAATAAGCTTGATTTCGGCACAGTTGCCGGACTTCCAAGGCTTCTTGATATCGGACAGTGTAATGATGTATATTCTGCTATTCTTATTGCCAATGCCCTTTCAGATGCATTTGGTACAGATGTCAATGGACTTCCTTTATCTCTTATTGTTTCATGGTATGAGCAGAAGGCTGTTGCAGACCTTCTCGCCCTGTTAAGCCTTGGCATTAAGAATATTTATCTCGGTCCGACACTTCCGGCATTCTTAAGCCCTAATGTATTGCAGTACCTTGTAGACACTTTCCAGTTAAGACTTATAAGCAATCCGGAAGATGACATTAAGACATGTCTTGGACAGGCTGTTTAAATGTTTCTCCTAAAAAGACTGCCACAAAGTGGCAGCCTTACATACCTCATTAACATTCTTATAATTCCGCCAGTCCGGCAAGTGCAACATATTTTTCTGATACTGTAAACCATGTAGGGAAATCTGTTATTCCTGACTGTGGCAGATTGAATATCCGCTGGAACTCCTTAACCGCTACTGCCGTCTGCTCACCATATATTCCATCAGTACTTAGGACCGGAATAGAACTATAATACTCCCCTATAAGATTAAGCTGTTCCTGAAGCTGTCTTACCTTCTGCCCGGATGAACCTATATCAAGATTAGTTCCCGGCCATGAATAAGGAATTCCGCTTATCTGTTCTGCCGCATTAATATACACATCCTGACCATAATAATATCTTAATATATCAATCGATGAATAATTCTGATCTCCCAGATACTTGCTTCCCCACTGTGAAAGCCTGTTAGGACATGTCACTCTCTTTCCATCACAATACTGTGTAAGTATTGGCTGCTTTACATTAGGTCTCGATATGTAATTGTCAAATATATCATCTACTACCTGTGATATACTTTCGAACACATTTCTTCCATTAACCCATTTCTGGTCATATGCAGTTGATGAAGTTATTGTAAAATCATAGAATTTGTTTCTGTACCATTCTGTATATACCCGGTTTAATGTAAATGACATAATAGCAAGCACATTTGCCTCAATTGTCTGCCTCGGCCATGTTGAATATATCTCAGAGCTTGCCACATTCTTAATATAATCCTTATAAGTAACATAATAATTATCTGCCTCAGTATCTTTAGGCGGTCCGTCATGTACAACTACAATTTCAGGAACAACAACTCTGTCAAGCACAATTTCACCCGACTGTCCCATAGGCTTAATCTCTTCTTCATCAATCTTAGGTGGGTAATCTCCATATAATGTGTTAACAGGTATGACTATATTATTCTGTGAATTATCCCTTGCAGACATCTTTACATTCTGAATGCTTAGCTCCCCCGAAAACATATCACTGCCTGATATATTTACATTATCAAATCCTGGCGCACTTACAGCTATGTCATACTCTGAAAATGGCTGCCTGTTCCCCGGTTCCATGCTATATTCGATTGGAGGCGTTCTTAAGTCATTAAATATACTTATCCCATCTCCATCTGTACCACTTTCTCCTATTATATTATCAGGATTTCCTGTATACGACAGTCTTACAGCCGCTCCTTTAATTGGCACATTTTCTTCATTGACAACACTTACCTTCAATCGGCCTTTATCAATATTATTTTCTGGCACTTCAAATGTATGTACATATCCAACGTTCATAATCTGTCCTCTTTCTCATCTTAAGATAAATATATGTGACAGGTACGCTTATTATGTCTTTTGCATACAATAATATGATTAATATTATCGGAGATATTATGGCTCAATATAAGATTGCTGTAGATGCCGGACACGGCGGAAGCGACTATGGTGCAACATATAATGGCAGAGCTGAGAAAGATGACAACTTAAAGCTCGCTCTTGCCGTAGGTGATATATTAGAAAAAAATGGTATTGACGTTGTGTACACCCGTACTACTGATGAATATGAGACACCTTTTAAAAAAGCAACTGATGCCAATGATGCTAAGGCTGATTATTTTGTATCAATCCACAGAAATTCATCTCCTACGCCTAACCAGTACACAGGCGTGGAAACTCTTGTTTACAATAATTCCGGTATTAAATCACAGATGGCTGCCAATATCAATTCTGAGCTGGAAAAGGCTGGCTTTAAAAATCTTGGAATTACCGAACGTCCTAACCTTGTTGTACTCAAACGGACAAAAATGCCTGCCGTACTTGTAGAAGCCGGCTTTATTAACAACGATAAAGATAATGAAACATTTGATAAGAACTTTAACCAGATTGCAAATGGAATCGCAGATGGTATTCTTAAGACCCTTGGAATTAAACCAAAGACAAATAATACTACTGCACAGGCTGCTTCAGGTGAAGTCCCATCAGTGAAATCAGATTCTGCCAAATCCGCTGAAATCATGCCTGCAGCATGCGAAAAAAAGCCTGCACCTCCTGCTAAACCAGCATGTAACTGTGATGATGACCTCTCTCCTGAGCCACTTTATCGTGTTCAGGTTGGTGCCTACCGCAATAAAAATAATGCAGACCGCATGCTTAATTCCCTGCTTATTGAAGGATTCCCAGCTTTTATCATATATGAAAACGACTATTATAAAGTTCAGGTTGGTGCTTTCAGACAGCTTTCAAACGCCATTAAAATGGAGCAGAAGCTGCGTAAATTCCGATACAACACATATATTGTATACTCATAAATATACGCTGATAGCCATACAACAATTAATCCCGCCAGACTGTCTGTAAACCAGTCTGACGGGATTAATTGCTCTGTTCCATTGAATTATTTAACGCTGTATATTATACTCTGTACTTCATCATCCTTCATAACGAATGAAAGCTTCGTGTTACCTGATTCATACTGAAGCTGTCCATCAGCTTCTGTATAATCACTTCCATATGCTGATACAACCTTATCCTTCTTATCGCCAATACGGACACCCTCTTTAGTCTTAACAGCATCATCCATAAGTGTTATAGAATAAAGCTTATCATTTCCGTCCTTCTGATATCCCTGTAGAGTTACGCTATCATAGTAATAGAATTTGTCCATTCCTTCAAATGCACAGCTTTTAGCTTCATAGTAACCACCAGAAGGTTCTCCAAGCTTAGATGTATATTCTGTAAGATTGCCATCTGTCTTTAACTCTATGCCTTTTAATTCAAATGAATACTTACTTTCCGTCTGCTGTGATGCAACTGGCTTTTCCTGACTATTATCTGGCAGTGTTGATGCACTTCCACATGCTGCCATCATAACTCCTGCTGCAAGTACTGCCGCTAACATTAAACTCTTCTTTCTCATAATCAATCTCCCTGTTTCTCTTCGTAATATTTATTAACTATTGTCTTCCATGCATTCTTATATGATTCATCCTGTCTATGGTCAGTAAGCCTGAAATTCTTAACAAGCTGTTCCCCAAGATATAACGACAGCTTCTCAGCTCCTTCCACATTAAGATGCTGTCCATAATCAAATGTATCGGTAGTATAGTCTATACCTATATTCTCAGCCTCATTAATTGTATTAAGATATAGTATTCCATGCTCATACGCATAATCACTAACCTGCTTATCCCACTCATCATACCAGTGAGGATATACACTCGGTGCTTTCATAAGAACAAGATTAATACCATTATCCTTACACAATGAATATATCTTATCAAGATATTCCATGTTTCTGCTGCTGAATGTATAATTAGCAAGCGGTGCAGCTTTTGGTATAGTAGTAACCGGTCTTACGCCCTTCTGCATAAGATAACCATTAGTCGTAACAGATGGTGTTTTCCACATATATCTGAAATCCTCTGATGACAATTCACTCCATCTTGAGTGATATCTCAACAATGGAAATATATAGCTGGCCATATTCTCTTCTTCTGTCATTGACTCCCTTATAGAAGCTATCTTATACTTTGAAAGCTTCATGCCATCCAGTGTCATTCTGTTATAAGCCTCGTTTTTGGCATCACTTTCTGTCATTGCAAGTACATTTAAAATAACGACCTGCGGTTTCTCATACTTTAGTGTATCCTCTAAAAGATAATACGACTGCCATATAAGCTGTTCCGCACTTCCACGGATATAACTTGATATTCCGTAATTCTCCCACATTGTAACTGTGGATATATTCTCATACACTTCACAGTCACCAAGAATAAGCACATCATGATTCTTTTCACTGTTATAATATTCCTTAATCATTGCACCTTCTTTAATATCTGATGCATATTTAGGAACTAACAGACATTGTAAAAGATACAGACATACTATCGGTATTATTACAACTGCAATACCTGTACATATCTTCTTTCTCAAAACTATCTCCATTCCTTAGAAAATGTTTTCTAAAACTGATTATATATAAACTGACTTGACTCGTATCCGGTTCCATATATTCCAAATACAGCTATAAGCAGAAAAATCACAAGAAAAACTGTATATCTTATAATATAATTCTTCTTTGCTAACCGGTCTCTTACCGGACATTTTCTCTCAAGCAGGCTTACCGCAAACATTATAACCACGCCTGCAAAAATAACTATATAATCAGCTGCTGATAATCCTATACTCCACATTCCCTTAGTAAACACAGCCGCATAATTGACACTGGTAAACATCGAGAAAAACATACGGAATGCCTCTGCAATATCTCTGTAATAATCAAGCATCTGCAGGCAGCATACTATAGCAGTAGTTCTTATTATCTCAAATACTTTGTAATATTTTAACTTTCTATAACCTAACCTGTTATCTGCCTTCTCATATAGTGGCTTAAGTTCCTGGGAAACAAGCATAATTATGCTGTTCAAAAGTCCCCAAACTACGAAATTCCAGCTTGCACCATGCCATATACCTGTCACAAACCACACAGTAAGACTTGAAAAATACACCGGAAATCTTGAACCTACTGGCTTTCCAACGTGCTTCTTAAGCCATCTTGATACCTTATTCATCCATTTAGACATTGATAATGGATAGAAAAGATAATCCTTAAACCATGCACACAACGTAATATGCCATCTTCTCCAGTATTCTGCTATACTCTTTGAAAAGAATGGTCTTCTGAAATTCTCCGGAAGAGTAATACCAAACATCTGTGCAACACCAATTGTAATATCTATACCACCTGTGAAATCTGCATACAGATCAATTGCGTACAGCAGCATTCCTACAAATGCATATGCACCATAATACACTGAAACATCCGACTGTATTGTGGCAAGTCCAATGGCTGCCCTGTCTGCAATTACCATCTTCTTAAAATATCCCCACAGAATTCTCTCAAAGCCATACTGTATATTAATCCATGAGAAAGTATGGCTTTCAAGCAGACTTTTCTTCAGATCATTCCACCTGCTTATAGGTCCCTGTACCAGCTGTGGGAAAAAGGACACAAACAATGCATATCTGAATGGATTCTTCTCTGCATCTGCAACACCACGATACACATCAATCATGTATCCCGTAGACTGGAATGTATAGAATGATATTCCCATGGGAAGTATGAAATCCACTGTGTTAAATGTTGTAAATGTGACTATAAACATATTGGTGTATTTAAGTACAGCAAGTATTCCAAAATTAATAAACAGAACAATAGTAAGAAACATTTTCTGTTTTCTTAAAGAAATGTTCTTAAGCTTTTTCTTTTCATCTCTGGATATATCACCTTTATGTTCATCTATGAAGCATACAGACCTGTCTTTCTCCCTGCATATAAGCCTTGCACCTGCATATGTCGTTATGATAGTTGTTACTATGAATATTATTCCGCTTAATCCGGCATACACATAGAATAACATATTCATACATAACAGTACTATCCACTGAATACGTTTAGGCGCAACATAATATAAAATAAGTGCAATCAGAACAAATAAAATAAACTGATAAGATGTAAATAACATTTATCTTACTCCTCCCTAATATGAAAACTCTTCTGAAGGAGTTGCCGGATACGCAGACATATCTCTTCTATATATTGAATTTCCTCTGTTAATATAATCCTGCACCTGTGAATCTGTCAGCATAAAGCATTCAAATCCATCATACATTCTAGTTGAATCAAAATGATACCAGCCTGTTCCAAGATTGCATAAAATCCAGCTATGATCTCCAGATCTTGCGCCCTGATTATCAACCCATATACACTCTGCCCCTATTCCACCCAGGAGTGCTCTGTCAACAGAAGCATATGTGAAACAGTCACCAGCTACATATCCATTCTTCTTAATCACTTTTAATGCCTCAAATGCTTCATCCTGCCATTCTGAACTATTCGTATAACTGTTCCCTGTATATCCAATCTTAGAATGTGCGTACTTATATATTGCCCTTGCTTTCTGTCCTTTAGACATAGAATTGTCTGTAATATCCTGAAGAACTGCAGCTACAACTTCATCAAGAGTTGAATAACTGCTGTTTACTTTAACTTCCTGGGTCTCCTCTTCAATAAAAGTAAATGTCACTTCTTCTATAGTCTCATTACCATCTGAATCTACTGCTTTATAATAAACAATATAACTTCCCGGCTGTGAAGTATTAACCTGTGATTTATCAACCTCAACATCAATCTCCTGCCCTGAGAAATCTGTTGCATATACATCTGTCATATATGAAACTTTGCTGCCTATATAATATGTCTTATCTGATATACCATGAATTACCGGTGGCTCAACATGAATATCTGACGGCTGGTCATTCACATCTGTCTCACTGAACTCTTCTGACTGATTATTTCCTTCTGTCTTAGTACTTCCTTCTGTCTTAATACTTCCTTCTGAAATATTATTCTTGTTGTTACATCCTGTCATTGCTGCAGATAACATAACTGTAACACTTATCAATCCATATACAAGAACTCTTCCTGCAAAATATCTGTGTTTAATCATTGTTCACATGCACTTGTATAATTCAAATGCTATTCTCCTTCAATTCGAATTATAAAATTATAACTCACTACAATTTATATTGTCAACTTGTAAAACCGGCTCTTACTGTAAAAATGCTGATACCAGATATAGTTTCCCATATCTGATACCAGCATATACATTTTACATATAGATTCTTAATTAATCAGTATCATTCTGTTTTACCATCAGTTTCAGGCTCTTTAGCTGCTGCACTCATCTCTTCTGGAAGACCTGTGAAATTAACGTTCTTAGTAGTCTTTGCATCATATGTATTAGCCTTCATGACTTCTGTCAGGTCAAAACCTGTAGTTTCCTTGATACTCTCAATTGTCTTAGCAAGAACTGACGGTACATTACCACTGAAAGTTCCTACTCCGTTCTCACCTGAACCTCCATCAATAATAGTAACCTTATCAATGCTTTCAAGAGGCTTTGCAATTGCTTCTGCCATCTGTGGAAGGACTTTAATAATCATCTCTGTCATAGCAGCTTTACCATACTTAGCCATTGCCTCTGCTTTCTTTTCCATAGCCTCAGCCTCAGCAAGACCTCTTGCCTTAATACTTTCTGCATCTGCAAGACCTTTTGCCTTAATGCTTTCTGCTTCAGCAATTCCCTGTGCCTTAACAGCCTCAGCTTCCTGCTCTTTTGCAAATCTGTCTGCTTCTGCCTGTGCCTTCTTAGCCTCTGCCTGTTTCTGAATTTCGAACTGTTTTGCTTCTGCTTCCTTCTGTCTCTGGTAAAGCTGTGCATCAGCCTTCTGCTGTGTTGCGTATTTCTCTGCTTCTGCCTGCTTACGTATATCTGCATCAAGTGTTTTTTCCTTAACAGCAATCTCTTTCTCTCTTAACTCAATCTCTTTCTCCTGCTTTGCAATATTAGCATTCGCAGTTGTAATTTCGATTGTTTTTCTCTGTTCCTGCTGCTGGATTTCGTATGCAGCATCAGCCTCAGCTTTCTTAACATCTGCTGATCTCTTTAATTCCTGTTTCTTAATCTCAAGTTCGTTATTTCTTTCTGCAATAGCAGTCTCAGCTTCGATTCTTGCATCATTTGCCTGCTTTGTTGCATTAGCCTTGGCAACTGCAATATCCCTTTCTGATTCTGCTCTTGATATCTGTGCTGATTTACTGATACTTACAACCCTGTCAATACCAAGGTTCTCAATAACATTTCCCTCATCAGTAACATTCTGGACATTAAAGCTTACTATTTCAAGACCCATTCTTGCCATATCCGGAGCAGCATTTTCCTGTACCTTCTCAGCAAACATCTTTCTGTCCTGAACAATATCTTCCAGCCTCATCTGTCCTATAATCTCACGAACATTACCCTCTAATACATCTCCTACTGAGTTTCTGATATAATCTTCGTTCTTGTTAAGGAAGTTGCTTGCTGCTTTCTCAAGCATTTCCTTAGAAGAACCAACCTTAATCTTTACAGCAGAATCAATATTGACATTAATATATTCATTGGTTGGAACTGATTCCTTTGTCTTGACATCAACAGAAATCATCTTGAGTTCAAGTTTATCAACTCTCTGTAAGAATGGAATTCTTAATGCTGACTTACCAATAACAAATTTAGGATTCTTTCTAAGACCTGAAACAATCAGTGCCCTGTCTGTTGGTGCTTTAATATAACTTGCAAGAATAAAAACGATAAATAAAATCACAACTACCCCAATAATAATTGCCAATTCCATATTATATACCCTCATCTTTCTAATTACTCATTAGTTAATAACTGCCATTAAAACCCAAGTCTTGCACTACCAGAAGAACTCTTTCCATTAAACAATTCATTATATAGCTTATCACTGAAC
>OJLA01002372.1_pt1 | contig 11268 bp, 6 predicted proteins | sample 1596611 | NCBI WGS metagenome assembly OJLA01 (sample SAMEA4350168, study PRJEB24818) | metagenome | biome: human; feature: gut; material: faeces | place: Denmark | collected 2013-09
AATTAATTGAATATGCTGGAGAAAATGGAAAAATTCAAAAACAGGATATAGATAAATTATGCATAAAGAAAATAGAAAGTATAATATTTGATTTAACAGATAATTTAGGACAGAAAAAAGTAAAAGAAGCATTAGAAGTGTTGTATAATTTAATCGCATCAAAAGAACCAATTCAAAAAATTTTAATCACACTGTATAATCATTTTAAAAAATTATACTTTGTAAAAATTGCAATTGCTAATAATAAGGATGTTGCTCAAAGTCTTCAATTAAAACCAAATCAGATGTTTCTAGTAAACAAATATAAATTGCAGGCAAAAGGTTTTAAAACTTCTGAACTAAGAAAAATTATTCAAGAATTAGAAGATTTAGATTATCATTATAAAATTGGATTAATAGATTTGAATGTAGGCTTAGAGGCAATACTTTGTGTTTATTGTTCATAAAAAATATCAAAACTAGAAACAATATATTGACAAAAAAATAAAATTAGTAGATAATAAATGTGATTAACGAAAAGAAAAAGTTACCATTATAATGGTAGTAATAGAGGAACATAGGAGGAATAGAAATGTACGTATTTAATAGAATTACAGTAAATCCACAATTACCAAAGAGGATTGGGAGAATAAATGAAATAGCAAATAATTTGTGGTGGTCTTGGAACACTGATTTTCTAAGACTATTTAAAATGATAGATATAGATTTATGGGAAAGATGTAATAAAAATCCTATAAAATTTTTAAAATCAGTTGCACAAGAAAAATTAGAAAATGCATCAAAAGACCTTCAATTTATAAAAGAATATGATAAAGTTGTTAGCGATTTTGATGGATACATGAATAGTAAAAATACATGGTTTAGTTCAAAATATCCTGATAATAGAAATGATTTGATAGCATATTTTTCAGCAGAATATGGTTTAGATCAAACAATAGCTATATATTCTGGAGGTTTAGGAATTTTATCTGGTGACCACTTAAAATCTGCAAGTGATTTAGGAATTCCTTTAGTAGCAGTAGGTTTATTATATAAGAATGGATATTTTAATCAAAGAATTGATAGATATGGAATGCAACAAGCAGAATATAGAGATTTAGACTTGTATGATTTACCAATTAATCCAGTAAAAGATGTGGATGGAAATGATTTAATAATATATATTAAATTTCCAAGAAGAAGAATTTATTTAAAGGTATGGAAAATTAATGTAGGAAGAATTAAATTATATTTAATGGATTCAGATATAGATTTAAATAATGATGAAGATAGAGATACAACAGCAAGACTTTATGGCGGAGACCAAGAAATGAGAATAAGACAAGAAATTATTCTTGGAATGGGTGGAGTAAATCTATTAAAAAGATTAGGAATGAATCCAACTATATACCACATGAATGAAGGACATTCTGCATTCTTAAACTTAGAAGTAATTAAAAATATAATAAAAGAAAAACAAGTTTCATTTGAAGTTGCAAGAGATATTGCATCATCAAAAACAGTATTTACAACACATACACCAGTTCCAGCAGGAAATGATATTTTTCCAATTGGTTTGGTTGAAAAATATTTCAAAGATTTCTGGCCACGTTTAGGACTATCAAGAGAAGAATTCTTAAAATTAGGAATGAAGCCACAAGAAGGATTAGATTCTGGATTTAATATGGGAATATTTGCATTAAAGATAGCTGGAAAGAAAAATGGTGTAAGTAAATTACATGGAGAAGTATCAAGAGAACTATTCTCTGATGTATGGCCACATATAGCTCCAAGTGAATCTCCAATTACATATGTAACAAATGGTGTTCACACATGTACTTGGTTAGCTCCAAAAATGAAAGAATTATATAATAAGTATTTAATACCATATTGGCAAGATAATATACATGAAGATTATGTTTGGGAGAAAATTAAAACTATACCAGATGAAAAATTATGGAAAGTTCATATGGATAGAAAAGCAAAACTAATAGCATTAGTTAAAGAAAATGTAACAAGGAGATTAAGAAGAGAAGGAGTTAGTTATGAAGAAATAGTAGAAGCTACTTCTAAATTAAATCCAGAAGCTTTAACAATAGGTTTTGCAAGAAGATTTGCAACTTATAAAAGAGCAACATTAATCTTTAAAGACTTAGAAAGAATAACACAAATATTAAATGATGAAAATAAACCTGTTCAATTAATATTTGCAGGAAAAGCACATCCAGCAGATAGAGAAGGTGCAGACTTAATAAAATATATACATGAAATATCAATGAAGCCACAATTCAAAGGAAAAATATTTATATTAGAAAATTATAATATAGAAATTTCAAGATATATGGTAAGTGGTGTAGATATATGGTTGAATAATCCAAGAAGACCAATGGAAGCATCAGGAACAAGTGGACAAAAAGCATCAGTAAATGGAGTTTTAAACTTTAGTGTACTAGATGGATGGTGGGCTGAAGGATATAATCAAAAAAATGGTTGGTCAATTGGAACAAATAAAGAATATTCATCATATGAAGAACAAGACAGAGCAGATAGCGAAAGTATTTATTATACATTAGAAAATAAAATAATTCCAACATATTATAATAAAGATAAAGATGGAATCTCTAAAGGTTGGATGGAATTGATGAAAAATTCTATAATGTCAACAGGAGGAAAATATAGTACAGCAAGAATGTTAGTTGATTATACAAATCAATTATATATGCCATTATGCAACTTGACTAAAAAATATTATAATGATTTAAACAAAGTTACTGAATACGATGCTTGGAAACAAAATATGTATGCAAGTTGGAAAGATGTTCAAATAGAACAACTTGAAAATAATGCAGATAATATTACTGTTGATGCAGGCACTTCAATAGAAGCAAGATGTTCTGTTGTACTTCCTAATATAGATCCAAATTCTGTTAGAGTTGAGGTTTATTATGGAAAATTCTTAGAAAATGGAACTGTGCAAGATGTAAAAATAATTCCAATGAAAATGGAAGGAAAAGAAGATGAAAATAAAAAATATTTTTATGTAGCTAAAATAGACTTATCTTCAGGAGGAAATTACGGATATTCATTTAGAGTTATGCCACAACATGAAATGCTTTTAGATAGCGAAAACCTTGATTTAGTGAAATGGATTGAAAAATAGATAATGAAGAACCGGCACAAAATTGCCGGGTGATGTAAGAAATAATTTGGAAGAAAAGCACCTTTTAGTAGGTGCTTTTTTAAATGTAAAGAAAAAGTAATATAAAAGAAATGAAAATGTAATAAATTTATTATATAATATAAAAAAGACTTGACATTCACGAACATGAGTTTTATAATATTGGTACAAATTTACGAGGAGTGATGTCAATGAAAAAAGAACAAACGAACTTAAATGAAAATTTTAAAATTACAACAACAGAGGCAATCAAATTAATTGATATGATGAAAGAAAGAGTGATAGAAGCAACTTTATTGTTTCCTAGTGTGGGAAATAAACTGGAATTTGATGTATATGCTAAAAGGGAGGAAACTAAATTTATAGTTAATATAAGAAGAGGTTCTATAAACAATAAAAAATGTACATATCAAGGGAGGACATATATAAATAGCATTCCATTACTTAGATTGGATATTACAAATTCTATTCATATAAATCCAGATGGTACAAAGATAATAGGTAATCATATTCATATTTATAATGAGAAGCATGAGATGAGAGAAGCTATACCGTTTGATATAAATAATCAAGATTTGTATGAGTGTTGTTTAGAATTTTTTAGAAGGTTTAACATTTTAGAAGAAAGCTATAGAATATTATATCAAACTGAAATGTAGAAAGGAGAATGAGATGAGTATAATACTAGATCCGGTAGAATTAAAAGAAAAATATATAAATTGGTTAGAAGATGAAATAATTGTAAATGAGATAGAAGATTGCATTGAAATCACAAGTCCATTTTTGGATAGATATAATGATTATTTACAGGTATATGCAAAAAAAGAAAATGATAGTGAAATAATATTAACAGATGATGCGAGTATACTTGATAACTTACAAATGTCTGGAATAGACATAAACAGTCCGAAGAGAAAACAAATATTATATAATATTTTAAACAAATATGGAGTAAAAATAGAAAAAGGAGCTCTAACCATAAAGGCGGGAATAGAAGATTTTCCACAAAAAATATTATTCTTAATGCAAGCAATGTTAAATGTAGATGATATGTTTATGTTGTCTCAAAATAAAGTAGCATCAATATTTTTAGATGATATAAAAAGCTTTTTCAATCAAAAAGAAATTTTCTACAGTGAAGATGTAAGTTTTATAGGAAAATCTGGATTTGTATATTCGTATGATTACCTAATACAAAGAACAAAAGAAAAGCCAGAAAGACTATGTAAAGCAATAAATAATCCTAATAGACAGAACTTTCAAAATACAATATTCATGTGGAATGATACAAAAGAAACTAGAAAACTAGATAGTCAATTAATTGTATTTTTGAATGACGAGAACAAAATTGATCCAAGTGTCATAGAGGGATTTAAAAATTATGAGGTTAATGTAATTCCGTGGTCAAAGAGAGAAGAAAGTTTGAAAATTTTGACAGCCTAAACTTAAACGGTATTTTCGATAAGTGCATTAATTTTATTAAAAATAATAAAAATGTTGAAGTATTTATTTAACCACCCCAACATTTATTATAGAACCTAAATATAAGAGCAGATTAAGTACGGTCAGTTACTTAATCTGCTCTTTCCTTAATAAGATGGTTCAGAATATGCTATAAATCTTGTAATTTCAGAGCTGTATTTATTTATTACTACACGAGCTAGCATTAATGCAGAAGGAACGTATCCGTTACTTTTGTCATAAACAATGATTTCATTGTATGAAATTTCATTTTTATCTGTATTCATAACAATATCCTTAAATTGTCAAAATCCATCTCGAATTTTAAATGCACATCTTTCATTTAGATAATCATCTAAAATTTTCTTTTGAGTTTTTCTGTAATCAATTCTTGGATTGAGACTTTCATACCATTCTTGTTTTGGTATTACACTATTAATTTTAGAGTCAAATACATATTCGTTTTCATCAAATTTGAATTCGACCCAACCATGATGGTAGTCTTTACTATTATCTAAATCGATGTAGCCTCTTACAAGAAAATCATCGGACTTTAGTCCCATAAGCGAATACGCACTATAGTAGTAACAAGCGTCACGATATCTGTGATTAAGATATTCTTCAAAGGATTCTATTTTAGTACATTTTTCTATATATACCTTTTTAGTCATTTTGATAAAGTACTGATTTGCTTTCTTTATGCATTAAGTGGACATATGATTAAATCCTCCGTATATTATTAACTAGGATTTGAAATTCTCTGACCATGAATTTCAACTGCAATATGTTACAAGAATTAGTATAATATATTTTTATGTAAATTGCAAGTAAGACAAATTTTGGAAAAAAGTATTTACAAAATCGAAAATTTGTTATATAATGTTGCCGTAAAAAAATATATATTTAAAGGGGGAGGATTATATAATGAACCGAATTAGCTCCAAGCTATTGAGTGTTCTGGCTATATTTCTTTTCGTAGCAGTAATGCCAATAGCAGTTTTAGCAACAAATGAAAATGTCTCTGTAGTAAACAGTGCAGAAAATGAATATATGATTTATATAAAGGACTACACAGACAAAAATTTTAAATATGCATTTTCAAACAATGCAAATCCAGAAGAAATGGATTTATCTTACATTAATTCAATCTCAGATTTGGGAGGAAATCAAGCAGCATTTTTAGATGCAGCAACTTATGATAAATTAAAATCAAACACAATTTATATGTGGGCAAAAGATGAAAACGAAAATTTAATTCTAACAGGAGTTAAATTAGATTTCACGAACTCATTAACCAAGGAAAATATAGATTTAATAGAAAAAACAACAAAAAGAATATCAGTAGAAATTGCAGAAACAGAAACTGCAACAGATTCAACTAACCCAATTAGGGAAGAAGATGTTGAAGGTGTAAAAGAAACAGCTAAAGTTGGATATGTAAAAATCACAGATAGCAAAGATGCTACATATTATTATCAAAGAGTAAAAACAGCTGATTCAGCAGAATATGCAAAATTAATGGAATTAGCAGAAAAAATTAATGGAGAATATGATGGAATGGATATGTACGAAAAAGTACAAGTAAATCAAGAATTCTATAATTTATATTCAAAATTAGTTGATGAAGCTAAATGGCAAGAAGTTGAAAACATGGAAGTAAAACAACCAGAAGCATCAGTAGCAGGTGACAAATACATAGTATTATTGAAAAAAGTTGTCAAAAATGAAGAAATAACAGTTGATGCTCAATTTTTAACAGCTTATGATGATTACAAACCAAATGCAGTAAAAGAACAAATAGTAACACAAGAAACCACAAGATTACCAATAACATATGATAGTATTGCATTAATCGTAATATTAGCAATTGTAGTAATTGCACTAGTAGTAGTATTTATCAGAATGAAAAAATTAAATAAAAAAGATGAAGAAAACTAGTTTAGAACTCAAAATCTATAAAGCAATTTTTTATATGTTATTAATAGTCGCAATTGTGGTAATTGGTATGATAATCTATAAATATGTTTGTGAGAGTGTAAACGAAAAAGAAAGCCAAGATGTAGTAGCAGCTTTTAGTAACATAGATTTTTCAGAAAATGAAGAAGAATCGGAAAGTCAATTAGAATATAAAGGATATAAAGTAATAGGAATAGTAAAAATTCCAAAAATAAATATTGAATATCCTATATTAGACATTGGAGATATTGACCCAGAGAGTGCGAAAGCACCAATGAAAATGTCCATAATAAAATATTGGGGAGAAAATGTAAATGATTATGGAAATTTATCAATAGCTGGTCATAACAATAAGAGTGGTACAATGTTTGGAAAAACAAAAAAATTAGAAATAGGAGATATTGTAGAATTGACTGATTTAACAGGTCAAACAATCCAATATTCAATTTATGATATTTTTGTCACAGATCCAAATGATGTAAGCATTTTGTTACCTAAAGATGAAAATATAAGAGAAGTAACACTAATTACATGTACAAATGGAAATAAACAAAGACTAATATTAAAAGCAAAAGAAATATAGTAATTTTAGGGGGTAATAAAAGATGGCAGATAAATCAAATGCCTTGAGCAAAAAGACTATTATTGCAATAGTAGCTATAATAGTGTTATTGTTTATTGCTGGTTTATCAGTAGGAATATTCTTGGCTGATAAAGGTAGAACAGAAGCTGTTGATGGAAATCAAACTGTTGCAGAAGAAAATCAGACTACTGACGGAAATCAAGCAACAGATGGAGATCAAAATGCTGATGAAAATCAGACAGATGAGAATCAAACTGCTGATGCTGACAAAGCAGATGGAAATAACCAGGAAGAAAACAATGATAATCAAACAACAACACCTGATAATAATGGAACTGCTGTAGAGAATAATGAAGCAACAGCAAACAATGGTGTTGTTAATAATAATGTTGAAAACGACGATGGAACAGCAAATAATAATGCTACAAATAATAATACTGTAGCAAACAATAATGGAGTAACAACAAATACAGATGTTAATGAAGTTGGAGAAACAACAGTAACAAGAGTTGAGGAACAAGAAAGACTTGTATCAAGAGATTATTGGGATTGGTGGACACCAACTAGTGTTGTTGCTGCATCAGCTTCAGCTGTAGCAGACAACATAGTTCCAAAAACTCCAGATTTTACAGTGGAGAAAACTGCATCAACAGGAGTAATGAATGCAGATGGAGAAATTGTTGAAGGAACTGAAACATTAGTATATGCAGGTCAAAATATTACATATACAATAAGAGTGACAAATAATGGAAGCGAAGATATTGAAAATATTGAAATAACAGATAAAATACCACAAAATACTACTTTTGTGTCTTTTGATGATGTTTATAATATAGTAAAAGGAACAGAAATTAAAGACAAAAATGATGAAGTTGTAGGTGTAAAATGGGTAGTATCTGTACCAGGACATGAAGAAAATGAAGATGCAAAATCAGTAATTGTTAAATTTACTGTAAAAGTAAATGAAATGATGCAGGTTGTAGACGAGACAGGAAGAGTGGTAGAGGTTCCAACAACAGGAACAATTGCAAATACAGCAATTGCAAATGGTAAAGAAAGCAATGAAGGTGAACCAACAAAAACTGCGATTATAACAAACAACAAATCAAGTGTTATAACAAGAAATGGCGAAGTTGTTGAAACAGCAAAAATAGGAGACAGAATTAAATATACAATAACAGTTACAAATACAGGAGATGTAGAAGGTTCTACATATATATCAGATAATATTCCAGCAGGAACAAAATTGATTTCTGTTGACGGAAAAGAAATTTCATCAGATGAGAAACTAACATCAGTTAATTGGACAGTACAATTAGGTGCTAAAGGAACAGAAACAGCAACTGTATCAAAAGAGTTTGTTGTTGAAATTGAAAGCATTAATGGAGAAATTAAAAACATAGGTGATGTTGGTGGTACTCCAACAAATGAAGACAAAAATGAAACAGGAAATTTAGATGTAGTAAAAACAGCATCTAACATTAAAAGAAATGGTGAAAATGTTGAAAAAGACGAAGATGGAAATGTGAAAGTTGAAGTTGGAGATGTAATAGAATATACAATAACTATAACTAATACAGGAAGTTTAGATATAAGAGATGTAGTAGTAGATGAACAACTAATAGGATTAACAATAGAATCATTAACAGTAGATGGAGAACTACAATCAATTGAGAAAAATACAGATGGAAAATTAGTTGTAGGATATTTAAGAGCTGCTAAGAAAGTTATAGAAAATGAAGATGGTGAAGTAGTAACACCAGCTATTCCAGCAGGAAAAGCAGTAATAACAGCTACATATACAGTAGTGCAAGTTCCTGATGTTACAGGAAATCCAGATAAGACAATATATAATAAAGTTGTTGCATCTGGAACAACAGTACCAACAGACCCTAAAATAGATCCAGAGCCAATAGAAGGTGAAGGTGATGAAACTGTAATAGTAGAAGATGCACCATCATTAGAAGTCAACAAAACAGCAACAGGAATAAAAGATAAAGATGGAAATGCAAAACAATTAACAGATAAAGTAAGACCTGATGATGTAATCGAATATACAATAAAAGTAACAAATACAGGAAATACAGAATTGAAAAATGTTGTTGTAACAGATACAAAGAAAGTTTCTGTATATGTAACTAAGAATGTAGATGGAGAAGAAGTAATTGTTGAAGAGGTAAAAGAATTAGAAGAACAAGAAGATGGAACTAAAGTTTCAACAGTAGCAACAATTCCAAGTATAGGGGTAGGAAAAGCACAAGAAATAAAAGTATATTATACAGTAACAACAGAAGATGTAGCAACAGAAGGAAATATATACAATAAAGCGATAGCAACAGCAGATGATGGAACAACAAATTATGGTGACGACAATACAGTTGTAGTAAATCCAGATACAACAGTAAAAATAACAAAAATATGGAATGATAATAATGACCAAGATGGAAAGAGACCTGAAAAAATAACAGTAAATGTATTTGGAACAGATGAAACTACACCAGTGATAAGTAATGCAGAAATATCTGTACCAACATCAGGAACAACATATACATTTACAGGATTACCAAAATATGATGAACAAGGAAATATAATCACATATACAGTAACAGAAAATGAAGTTATAGAATATACAACATTACCAATAGCAGAGGACTCAACAGTAACAAGTGGAATCGGTTATATAATAACAAATAAACATACACCTGAAGTAGTGGAAATATCAGTAGAAAAAGAATGGGCTGATAATAATAATGAATATGGAATAAGACAAGAAACAGTAAATGTAAGTGTAATAGCAGATGGATATGAAAATAGTCCAGTTGCTAGTGGAGACTTAACTGTAGGAGAAGACGGAAAATTATCAAAAACATTTGGAAATTTACCAAAATATAAAGACAGAAAAAAAATCACTTATACAGTAAAAGAAAATAATGTTGCAGCAGGATATGTAGAAACAGTAACAAAATTAGAAGAAACAGATTCAAAAATCTCATACAAGATAACAAATACAGTAAAAGTATCTGACTATAAATCAAGTGTAGTAAAGAGATTAAATGAAGAAACTGGTGAATATGAGGAAGTAGAAAAAGCAAAAATAGGAGACAGAATAATATATACAATTCATATAGAGAATGAAACTGAAGCAGTAGTAACAATACCAACAGTAACAGATAAAATACCAGCTGGGACAGAATTAGTTACAGAAGGACTAAATGTAGAAAGTGAAACAATAACATGGTCAAATGTAAGTGTGCCAGCAGCCGTAGCAGGAGAAACAGGATTAATAGCCGGAACAACAGATTTAACATTTGAAGTAAAAGTTGTAACAGTAGATGGCGAAATAGAGAACACAGCAAGAGTAGGAAATAAAGACACAAATATAGATATTGTAAAAACAGTAGGAATAGATGCAGAAAAAGAAGTAGTAGACATCAAGAGAACAGTTGATGGAACAGAAACAAGTGTTGGAAAAACAGCTAAAGTTCAAGTTGAAGACGTAATAGAGTATAAGATAACAGTAGAGAATACAGGAAGCGAAGACTTAGTAAATGTAATTTTAGATGAACAATTAGCAGGAGTGGAAATAAAGACATTAAAAGTTGATGGAACAGCTAAAGATATTACATTTAATGAAGATGGAAGACTTGTTATCGGAGAATTAAGAGCAGCTAGAGAAGCAGTAGAAAATGAAGAAGGTGAAGTAGTAACACCAGCTGTTTCAGCAGGAAAAGCAGAAATAACAGCAACATATAAAGTGACACAAACAGATATAACAGGAAATGCAAATAAAGTAATAACAAATACAGTAGTAGCAAGAGGAGAAACAATACTAGAAGAAGGAAAAGAACCTGAAATAGTAGAGGATACAGCAATAGTAACAACACAAGTAGAAGATGCACCATCATTAGAAGTTGATAAAACAGCAACTGGAATAAAAGATAAAGATGGAAATGCAAAAGCATTAACAGACAGAGTAAGACCAGGTGATGTAATCGAATATACAATAAAAGTAACAAATACAGGAAATACAGAATTGAAAAATGTTGTTGTAACAGATACAAAGAAAGTTTCTGTATATGTAACTAAGAATGTAGATGGAGAAGAAGTAATT
>OJLA01002386.1_pt1 | contig 11182 bp, 11 predicted proteins | sample 1596611 | NCBI WGS metagenome assembly OJLA01 (sample SAMEA4350168, study PRJEB24818) | metagenome | biome: human; feature: gut; material: faeces | place: Denmark | collected 2013-09
TAGTTTATTTTTAAATGCTGTTAAACCTATTTCTTTGTTCTTCGATGACATATAATGATTGTATTCAGATTCAATTTTTTGGTACATTTTAAACGACAAGTGTTTATTTTTTTCTTTCTTTATATTACAATTAACATTGTTCAAGTAAATCACTTCTTTCTATGATTTTATGGTCAATTTAATTATAGACGATTTACTTGAACTTTTTATATGTAAAATTTTAAATACACATATGTAAACATCGCTTAAAAATAATTCCAGTTTCATTTTAAAATGAAAGGAAATTCTTTTGAATTATGTTTTACTAGACAAAATCTAATAATCAATATATAATATTGCTCGATTTTACGTTGGCATTTGTAATTATTTTTTTAGATAAGCATTTATTATTAGGAAATCAAAACTTTAAACTAGGGGGAATATAATATGGAAGAATTAGAAATTGAACAAATAATCAACAGTGTTCAAGCAAATTGGTCCAAGGATTATATTATTAGATATCTGTATGTTAAATTGGCACCATATTTTAGAAAGGATTTAAAATACTTTCTAGCAACTGAAGAAGAGAAGCTCGAAGAATTTAAATCAGGTTTTGTAAATAGAGGAAAAAATATTGTCTGTAGTACATTAGCAGACTATTATGTAAATTTATATCAAACATTTGGGATTGAGGCTAAGAAGATTGTAGCTAATAGTGCTAAAATTCCTTTATTTGCTGTTATTGTTAGAGGTGATTATGGTTGGTTTTTTATCGATCCTTTAAACGATTTATTTAACAACCAATATGGATTAAAAACAACTGAGTTTGGTATGATTCCACATTATAAAACCTTGACTAGGAATTATCCTGAGTTAGTTAGTCTTTCCAAAGAATACATTGAAGAAATTGATAAATCTTTAGGTTTACCTGCTACTTTGGATGATTATTTCGATAAGTTACATCTAGAAATGACAAACAGCAATTTTTGTAGAGAACATTTTAATTGGCATAATAGTGCACGAGAGGATTTGTTTATTCGAAAAATGGAGTTTTCAAGAGATGAACTATTGAATATTGGAAAAGTCAGTGGACCACTCGAAAGAATAAAGTTGTATTTATTTTTAGAAAGAACGTTATTTTTTAAATATGAGAAAAGAAATTTAAAAATATGGTTAAATCAAGATTATGAAGTTCCAAGAACACAGATAGAGTATACTAATTTTAGTAATGGGAACTCTGTACTTTATCAAGAAGTTCATGATGATAAAAAATTTACATTAAAAAGATTACGTTAAATAAAAAAGGCAGCTTAGATAAGTTAAGTTGTCTTTTTCTATTGTTTTAAATTTACATTTCATAATATATAATACTAGATATAATTCAATGCTTCGCTTTTTGTAGTTTTCAGTGTTTCAGGAATTAGTGAATTATTATAAAGTTTATATCGTTTAATAGCTTCGTTCAGCTTTATGCATTTACTTTCTTTTTAATATTAGCTTTAAATTATAATCTTCCTCTTTATGAGAGTTTAAAAAATTACCATTTACATTGCAACCAACAAAGTAATCATTAAGCATTGTTATAAATAGCTTTTTAAAATATTTATCATCCATTTTTATATACGATTCTAATTTAGATATATCTATATTAATATTAATTCCACTATTTCTAAAATTAGTTCCAGAAAAGTGATAGCTTAATCCATTGATATATAAATTTGATAAATCATTATCACTTAAATCAGTGTCGTTAAGGTGTATGCTTTCAATATTTGGAAGAGATATTCCTGATTTTGAAAAATTGGAATATGAAAATTGAATAGCTTTTACACCTTCTCCAATTTTTACATCCGTTCCACTAAAATTACAATGAGCAACTGAAATAAGGCCATCATATTTTTGAATACCTGAACTTTTGCCAAAATTAAAAAGAAAACTTTCTGACAAATCTATTTGAGCATTTGTATTTGCATAATTAATTACATATGGAATATTGGTATACGCTTGATTTGTGTTTTTTATTTGACAAATAATTTCTATTAATTGATCAAAAACACTATTTAAAGCCATACATATATCATAATTCCAAAGTACATCTTGAAAGCTGATTTCTTTTAAATCAATTTTAGATATGAAATCTCCTGACCAGATAGGAACTTTAACCTTATACCATTTTCCCTTAATATTTACTTCTACCACTTCAAAAAGGAGGCTTTCTAATAATTCTTTAGGTATAATTACTTTTTTATGATTACAATAAGTCTCTAAATATTTTTTTACTTTTTCTCTTAAAATGGCAATTTCTTCTTTTTTCATAATTATCACATTCTTTAACAAATTCTTATAAAACTGGCGACTCGCCATAAATATTTCATATTTTTTTATGATAGAATCCAATACTATCTTCAGTAGTGAATCCTGCTGCATTGTAAAACTTTCTTCTCCAATCATAAGAATTAACATAGCATTTTTCTATTCCAAGCTCTTTACATTTTAAAATAACACCATGCATCATAGCAGTACCAATACCTTTATGTCTATATTTTTCTCTTGTACTTACTGGTTCAACAAATGCAGTTTTTGATTCTTTATCAACATAGACAAAACAATATGAACATACATTATTTTGTTCTTTTGCATTTTCATCTATTATTAAACATTCAAAACTATCTTTATACATTGAAGATTGTTTTCTTGAGTTATATGATTTCATATCGTTTCTATAGTTAGGATCTTCTAAATCTGGATGAAAACCTAAATTACACGCACTCCATTTGTTTTCTTCAATGGTATATTCATCTCCATAAACTAATTTATATCCTTCTGGTAAATCAATAGAAACATTCATTTGTTGTGGATATACATAGTTATCGTAATCTTCTTCAACTTGTCTAGTATAACCTTTTTCTTCTAAAAATTCTTTTCTATATTTTAAACTATCATTTGCTATTACTAAAAAATCAATAGTTCCATCATTATGTTTTTCAAACAATGGCTTACAGTTTTCTTCAGCATAGTTAACAATAGATTTATATAAGTTTTCATACCCATTTTTTATGCTCATATAGATTGCATCTCCATCTGGCAAAATGCAACCAACTATTTCGTCGTTATCTTCCCATATAAATATATAATCACTAGACTTATTTTTTCCAGCGTCAGTATATTGAGTATCCATTCTATAAATTAAATCATGTAATCTTTCTGGAAGCCATGATGTCATATTTTTATTTTCTAAATATTGACTTCTTAGAAATGATTCCAATTTTTTCAAATCTTTTTCTAAACTAAATTTTATAACTTTCATTATCATCACACCCTATTTAATTTTACCATATCAGTTATTCTTAATAGATCATTTTATAAAAAACGTTTATCTAAAACTTATCTAATTTTATTTATTTTAATATTTTATCAATTTCAATTTCTTTTAATAATTCTATTCCATCAACAAATTCATAATAAGGTCTAGTCCCAATAAACTCAATGTTTTCATTATTAACATAAATAGTATCTTCTTCTGGTATTGCATATATTGGTTTCATTTTAGATAATTGTATTAAATAATTTTTACTTAATTCAGTTCTATCATTTTCTCTACTTGTAAAATGACATAGTAATGAGTACCCGTTTATCATATTAAATCCGGTATTATCAGCCAAGCCAACTTTGTTTTCGTCATCTGTATTACACGAATCTAAATCTCTACCAAAAATAATAGCACCAGCAGAACCGCCATACACTATTCCATCATCTTCAATTAAATATTTTTTTATCTTTTGAAATACACCGCTGACTTTTAAATCGTTTAATAATTTATAGGTATTTCCTCCACCAATATATAGACATGCATATTCATTAAAATTCTTATTAATTAATTTTTCAGGTGAGGTAACCATCTCAATACCACTTTTTTCTACATCTGATAATTCGTCAGTCATAAACTCTAAGCATCCTTTATATGTTGGATCTGGCCAAGCAAATGGGATATATAATATTTTTTTATTATGATCTATTAAATTGCTTAATAATTGTCTAGAAGTTTCTACTTGTTTTCCCACTCCTCCTCCATTTAAAATTAATTTCATACAATCACCTGCTTTTAATTATACCATACACATACTTTTTAAGACCAATTTGTGAATAAAACTTATCTAAAAGTTTTTTTGGCCATAATTTACCTAAATATTGTAATAAAAAAAACTCGCAAACCCTTATATTTACTGGGTTTACGAGTATTATTTACCACAACATTGTTTATATTTCTTACCACTTCCACATGCTCGACCTTTGACCATATTTTACTTATATATGGTACAAATAGTATTATGTGTTTTTCCCTTATTTTATGGGCATTTAGTACATTATATTATTAGTATTATCTATATTATAAATATTACTAATTTTATATATTACGTGGACAAATCGTGGACAAAAATCATTTTATCACAACAATTTGTTTACCTGCTACAAGTGTACTAAAAAAGCACTATAAAGTAAAGTATAAATAATGTTGTGATATTAATATATTAAACCGTTTTCTTTAACTGTTTTTGAATCATCAATTAAGCCTAAATACTCACTAACTATTCTAAATAAAGCCATTTTAGGTCTACTTTCTGGAACATAATATCTTTTTTCTTGCATTATAGATTTACATTTTTCAATTACCTTTAAACATTCGTTATAAGTCATTCCAGATATTTCACTTAATTCTTTGGCATTTATATATAATCTTTCAAATTCTAATTTTGCATCATTAGTTCCAAACATACAACCACAATTTGGACATTTTGCATTTACGTACATTATTTACCATTCTTTCTACAATTGGGACAATAACATCTACTAACTAGATGGTCTGCTCGTATTTTCCATCTATGATTACATTTTAAACAACCAACTTCTGCATTGGATTTAGAACCATAATATTTTAATACTACAATAATCCCATTTGATTTTTTAAATATTTTTTCTGAATATTTTTTCCCATAATCAATTTTTTCTGTATTTTTCAGTTCTTTTTCTTTTTTAACTATTGTAAAAACTTCTGGTTTGCATATTAAACAAAATGGATGATTATTAAATCTTCTATAAGAAGTAGTCCATTCATTTCCACACTTTTTACATTTTAGTTTTATGTCTGATGATGTATTTATATACTCAACTACCTTAATATCTTTATTTTTAATTTTCTTTTGAAATTTTTTTGTACTATTTTTAATACGTTCTATATATTTAATTTCATTTTTCTCATCTTCACTTATAAATTCAACTTTAGAAATTTCAAAAATAGCTTTTTTCCAATCAATAGAAAGAACATACACTTTTCTATTTCTAGATTCAAAATATAATTGTTTTTTTATTTTTTCAAAATCTAAATTAAATCCCATTTTTATTTCTAAAACAGCTTTGGCCGTTGATAGATCACATTTAGATAATATATTGTTTTCTTCATTTAAAACTAGTTCTTGAGATAATATCTTTTCTTTTTCAAAAATATTAGTTTTTATGTATTCTATTAGCGGTCCTATTTGTTCTTTAATACTTTCAGTTGTTTTATTAACAGACTCTATATATTTATCAAAATTCTTATCTAAAGATCGAATTGTTCCATCTGAATTTAAAGAAATTGGAATCTCACGAACTACACTTGGTAATCTTCCTATAAAATTTAATTTATTCTTATTATCAATTTCATAATGAATATTATTACATTTTTCTACTTCAAGCATTGAGTTTATCAAATGTTCAATACTTACTCCACTAATATTAGTTTCATATCTATGAATTTTCTTTTTATCAATTTCAAATTGTTTTATTACACTATGCTTTATATAAATACTTGGTATATCTCTATAATACTTAAAATTAGGATATGTTTCCAAATAGCTTATTGGAATAACATAACTATCATTTAATTCAAATACATTACACCCAGTTACCAACAAAAATTTATCATGAATTTTTTCAAATAATTTCCATTCAAGAATGCAATCATTTTTTCCAGAATGAACTTCTTTGACATTATCAATACCAAATAAATTACATAAATTATCTTTTGTTACATTTCCTCCATTAAATTTACTAGAAATAATTAAATGTTTAAAATTAAAAAATTTTAATTTTTCAAAACCTTTTATCTTATGTCTATTACAATATGTTCTAATAAACTTTTCATCAATGCTCCCATAAGTTAATATAGTTCTATTTTCAAGATTAAATTTTTTTATTATTTCATCAAATTCATTTTGTGAAATTGGTGTTTTATCTTTTAAATCCTCTTCAGTTATTCCATTTATATGAGTAGTTAAAACACAATCATTTAATTCTAAAGGAAGAAATCTATCATAAGATTCATTGGTATCAGGATCATATATAGATATTGAAAGAAGATCCCATTCTAATGATGCTAAACCGTTTGTTTCTACATCTAAAACGACATATTTATTTTTTTCTAAATTTATAATCATTACTGCATCTCCTTTCTTTCTAATATGTATTATACATTAATTATATCTAAATTCATAAGATAATTTACACATTTATGAAATACGTGGCACGTTTTGTTCTGAAAGAATGAAAGTGGCGATAGTATTTTAATTAAAAAGACGGGCACGTTTTGTTGAAATTGTATTTCAATGAAAGTGAGAAAAGTCTTTTTATTTTTTTATGAAGCTAAATGCTGAAATAAAAAAAAGCACCTTTACTACTTACATAAGTTTGTAGTATTGGTGCTTCATTGGGATTCCAAAGGGTTTATCCTTGGCACACATAGTTATTGGCTCTGCCAATATCGTAGTGTGTTACTATAATGAAATTATAGTTCTTAGTTTAAAATCCAATATCAAAATCATCATCCTTATCAATTTCATCTCTATAATTGGATTTTATTGGTTGTTTCATATAAGAAGGAACGTTTGCATATTCAAATAATTCATCTTGTCTTTCAGTTCCTACTGATGTTTTATAGACATCTTTATTATTAAATAAGTTTTCATCATATATATTTTTTACTTTATCAGTAACAATATCTTTTGTATCTTCATTTCCTCTTATAAGAAGTTTTCTAAAGAACTCTATAAGTTTTTCAACTATTTCATATATGTAATCTTTTAATCCTTTATTTTCTTCTTCTAATTCATCATTTCTCTGTTTTAAATATTTTACTTCATTAGTAAGATTTTTATTTTTTCTTTCTAGTGTATTATAAGAATCAACTTGATCTTTTACTTCTCCTAAAACTACTTCAACTCTATCTTGTATATCCATTAAATCATCCACTTCTTTAATGACTCTATTCATAGAATCAAAAGTTTCTTTTTTTACTTTTACATAGTCTTTATCAAACAGGATATTCTTTTTATCTTTAAGACTTTCATTAAACTCATTTAGCTCATATTCTAATCTAGAATGTTTATTTCCTAAATCTTTATTTAAACTATTGGTTATCTTTTTTAATTCTTTTATTCTTATGTGCTCTCTATCACTATTCTTTATTCCTCTTTCTAAATCAAATCCTTTATCATTAAGTCTTTGACAATATTTATCTTGTAAATCTGATAAATGTTTATTATCTCTTATATATTGTTTTTTAGATATTGTATATCTTTCAGTATTAGTTCTTTTATCTAACTTTTTTACTAAAGGAATAACTACACAATGTATATGAGGTGTTTTTTCATCCATATGAAGTGTAGCATGTAATACTTGTTCTTTTTTATATCCTAAATCTTGATATACGAATTCCATACAAGTATCAGCCCATTTCTTTATATCTTTATTTTTAAGACCTTTAAAGAAGCCTGGAGAAGCTGTGAATATCATTTCATCAGCTACTACATTCTTACTTCTATCTAACATTTGAGAATATGTTCTTTTTCTATCCTCTCTTTCAGTTTTCATTCTTTCATCATGTTCTAATTTATATTCTTTTGTTATTTCATGAAATCCTTTTACATATTTGGAATCTAATGGAACAAGTTCAATATTATTTTTAGTTAATTCTGGTTTTATATCTGGATTGGAATTATATGCTTTCTTTTCTCTTTTATTATGAGAACCTATTTGAGCCAAATCATTTAATGTATAAATAGGTTCACTTCTAAATATTGCATAGTTCATATTTATACCTCAAACTTAATAGCATTGTTAATAACATCAGATATATTAACTTTATCTAAATTATTAATAGCTTCTCTCTTATTATCTTCTGTTGTAGATATATAATATTTTCTTGTAATAGATGGATCTGAATGTCCCATTAATTCTGATACCTCATTCATTAAAGTTCCATTATTAGTTAATCTTGTAGCATATGTTCCTCTTAAATCATAGAATCTAGCATTTATATTTAATTCGTTCTTAATAATCTTATAAGGATATTTTGTTATATCTGTACCTACATAAGTTCCATCATTTTGAGTGAATATAAAGTTTACTCTTTCTTCATTATTATTGTTAATAACTATCCTTTTATCAACACTATCATTTTCTAAATGATAATACTTATATTGAGTTCCAAATATTTCTTTTAAATAATCTTGTCTATTCTTATAGTTTATTAATGCTTGTTTTAAAGTTTCGCCTATATAAACTGTTCTTGTTCCTGAATTCGTTTTAGTTGGTCCTAAATACCATCTTCCTTTATGGTCTTTAGGTCTATCATAAACACTGTGTTGAATATTTATTATTCCTTTATCTAAATCTATATCTTCCCAAGTTAGTGCAAATACTTCTCCAGTTCTTAATCCTGTATAACAAGATGTTAAGAATGAACATATAAATGTGGCATTATCTTTAAATCTTTCTAGGATAATATCTATTTCTTCTTTAGAATAAAGATGTTTAACATCTTCTGAATATTTATTAACTTTTGGAAGTCTTAATGTTAATGCTGGATTATATTTTAAAAATCCATATAGATTACATGCATCTCTAAATGATCCCTTAACTACTTTTAATATATTTTTATAGTATGATTTAGAATGATTAAATTCATTTACTACATCAGTTAAATAGCTATTTAAAGATACACTTGTTATAGTAGATAATTTAAACATACCTATTTTAGGTTTTATATACTTATTAATTAATAATGTATATGTTTGAATAGTATTATATCTTAGGTTATTTTTACAATAATTCTCTAACCAATAATCTAAATAATCACTATATGATAAGTCACAAGACTTGAATGGTATTCCTGCATTAAGATATTCATTATATGCTTGTACACCAGCTTCTTGCGCTTCTGGTTTAGTTCTATAACCTGATTTACTTAACCATTGTCTTTTACCATCTACAGGTGCTATTTCTACCCTATATTCATAATAATTTCCTCTTTTTCTTATATTTATCTTACTCAATGACAACACCTTCTAACTTTTTAATATTGTCTAGATCAGATAAATCATTACCTTCATTTACTATTAAGAATTTTTCTAATGAACTTTTTAATACTTTCATACTTCCTAATTTAATTGCTGGTAAATATCCTTTATAAATTAATTGATAAATATAATTAGGACTGGAATGTAATATTTTAGCAACCTCTTGAACTGTATATACTAACTTATCATTCATTAGAATCACCTCTAAACTCTTTAAAGATTTCTTCTAACTCTTGATATTGTTTTAATTCTTCTGGATTACTTAAATCCCATGGCTCTGCTTCAACTTCCTTATGTAACCAATCAGGTGTATTATCTTTTATATTATTTTTATAATTATTATATTTATTATTATATCCGTTTGAATAACCACTATTATATTGGTTATCTATCTTACTACCATTAGGTTTAATATCCCATAGATCCTCGGTTAAATAAATGGTCCTATTAGATTTACCATGTGTTTCATTAGTATATACACATTTTATAAATCCATATCTTCTTAAATTTGTAATATGTTGTGATACTGAATCTTCTTTAATACCATACATATCAGCTAATGCTTTATTAGTTACCCAACTAAATCCCTCCTTCTTACATAAATATACTAATCGCTCTGCAATTAGTTTGTCCTCAGGAGATAATTCTTTTGTTTTGTATATCTCCTTTGGCATAATTGCGAATATTGTTAAATATTCATTACTCATCTTAATTCCTCGCTTTCCTTATTTGTTTGGAACTAAGGGGCCCCTGAGTTCTTAATAACATTATCTAAGAAATCGGTCCTTCAAACCATGCGAAAAAACTCTATAGTTTTTCCTATAGAGTTCTATATTTACTCCGAATTTTCTCCGGATTTTTTTATCCCGAAATAGTAATAATATTACTATCTATAATCTTTTTAAACTCAGTTACTAATTGTGAGTCTATATGCATATCTTCCATCATACCTAATTGTAGAGCCATTTTTATATATGCACTCTTTTTGGATTGATAATACTTATCTTTATGAATACACATTTCATCATACAATGATTCATCTACATATTCTTTTGGTTTATCATATTCAAAATTCTTAATAATAAATTTTTCAGCTTCATCTAAATTTTCAAAAGCATCTTTTACTCTTGTTAATAATGCTTCGCATAATAACACAGAATTTCTATAATCTTTTTTAGTAAACACTTTGAATGACATATCATTCTTTAATTCTTGTTCATAAGAATTAAAACTTTTTAAAACTAAATTTGGATCTTCTACTATCTTAAATTCTAAATTTTCATCAATAGAATATTTCAAAAATTCCTGATATGCTACTTGATAAAAATAATTATCTTCCAATTGTAAAAATATATCATGAATATCCTTCATAGCTTCCTTATGATTATAATCTTTAATCAATTCACTAGATAATGGTCTTTGTATTTCTAACAAAGATACATCTGTTTTATTGTCCTTATTTAATTGAACCATTCAAACCCTCCCAACAAAAAAAGAGAGCGAAAACCACTAAGGGTTTAACACTCTCTTAAAAGTAAATTTAAATATAAGTCATATGATTTCCATTTCATAGAATCGCCTCACAATTAAATTTATTGGTTTATATAATATACTTATAAAAAGAAAAAATCAAGGGTTTTCTTGATTTTAACTAAAATGTGAATAAATACGAGCTAATCGATAAATTGACTATCTAAGTTTTGTCAACACTAAATTTATATTAATATTATACCACGACTAAAAACACGAAAATATGCGTTTTTTTAATTTTTTTCGTGTAATGTAATTATATATATGTTAAAATTAATTTG
>OJLA01002389.1_pt1 | contig 11157 bp, 8 predicted proteins | sample 1596611 | NCBI WGS metagenome assembly OJLA01 (sample SAMEA4350168, study PRJEB24818) | metagenome | biome: human; feature: gut; material: faeces | place: Denmark | collected 2013-09
CTAAATTGCTAAAGCTGTATGAGCAAAGCAAGCGAAATCGGGCGGGAATTGAGTCTCTGGCCTTTGGTGACGAGACAGCTAAAATTGGCAAGGATGTATACATTGCTCATTTTGCATGCATTGGCGAATACGCAGAGGTGGGAGACAATACGGTCATTCATCCGCACGTCACGATTGGCAGCGGTGCCAAAGTGGGCAATGACTGTATTATTTACGCTAACTCCACCATCTACCACGATTGCCGGGTAGGAAACCACTGCATCCTGCACTCCGGTTGCGTTATCGGTGCAGACGGTTTCGGCTTCGCCCCCACTTCCGAGGGCTATGAAAAAATACCGCAAATAGGTATCACTATCCTGGAAGACCATGTGGAAATCGGTGCCAACACGTGTGTGGACCGTGCTACTATGGGAGCCACCATCGTACATAGCGGTGTGAAACTGGATAATTTGATTCAGGTGGCACACAATGATGAAATAGGCTCCCACACCGTAATGGCGGCGCAAGTAGGTGTAGCAGGTTCTACCAAGATAGGAGAATGGTGCATGTTCGGCGGGCAGGTAGGCATTGCAGGTCATATTCATATTGGCAACAAAGTGAACCTTGGCGCACAGTCTGGTGTTCCCAGTAGCATAAAGGACGGTAGCCAGCTTATCGGTACCCCTCCTATGGAGCTGAAACAATATTTCAAGGCATCCATCGCACAAAGAAGTTTGCCGGAAATGCAAGTGGAACTGCGCCAGCTCCGCAAAGAATTGAATGAACTTAAACAACTATTAAATAAGTAACCAATGTTAAAACAAAAGACTCTAAAAGATAGCTTTTCGCTTAGTGGAAAAGGTCTTCATACGGGACTTGACCTAACCGTTACTTTCAATCCTGCTCCGGATAACCATGGATACAAAATCCAACGTATCGACTTGGAAGGACAGCCTACCTTCGATGCCGTTGCAGACAACGTATCCGAAACTACCCGTGGAACTGTAATCTCCAAAAACGGAGTAAAGGTGAGCACAGTGGAGCATGGTATGGCAGCCCTCTATGCATTGGGTATCGATAACTGCTTGATACAGGTAAACGGACCGGAATTTCCCATTCTGGACGGAAGCGCCCAATATTATGTCAACGAAATAGAGCGCGTAGGCACTGTAGAACAAAATGCCGTAAAAGATTTCTATATCATCAAGTCCAAAATTGAATTCCGTGACGAAACAACCGGCTCTTCCATCATCGTGTTGCCGGACGAGAACTTCAGCTTGAATGTATTGGTATCATACGATTCCAACATCCTCCCCAACCAGTTTGCAACGCTGGAGGACATGACGAAGTTCAAGGATGAAATCGCCGCAAGCCGTACTTTCGTGTTTGTACGCGAAATTGAGCCGTTGCTGCAAGCCGGTCTTATCAAGGGCGGCGACCTTGACAATGCGATTGTTATTTACGAACGCGAAATGTCCCAGGAGAACTATGACAAGCTGGCCGACGTGATGGGTGTTCCTCATATGGACGCCAAACAATTGGGATATATCAACCACAAACCTTTGGTGTGGCCCAATGAATGCGCCCGCCACAAGTTACTTGATGTCATCGGTGACCTGGCCTTGATAGGCAAGCCCATCAAGGGCCGTATCATCGCTACCCGCCCGGGACACACTATCAACAATAAGTTCGCCCGCCAGATGCGCAAGGAAATCCGTTTGCACGAAATACAAGCCCCTACCTACGACTGCAACCGCGAACCGATTATGGATGTAAACCGCATCCGCGAACTTCTGCCTCACCGTTACCCGATGCAATTGGTGGACAAAGTCATAGAAATAGGTGCCAACTACATTGTAGGTGTCAAGAACGTAACTTCCAACGAACCTTTCTTTCAGGGACACTTCCCGCAGGAACCCGTAATGCCCGGTGTGTTGCAGATAGAGGCAATGGCACAGACGGGAGGTTTGCTTGTACTGAATTCAGTGGACGAACCGGAACGTTACTCCACCTACTTCATGAAGATTGACGGTGTGAAATTCCGCCAGAAAGTGGTACCGGGAGACACGCTCATCTTCCGTGTAGAGCTGATGGCCCCCATACGCCGCGGCATCTCCACCATGAAAGGTTATGTGTTCGTAGGCGAAAAGGTGGTCTGCGAAGCAGAGTTTATGGCACAAATAGTTAAGAACAAATAATAAAATTTACGATTAGACTATTTACGATTTACGATTCAAATTACTCGTGAGAATTATCACATTCGGATAAAATCGTATATACAGTAAATCGCAAGTATTCTCAATCGTAAATCGTAAATAGCTAAATCGTAAATAATATGATAAGTCCCTTAGCGTATATTCATCCCGAAGCTAAAATCGGGGAAAACGTAGAGATTGCTCCTTTTGTTTTCATTGACAAGAATGTGGTAATCGGTGATAACAACAAGATTATGGCAAACGCCAACATTCTGTACGGTGCACGCATCGGTAATGGAAACACCATTTTCCCGGGAGCCGTTATCGGTGCCATTCCCCAGGATTTAAAGTTCAGAGGGGAGGAAAGCACTGCTGAAATCGGAGACAACAATATCATACGTGAAAACGTAACTGTCAACCGCGGTACAGCTGCCAAAGGCAGAACCATCGTCGGCAATAACAATCTCCTAATGGAAAGTGTGCACGTGGCGCACGATGCCCTGATAGGCAACGGCTGTATCATTGGCAACTCTACAAAAATGGCGGGTGAAATTGTCATCGACGATTATTCCATCATCAGCGCCAATGTACTGATGCACCAATTCTGCCATGTGGGCGGTTATGGTATGATACAGGGCGGCTGCCGTTTCAGCAAGGACATCCCGCCGTACATCATTGCCGGACGCGAGCCTATCTGCTATGCGGGAATCAATGTGGTAGGGTTACGCCGCCGTGGCTTCTCCAACGAGACCATCGAGAAAATCCATGATGCCTATCGTATTATCTATCAAGGCGGTCTGAACAATACGGATGCCTTGAAGAAAATCGAGGATGAAATGGAAATGACACCGGAAATAAGCTATATCGTAAACTTTATACGTGAATCAGCCCGCGGCATTATCCCCGCAGGAAAATGAAAAACGTATGATTTACACAAAATCAGAAGTCAGAAATCATAAATTATAAATCATCATGATCTACAGATTTACAATCATCTCTGATGAGGTGGACGATTTTGTCAGAGAAATACAGATAGACCCGGAAGCTACCTTTTATGACTTCCATGAAGCGATTCTAAAGTCGGCAGGCTACACCAACGACCAGATGACTTCTTTCTTCATTTGCGATGATGACTGGGAAAAAGAGAAAGAAATTACGCTGGAAGAAATGGACGACAATCCGGAAATGGACAGTTGGGTGATGAAAGAGACCCAGCTGAGCGAACTGGTTGAAGACGAGAAGCAGAAACTTCTCTATGTATTCGATTATATGACTGAACGCTGCTTCTTCATCGAGCTTTCTGAAATCATTACCGGAAAAGAAATGAAAGGCGCCAAATGCACCAAGAAAGCGGGTGAAGCTCCCAAGCAGACCGTTGACTTTGAAGAAATGGCAGCTGCCGGCGGTTCCCTGGATTTGGACGAAAACTTTTACGGCGACCAAGACTTCGATATGGAAGATTTCGACAAAGAGGGTTTCGGCGGTTTGGACGAAGCCGGGAACTCCTTCGAAGAAGAAAAATATTAAACAGACAGTATTCCCCTTCAGAAAGGCGCGGATTGTTATGGTTCGCGCCTGAATTTTATACCCGCATGCACACCCTAATCGTACTTATCGGCCCCACCGGAGTAGGCAAAACAGAATTAAGCCTCCGATTGGCAGAACATTTCCATACTTGTATCGTCTCGGCCGATTCGAGACAACTCTATGCAGATTTAAAGATAGGCACGGCTGCCCCTACACCGGAGCAGCTGCAACGGGTACAGCATCACTTCGTCGGTACCCTAAAGCTGACAGACTATTACAGTGCCGCCCAATACGAAGCGGAAGTGATGAAGCTGCTGGAAGACTTGTTTACAAAGCATAACACCATACTGCTGACCGGAGGCTCAATGATGTATGTAGATGCAGTCTGTAAAGGCATTGACGACATTCCGACCGTAGATGCCGATACACGCCAGCTCATGCTGCACAAATACGAAACAGAAGGTCTGGAAAGACTTTGTGCGGAACTTAAGCTGTTGGACCCGGAATATTACAAAATAGTAGATTTGAAAAACCCAAAACGCGTAGTCCATGCTTTGGAAATCTGCTATATGACGGGCAAGACCTACACTTCCTTCCGCACCCAACAAAAGAAAGAACGCCCCTTCCGTATTATCAAAATAGGATTAACGCGTGACCGGGAAGAGCTTTATGAACGCATCAACTGCCGGGTGGACCAAATGGTGGAAGAGGGTTTGGTGGAAGAAGCGCGCATGGTCTATCCGCATAAAAGTCTAAATTCCCTGAATACAGTAGGCTACAAAGAAATATTCAAGTACCTGGACGGCGAATGGACATTACCCTTTGCCATTGAGAAGATAAAGCAGAACTCACGCATCTATTCCCGTAAGCAAATGACCTGGTTCAAACGGGACGAGGAAATCCGCTGGTTCCACCCGGAGCAGGAAAGGGAAATACTGGAATACTGTCATTGCTCCATCAAAGGCGTATAAGCCTTTCGGACAAGTGCTTCCACATCTTGATAAAGCTTCTGCATTTCTTGAGAATCAATGCTTCCTTGCTGTCTCCAACTGTCCAACAATGGGCATGTACGGCGAAACACCTCCGCCTCCACCGGAACAAGCTGTTGCATATAGCCGTTATTCTCCATATTGTACAGTTTTTCCCAATTCAGATAACGATTGGTTCCCATCCCCTGATTGTAACAGAAGACATTATTGGAAAGCCGGAGTGACCAATCACTGAGCGGAGCGGCAGCACACGCCTTGTCCCAACATACCATCGAAAGCAGAAATTTATCCGCATCCTTCACCCAAAGTGGCACGGCAATGCCCGTAGGAGGATATCCCAGCATTGTCCACATCGTAGTAAGTTCCGCCTTCTCACCCGGTTTTACGCCCTGCACCACAATGGAACAAGAAGTGCTGTTACGGGGAATAAAATCCTGGTCGACAAACCAACCGGAACCTTGCGGGCGATTAAACTTCCCGCTCCTCAAATCAATATCGAGCATGCCATTGCGAAACGAACGTGAAAGATCATTGAAGATACCCTGTGGCGTAATTCCCCCCATTGCAGAAGCTCTCATCAGTACCCGGTCTGCCTCCATATAGCGTACATAACCCGCTCCCCGGTTCACCTCACCGGCAAAAGAAAAGTTCGTACGGGCAATGTAACCGTAAGGAGCATCCTTCGGATCATTGGCATCATACATCGTATATTTATAGTAATCCACCTCAAACATGGCGGCACCGCCTTTGGCATCAATCACGCCAAAATTGGCTTCTATCAGGCTGGGCTTGGTGATGGTATCAAGAAAATGGCAGAAGTCCTCCACCGTGGCACAAACCTCCAAAGCACGGTAGATAATCCTCCCGTTGGCTGCCCCCCGTTCTTCCCCATCTTTCACTTCCACCAGATTGTAGGATTGGGTGTTCATCAAGGCAAAACCAACGGAGTTTGTACCCATCCATGCCTCTTTCAAGGCAGGAAAGTTAGCACTATTCACATCGGCAATGAAGTTATACTTCTCCCCTTTTATATAAGCAACATGATTTCGCAGATAGTCCGTATCACGGTTTTTCCATAGCAACGGACGGCCGTCAGGAGTAACCTTTCCAGAAACGACGGCAGATGTACAAGCCAGAACCGGCTCAGCAGTGAGTGCCGCAAGCAGTCCCAATATTAAAAAAAGATGTTTTATCATAACCTTCCCCTTCCTTAGATTTATATTCGCAAAGGTATGATAATCTGTGAAAGAGCAAAAGAAATCCTCTGAAATCCTTATCCCCTATTCATCAAGAAAGAATTATTCGCTGACAAGTTTCTGCAACTTATCCTGCATATACCGAAGTTTCGCAGTTCCAGTACCTTGTTCTATATGGCGGATAATGCCTTTCTTATCCACCAGTATAGTGACCGGCATACCGCTCACATGAAAGGTCTCGAAGAAAAACAAGTCATCGGCTATCTGGGTAAAGAGAAAAGGACGGCTCTCTACAATTTTCTTTATTTGTGCAGCACTGTCAAAAGTCGTAGCAAGATAGGTTACATCAGGATAGACTTCCATCCATTTGTTCAGCTCCGGCATTTCACGGATACAAGGACCACAGCCGGTATACCAGAAGTTCAGGACCATAGGACGTCCCGTCACATCGGTATTGCTCCACTCCTTCCCTTCCGTATCTTTCACTTTAAAATCCGGGAAAGCCTTCCCTATCCATTCTTCCTTCTTCAAAGTCTGCACGGCACCGCTTATCGGCCATTTCTTCCCCATCCCTCCGCGGTAACTCATCAAGAAGGCTTCCGCACCAAGGACCTCTTCGGCAGGAGTGGCGTATTTTCTTACATCCTCAGGCAGCGCAAAGCCTTTGCGCAAACGGAGTTCCGTAACCTCGTGTCCCACGCCGTCCTCATGTGTAATGAAGGTTGCCACATTGTCCGAACTCACACAAGGCGGCATGCCTTCGAAGAAAAGCCCGTCCACCAAATAATATTTCTTACCGGCTGTCTGGGCAGAGCAAAGCCCTGCCCCCACAGCTATCAGAATTAGAAACAAAGAGAGAATTTTCTTTATCATAGTTGTTAGAGACTATTCATTTTTTAGTGTAATCGTAAGCTTGGGTCGTGCCTTCACTTTGCCGGTAGCCATGCCTATATACGAAGCAACCAATACAGCATCCTTAGAAGGTACAGAAAGGACAAAATTACCATTGACATCGGTAACGCTTCCCGTAGTGGTACCTTCTATCAGAACAGCCGCACCAATAATAGGCTCGCCCTGCTCATCCACCACTTTGCCTTCCACTTTCATATTACCTTGAACGGAAGTCTTTTCTACAGCTTTAGTTTTTTTAGTAGCAATGTAAATCTCACCTTTTCCACCTGCCTCTTTCTTCACCTCAATGCTCTCAATATTCTCCGCAGGTATTAAATCATCGATAGTTTTAGTACCCAAATCAACCTTTTCTCCATCAATATAAATAGTCTTCGTTAAATCAAGACTACCGTTATGCTGTACTTTAGCGTTCTCTGTCACCTCTTTATCCCGACGGATAACTATACCTGGAGTTCCTCGTTTCAAGGTTATCAAAAGAACACCATTCTTTCCCTTTTCTCCATATAATTCCGTGGCAGATTTATCTTTCAAAACCGTTACACGCTCTATCTTATTAGGATCCAATGCACTCATGACAGATGGCGTCACCTCTTTTCCATCCACAATATACAGTGGTTCTTTCCCATTACCTGCATATCCTTCAACTGTAATACCATTGGCAGAAGAAGTTTTCTCAAGTTTGTCATCATCCAAACTGAACATCACCGGAACCGTATATTTCACCGCCACCGGCTGCCCCTTCTGTCTCCCTGGTTTCCACTTCGGCATATTACTTATCAAACGCAACGCTTCAGCATCCATATCCTTATCTACAGAACGGAGAAGTTTCGGTTCCTTGATACTTCCATCTTTATCCACCACAAATTGGACAGTCACACGCCCTTGCGTACCTTTCTCTTTGGCAGATGCCGGATAGCGCATATTGTCTTTCAGATAACTCATAAGAGCACTCATTCCACCTCCAGGAAATTCCGGCATCTCCTCTGCCACCTCGAAGACCAGAGTTCCCTTCAACCGCTTGCGGACTTCCGCCGGTACATACTTCACATCGGCAGGCTTCGTAGTGTCACCTGCACTTTCCGCCACTTTTGTTTCTACAATTGCAGCCAAATCGTTAACTTTGACGCTTGAAATCTTCTCCACTTTATCGGAGACTTCGGGACGGGCAAAAGCTGTCACTGCAATGGCAGCTACCGGAAGTACATAAAGATACTTCAAACGTGCCCACGGGCTTGATTTTTCTTTTAACATCATAGTGATACGTTTTTTAAGTTTACTGTGATTAAAGCTGTTGGCCATAGAGTAGAGCCTTGTGCCGACAGCTTTTTTTATTAATAATAGTTGATACTGTTTTGCATCCACACCCTCCTTTATCACCGTTTCATCCGCTTCAAACTCATGGATATTCTGCAATTCCTGCTTCAGGAGCCATGATGCCGGATTGAACCACTGAAAGAAAATGCAGACATCAGCCACCAGCAAGTCCCAGGAATGGCGGTTATGGATATGGGCAAGCTCGTGGATAAGGATTTCCCGTCCGTTCTCCTCCAAGTCTTTCCGTGAAATGACAATATATCCCATCCAACTGAACGGAGCGATGTCACAGTTGTGTACAATCAAAGTAACGCGCTCTTTCCTGCCCGGTAAGTAGCTGCCGATATCCTCTTTTTTACCCGATTTCAGCAACATCAGTAACCGTACCAACGAATATACGTTGCGGAAGGCAAAGAAAACGATTCCTGCCAGATAGACAAGCAGCGCCACTTGTATCCAGGTGACTGTTGCCGTTTCAGTCCTTGCTCCGGCCTCAGTGGCATTCACTGCATCCGCCATCATCAGCAACTGCTCCAATGTCAGCATCGTCTGGTGCACTTCCGTCTCCTGCTTCACACTTACCTCTACCAAAGGCAATAGGCAGGACAACAGCAAAATGCCCAACAATGAAAAACGGTTGAAACGATGAAACGTCTCGCGTGCCAGCAACAAGCGATAAAACAAATAGAATATCGCCAGGCAAACAGAAGATTTGAGTATATAAACAAAAAACAGACCCATGGTATTATTTACTATTTAGGGATTTACGATTTACTATTTACAGTTACTTGGTCAGTTCATTCCGTAGCATCTCCACTCCGGGAAATCCGGTTGCTTTGTAGGAAATATCTCCTTCACGGTTCACGACGAAATAGGTCGGGATACCCGGATATTCGTACAGCTTTGCCAATGCCGTACTTTGCTCATTGCTAATGCGACAGTGAATACCGGGTATATCCGGTATCATTACTTTCCATTTTCCTTCAGGAGATGTTTCGTCGACAATATATAGATAAACCACCTCTTTCAGCTCCTCTTTCAACGGTTTCAGGCTTTTCATGGCCCGCATACAAGGACCACACCAGGTGTTCCACATATCCACCAGTACCATCTTGCCACGATAAGGACGAGTAATGACCTGCAACAAACTGTCTGCCGCTACCTCCTTTTCCACCTCAACAATCTTATATCCGGTCTTTCCCTTAGTAGCTTCCAACTCTGATTTCAGTTCGGCTTCAATCCTCCCGTTTCTCATCAGGAACAATTGCCTGAGGTCGGGAGAAGCGATGCTGTCCACCGTCCGACGCTCTTCCTCAGTCAAAGGCATGTACTTGCTCAGATTACGGGAAGCACGCCCGGCAAGAAGCATGTCCGGCCAAAGAGGGTCTTGCACAAACTTATCCCGGAAATTTCCGGTAGCGGTCTTCACAAAGTCCGTATAATAATTGTAATATTTCTGTTCGGGGGTATGCAGAATATCCAGTTGCAGTATTTCCTTGAAGTATGAGGTACTGTCCACCGTCATGTCCGCCCTTTTCACCCCCTTCCTGCCCGAAAACATCGGGGCATAACTAAGGTTACTCTTGTAATTATAGATAAGGCTGAACAGATTCATATCCAGATTTGCCCGGATATAAGTACGGCAAGCCTGGCTCATATCCTTGTTTTTTACAAGTTTCTTTTGCACATCTTCATAATGCCTGAACAGATACTTTTTATATGCCTGCGGAGTCATCCCACAAATATCTGCATAAAAATCATCAGTTCCCGATAAGCTTTTCATTTCACCGAACCGCAGCAACTCGGTATTCAGACCGGCATAGTCTCCTTCAAACCAAACACGGCTATCCGTTACACCATCCCTTTTCCGGCTTAAAAGACGGCTTTGCGAATAGAATATTTCAGGCAGATTGATTGTGACATCCAGTTCTCCACCCGGAACGAGAAACAATTCTATTTTCGAACGGGATATCCACAGCGTAGCACCGCTCGGCAACAGCACCTCCGTCTCATAGCGGAACGTGCCATCCTCCGCTATCTTCAAGTCCTTACCGGTGAAATACATGAAGAACCAAGGCGAGTCATAGTAGCGTAACGTCACTCCATACTCTGGTTTATACCCCAATATCCGCCCCTTTATGACAGTCTTTCCCACATTCAGTTCCGGTCCGGGCAATGGCAAAACCTCATCCGGTTTCTTATTCCGCAAACGTTCGGGAATATCCACCCGAGGTTTCTCTCCGTTGAGCTGTATACCATAAATTATCCATCCTTCATCACTACCCGGCATCTCTACGAAATCAAAGCTCTCAGTATCCATCGGAAGCGGACTAAACTTCAAAACAGCAGCCATTTCACCGGAAGCGGGAATATGCGTCCACTCATCCCTGGCAAAACCGGTATTTCCCAAATATCCGTAATCCTTTCCGGATGCCCGCAACACAGCTGTCGAATCAATCCTGACCTTATCGCCCTGCATACCATAAAGCCTTACCGCCAGCCAGGTCGTATCTTTTCCAAGCGTCACTTGCTCCACTTCAATGCTACGCGTATTGCATGCCATGAAATAGGGTACCTCTACGATTTTCTTTGCCTGCAATCCGCAGCAAATACTTACCAGCAGCAAACAAACCAATCCGATATTTTTCATAAGCCAGAGTTATTAGAGTCTCAACAATCTCAGTCCCTTCCCTTTTCCACGTCTTGTATCAACTGCTTCAATTCTTCCAAGGATATATCCTCTTCCTTCACCAAAGACGACACTGCGCTGAGGTAGGAATTATTGAAATATTTACTGATAACGTTCTTCAGTGTCCGCTTGCGAAAATCCTCCTCGCTGACCACCGCATAATACTGATAGGTGTTACCATATGTATGATGGCTCAGGAATCCCTTATCCTCCAATCCCCTCACAATGGTGGACAAAGTATTGAAATGGGGTTTCGGCTCTTCATAGAATGCCAGCATTTCCTTCACAAACAAGGGTCCTTTTTCCCAGAAAAAGCCCATGATTTCTTCTTCTTTTGCAGTCAATCCTTTCATAAC